>Ga0181594_10001362_pt1 | contig 22713 bp, 24 predicted proteins | sample 071ome_18_FD_145603 | JGI IMG/M metagenome (GOLD analysis project Ga0181594, IMG submission 145603) | Coastal salt marsh microbial communities from the Groves Creek Marsh, Skidaway Island, Georgia - 071413BT metaG (spades assembly) | ecosystem: Environmental > Aquatic > Marine > Intertidal zone... | reverse complement strand
CGGCCCGGTGTTCGGTGGCCCCGTCGAGATGATCCATATTGACCAGGTTGGGCGTGCCGCCGGTCGAAACGATCTCCGGCTCAAGGCCGAGATCGCCAAGGCCCTTGCGCGCGGCATCAAGAAAGGCCTGTGTCGCCGACCACCCGTCAAGCGGCGGATAGAACAGCAAGCCGCCAAAATCCAGCGCCGGATCGTCCCGCACGATTTTTGCCAGCGCTACCGCCTCGGCGGGAGTCTCGACCCCGGCACGTTTCTGGCCGGTGTCACATTCGATCAGAACCCGGATCGCCCGTTCCGCCTCGCGCCCGGCCGCGGCATAGGCGACAAGCGATACCGGGTTGTCGGCGCAGAGTTTCAGTCCGACACGCCGTTGCAAAGCCGCCAGCCTGCCTGACCGCGCGGCCCCGATGATATTGGTGGCGATCAGGATATCCTCGATCCCGGCATCAAACATCACCTCGGCCTCACCGAGTTTCTGACAGGTGATTCCGATGGCCCCGGCATCCAGCTGACGTCGCGCCAGAAACGGTGATTTATGCGTCTTGATATGCGGCCTGTTGGCAAGGCTGGCCGCGTCGCACAATGTCTGGACATGCGCGATATTGCGGTCAACAACATCCAGATCGACCACAGCGCAGGGCGTGCCAAACCGTTCGATCACCTCTGTCTTCAGGGACTCAATTGTTTTCCGGGATTCAATTGTCTTCGACGGTTCAATTCTGGTCATGACGGCCACCGCCTTCATCGTCACACGCCATCGGCGACTCGTCATTCATCGGCGGAAGTCTGCTTCGGCGGAAACAGAAGGTCGAGCGTCTTGTGCGCCACAAAAGCGGCAATGAGACCCATCAGGCCCTCGATGGCCCCGAGAATGAAGACATCCGACGTTCCGACACGAAAGGCCGCAAAGGCCGCCGCCACAACCCATAGAATGATATTGATGAAACCGCGATACTTGTCCATGGCGAAAGCATAAACCATCTGCGCAGATCATTTCCAGCGGCCATTTACGGCGGCGTTGCCGACGGTCAGTAGCCGCCGCCCTGACAGCCCAGCAAGAGGAAGCCGGCAAGCACCAGAAGCGGCATGAGGATCAGCCAACGGCCTGCACGACGCCGCCGGCGCGACACACTCCGGCTGATCGCGTTGGTTGGCCGAGACAGGTCGAGGTTGCGGTCGAAGATGTTGACTGACGGGATGGCCTCATAGGCTGTCTGGTCATCATCCAATGCGGCGGTCATGCGGGCCGAAGCAAAAATCTTATCATCCATGATAACCTGCCTTTTGTTGTCGGAGGCTGGTGGCCAACTCCATATTGACAGGTTGTCGCACCTGCACCGACACGTCCAGTCGGGCTTCGGCAAAAGACTTTTCAGGATTCCGCGAGATTTTATGAAAAGGAAGGGCGGGCACATGTTGGGGACTTCATGTACCCGCCCTGATGATCAGTCGATTTTCCGGTCAAATACCGGCTGTTCAAGCCTGTCATCTGAGGGAATTTTGGGGGAGGAACACCAAAATTCTGGGTTAGTGATACGCCGGTTCTGCGTTGTGGGAAAATGCCAAGATTGCGCAGTGGTGATGCAAAAAACGCAGCATGAACTTTCTGTCAAAATGGCACAAACGGGTTTGCCGGAAAGCGTCGCCGAGCTCTATCATCGCCGTGGCACAACCCAAATTTCCATCTGTGGAGGATCGCAATGACCGATGAAGACGCACCGCAGCGGCTGGCGAGGCTGAAGCGTGAGCAGCGCGCCCGCTCGGGACCCGAAGCGGCCCTGAAGAGCCTGCTTGCCGGTGGTGATCGAAGCACCGATGACAAGCTTGCCACTGTGAAAGCTGTGCAGAAAGTCGACCGGCGGCGGGTATTGTCAGCTGTCAGACACTTTCTTGATGATGACGCCTCTGATTAATCGGGCAGTCCCTGACCGCACCCGCGCGATACCATATGTCAGGAATCTGCAATCAATCCGTGCTACGCATAGGCTTCGATCAACGTGAAAAGGGAGACCAGCCATGGCGATGCTGGCAATGGCCATTCCGATCCTTCCCGGCAAGAAGGAGAAGTGGCAGAAGGAAATCATCGAGAATTTCACCGTGACCAACAAGGCCGAGGCCGATTCGCTCCGTGAGGAGGCCGGTGTCCATGAGCGAACCTTCCTTCAGGAAACACCGAATGGCGATTTTGTCATCCTGACCTTCGAGGGTGACGATCCGGCGGCAGGATGGGCGCATATCATGCAGAACATGCCGCCGGAAATGTCGGCGGTTGTCGCCGAGATCCACGGCTTCGACATGGACGCCCCGCCGCCGCCGCTGCCGACGCTGGTCTATGACAGCAAGGCCTGAAGTCCGGGTTTGATCAAAATCCTGCTGACCGCCGGGTGCGACCAAGGCGTCGCTTGAACTTGCCGGCCGGTCAGCATTAGAGTTTTCCGTGTGAATGTGCGGGACAGACGGGTGTTGACGGCGATGGCGGACGGTACACGCGAATATTCACTTCTTGGCCGCGATGGCGAGCAGGCCATGGCGAGCGGGCTTGCCGGTGCGCGCTGGTACCAGACCGAGATTCCACGCAAGCAGCTTGCCGAACTGATGCAACGCCGTGACGGCCCGGCCATCCGCGACACCATCATCCTGTTCGCCGCCATGGCGGCGCTTGGCACGGCCGGCGCGTTGCTGTTTCCATCCTGGCTTTCGGTGCCGGCCTTCCTTGCCTATGGCGTTCTCTATGGCTCGGCGATGGATTCGCGCTGGCACGAATGCGGACATAAGACAGCCTTCAATTCGCGCTGGATGAATGATGCTGTCTATCAGATCGCCTGTTTCTGCATGATCCGGAACCCCTATAGCTGGCGCTGGAGCCATGCCCGCCATCACACCGATACGATCATCGTCGGCCGCGACCCTGAAATCCAGCTGATGCGCCCCCCGGTCTTTTTGAAATGGATTGTGAACTTTCTCGGTCTGATTGACGTTCCGGCAGGCATCCGGCGCATGTGCCTCAACGCCAGCGGCAGGCTGGACCGGCAGGAGGCCAGTTTCATCCCCGAGGTCGACCACCCCAAGGTCATTCGCATCGCGCGAATCTGGGTGCTGATCTATGCCGGCACGATCGCCGGTGCCATCGCGCTTGGCAGCTGGGTGCCGGTCCTGCTTGTCGGCACACCGCGCCTCTACGGTGCCTGGCACCATGTCATGACCGGCATGCTGCAGCATGGTGGCCTGGCCGACAATGTCGTCGACCACCGGCTGAACTCACGCACCGTCCATATGAATCCGATCTCGCGCTTCATCTACTGGAACATGAATTACCATGTCGAGCATCACATGTTTCCGAAGGTGCCATTTCATGCGCTGCCAGCGCTGCACCGGCTGATCAGGCATGATTTGCCAGCCCCGTCGCCATCCATTGCCGCGGGGTTTGCCGAGATGTGGCCGGCATTGCGGCGGCAGCTCAGGAACGAGGATTATTTCATAAGGCGCGAGCTTCCCGCGACAGCAAAGCCCTACCGCGAATTCACGGAAAAACCCGGCTAGCCATCTCGCCCCGACATCAATTGCCGGTCGCAGCGGTGAAGGGCGAGCCGTTCAGGTCACGCTTCTGGGCGCTGATCCGGAACGGGGCATTGGCGGCGCCATAGCCATCATAACCGTCCAGCCGTTGGACAATTTCAAAGAAGATCTCGCTGCTGCGCCGGCGGCTATAGAACTGGAAAAAGCGCCCCTGCGCATCCTCGTCATAAAGGATGCTGAAGGTCTGGAGGCGCGACAGAAACGCCTCGTCGAGTCCGAAACGCGCGCCAAGATCATCATAATAGTTTGCCGACATGGCGAGCGCCTCGAAACCACGCGCGGCAAGTGCCTCGGCTGTCGCGAAGATATCATCGCAGGCAAAGGCAATATGCTGCACGGCCGCACCGAAGGTCCGGTCGATGAAATGGCCGGCCAGCGTGTTCTGGTTCTCGGCACCGTTCAGTGTTACCCGCAGCTCGCCACTGTCATTCTGGATGGCGCGGCTTCGCACCAGCCCGCCCGGATCGACAACGTCCACCATCGGCACCTTTCCGGTGTCGAGGATGGAAGTGTAGAACAGCGTCCATGTCAGCATTTCCTCGTATTTCATCGTCTGTGCGAGATGGTCCACCCGCCGCAGCCCGACACCGGAGACATCCCCGGCCCCGGCAACCGGCACAAAGTCGATCTCCCACAATCTCGCCAGATCACTGCCGGCATCGATAAAGCGGACCATGCCGCCGCCGACGCCGCGGATCGCCGGGATCGACAGCTCGCCCTCACCGGCCGGCGTTGTCACTGTCTCGGCGCCAAGCATCCGCGCCCGCTCGATGGTCTGCGCCGCATCGTCGACACGCAGCGCAATGTCGCAGACCGAGGTGCCATGCGTCTGATAGGCGGAATGGGCGAATCCTGACTCCTCGGTATTGATCAGGATATTGATGTCGTTCTGCCGCCACTGCGCCACCTGTTTTGAGACATGGGTGCCGGCATGGGTGAAGCCCATCACCGACAGGAAGCCGGCAAGCTCGGCGGCCTCTTCCTCGCTGGTGGTGAATTCGACAAATTCGACACCGCCGCATTGCGCGCGCGGCGGCATGTCGGGTGCCGGCAGGCGGATGTCGGGCTCGCTGCGCCGCACATCATCCATCAACCCCATGAGCGAACGATGGCCGTCACGGGCGATCTCGACCGGGCTGCCACCGCGGAACTGGTCATTGAAGATTTCCAGGGACAGCGGACCGTCATATCCGGTGGCGGCAACAGCGCGCATGAAATCGACCACCGGCAGATCACCCTCGCCGGGCATGTTCCGGAAATGGCGCGACCAGTAGAACAGATCCATATCGATCTTCGGCGCATCGGCAAGCTGGACAAAGAAGATCTTGTCACCGGGGATAGAGCGGATGGTCTGCGGGTCGATGTCGCGGCTGAGTGTGTGGAAACTGTCAAGGATCAGCCCGACATGACTGTGGTCGGCGCGCCGCACCACCTCCCAGGCATCACGGTGGTCATTGATGTGTCGCCCCCAGGCCAATGCCTCGAAGCCAACCCTGATGCCGCGCTTGCCGGCCCGCTCGCCAAGCTCGGCAAAATCATCGGCTGCCCGGTCGATGCCACCAAGCGCCGCCGCCGCGATATTGGAACAGACAAGAACAAGGTCACATCCCATGCTGTTCATCAGGTCGAACTTGCGCTCGGCCCGATCGAAGGCGCGGCTGCGATAGGGTTCCGGCAGCCCCTCGAAATCGCGGAAGGGCTGGAACAGCATGATCTCGAGACCATAATCAGCGACCAGCCAGCCAACATCGACCGGCGCGCCGTCAAAGGCGATGAAATCCTGCTCGAAGATCTCGATGCCGGTGTAACCGGCCCGCGAAATCGCCGCCAGCTTCTCACGAAAGTCACCGGCGATCGAAACGGTTGCGATAGATGTTCTCAACGTATCCGACCGGTCAGTCATCGCGTTACCACCCTTTCCCTTGCCTGCTGTCCGGCTGTCATCAGCTGCCCTGCCATCGCGGCTTTCGTTTCTGCAGGAACGCGGCGCGCCCCTCGGCGGCATCATGACTTTCCAGCATGGCCTCAAAGGTCGGATATCGGGCTGCGTAGGCTGCCCGAAGCTCCGGCAGATCAAGGCCGGCCATCATCATTTCCTTTGTGGCCCGCACCGCCAACGGCGCCCCCTCACAGATCATTGCCGCCATCTCAATCGCCGCCGCGAGCGCGGCGCCGGACCTGTCACCTGCCGGCACGATGCGGTTGACGACCCCCATCGCGGCGGCCTCGTCAGCGGTGAAGATGCGGCCTGTCAACGCGAATTCCATGGCCCATTTGTGCGGTAGCTGCCGGACCAGCCGGTGCAGCCCGCCGCTTGCCGCCAGCCCCACCCGCGGTTCCGGCAGGGCAAATCTTGCCGACGGCACAGCCACGCAGAGATCGCAGGCAAGCACGATCTCCATCCCGCCACCGATAGCATCGCCATTCACCGCGGCGATCACCGGCTTGGTCAGGTCAAACCGTTCGGCCAGACCGGCAAATCCGGTTTCGGGCAGGTTGGCACGGTCAAGCGCGGCCGCCACTGTCAGGTCGGAACCGGCACAGAAGGCGCGGTCACCGGCCCCGGTCACGATGGCAACGAGATGCGCGTCACTTTCAGCAAAACTGTCGAACAGGCTGGCAAGCTGGTGATGGGCGTCCGGGTCGAGCGCGTTGCGGCGATCCTGGCGGTCGATGGTCAGGACAAGCGTCCTGTCAGTCGTTTCCCACCTTATGCCGGCAAGCTCCCCGTCCATTTGGCCGCGCACCTCCGCGTCAGGCGTCCATCGCCGCCCTGATATCCTCATCCGCCATCTCGCGCCCGAGATAGGCTTCCACGACCGCCGGGTCGTTCTTCACGAATTCCGGCGTGCCTTCGGAAATCTTCTGACCGTGATCGAGAACACTGATCGTATCGCAGGTCGACATCACCACCTTCAGGATATGTTCAACAACGATGATCGTCAGGTTGTAACGCTCCTTCAATGTCATGATGGTGGCCATCAGATTGTCGACATTGACCGGCGACAGGCCCGCTCCCGGCTCATCAAGAAGCAGCATTTTCGGCCGCATCGCAATGGCCCGCCCCAGCGCCAGCAGGCGGCGCTGGCCACCGGACAGCTCGGCCGCCGGAATCTCGGCATGATCGGCAAGACCGATGAATTCGAGAAGCTCCTGCATCTCTTCCTTTACGGCCTTGTCCTGGCGTCGCACCTCGGCACCGTTGAACAGCGGTGCCAGCGGCCCGTATTTGGTGTGCGGGTGGTAGCCAACCATGACATTGTCCAGCACACTCAGCTCGCCATAGAGGCGCAGTAGCTGGAAGGTTCTGGCCAATCCAAGGCCGGCGATGGCATGCGCCGGGCTGTTGGTGATGTCGACCCCGTCGAAACTTATCCGGCTTCCCTCGTCAGGCTGGTAGACGCCGGTCAACAGATTGAAGAAGGTCGATTTGCCCGACCCGTTCGGCCCGATCAGCCCATGGATCGTGTTTTGCTCAACCTTCAGGCTGACCTTGTCGATGGCCTGCAGGCCGCCAAAGCTCTTGCTCAGGTTACGAGTTTCTAGCAGCGTCACCCAACTTCTCCTCGCTTCTCTGAATAAATCTGCGGTTCCGGCGGACACCCTCGAACCAGCCACCGATCCCGCGCGGCATGAACAGCACCAGCAGCACCATCGACAGACCGAATACAAGCGGCTGGATGACGATCGGCCGGTCCATGAAATAGACCACCAGATCCTTGGTCTGGTCATAGGCGATGGTCACCACAATGGCACCGATAACCCCGCCCCAGACATTGCCGATGCCGCCAAGAACCACCATCAGCAGCAAGGTCACCATCTCGATGACCGTGAAATTGTTATGGTGAAGATAGCCCGGCGGCATATGCGCGAACAGCGCGCCGGCAAGCCCGGCATAGATGGCGCTGAGAACAAAGGCGAGAAGCTTGTATTTCACCACATTGATGCCGTTCACCGAAGCGGCGATGGTATCCTCGCGGATGGCCTGGAAGGCGCGACCGGTCGCCGAGCGGAGGATCGCGAAAGAAAAGTAGATCCCGACCACAGCCGCCGTCATCACCAGATAATAATAGCTTGTGAAGCTGTCAAAGACGAAACCGCCAATGCTTGGTGCCGGAATCATCATCAGGCCGGTACTCGACCCCAGCGCCGGCGTCACGGCGATGAAGATGCGGACCGATTCCCCGAGCCCCAGTGTCGCCAGCGCCAGATAGGCACCCTCAAGCCGCACCGACGGCAGCCCGACAATGAGACCGGCGAAGGCGGTGACAATCACCGCGATCGGTATCGACACCCAGACCGACAGGCCGAAGCCGAGGGCACCGCCGAAGCCGCCGGGTTCCAGCGACAGGACAGCCGAGGTCACCGCCCCGATGGCGTAGAGACCGATATGACCAACCGTGACCTGACCGCAGAAGCCCTTCACGATGTTCAGCCCGACGGCCAGCATGATAAACAGACAGGCGCGGTTCGCCAGATCGATCAGATAGTCATTGAAAAAGGTCGACAGGATGAACGGAAGGGTCAGAAGCAGCGCATAGGCGACAAGCCACGGCAACAGCCTGTGGCGTTGTGCAAGCGCGTCGATCAGGTCAGCAATACGCGATAGAAATGACATATCGAGCTGTTCCCCCGGGGTCGTCCAAAAACAGAAAATTCAATGACCGTAACAGGATAATGGCCGTAACAGGATAATGACCGGGGGAAGTGATCCCCCGGCCATAAAGTTCGAGACCTTATTCGAGGCCGAAATCAGGCTCCATGGTCACCCGGGCGAGAACCTCGGTTTCAAAGTCCTCACCACCCTTGGTGTAACCGATGAGAACCGCGGTGCGGTTGCCGTCACGGCACTGCGGGGTCGGCGCCGCGCAGAAGCTGATTGGCCCCGAGGCCAGACCCTCATAGCCCTCGACACTGGCGATCGCATCGCGAATGGCGGTGCGGTCAGCGGCAAGCGAGCCGTCGGTCAGGCCAAGGTCGGCGTTGTTCAGAGCGATTTCCATGATCCGCACAAGGTCATAGGCCTGCGAGAAATCATGGTCCGGCGCATGGATACCATAGCGCTGACGGGTCATCTCGTTGAACAGCTTGGCGATCGGGCGATCATCGGCAGCGGCATAGGCAGCCGTGAAGAACACACCCTTGGCAGCGTCACCGGCAATCTTCGGAACCGGCGCATTGGAGGCCGAGGACGAACCGATACGGCGAACATCCTCACCGATGCCGGCCTCATAGGACTGGACCAGCGCACGGGCCATGGTCTCGGCAAGGGCCGCAACCAGAATGCCGTCGACATTCATCGACTTGATCTTCTGCATGTGCGAGCGGAAATCGACTTCCTTTTCCTGCACATCGGCACGATAGGCAGGCTCGACACCGAAGCGTGAGCGCATCTGCTTTTCCATGTTCGCACAGTCACCGACAGAGGCGGCGTCAGCGGCACAGATATAGGCAATCTTGGTGCCGATGTTCTCGCCGACATATTTGGCGTTCACACCACCGTAATAACGGCCCGATACCGGGATACGGAATACCCACTCGCTACCCTTCTGGGTGATCTTCGAGTTTGTCGAATGCGGGATCATCTGGGCCACGCCGGCCTTTGCCGTCACATCGACGATCGGCAGCGACACCGACGAGCAGGTCGAACCGATCAGAAGGTGTACCTTCTCCTGGAAGATCAGCTTGTTCGCATTGGCAACGCCCTTGTCGGACTTGCATTCGTCATTCATCAGCGTGGCTTCGATCATGTTGCCATTGATGCCGCCGGCATCATTGATCGCCTTGATCTCGTCCATCACCATCTGGCCATAGGCCTGACCGTTTTCACTGACCATCCGCATCGTGATGCCGACCCGGATGTCACCAGCGAAAGCAGCAGTGGCGGCAAGGCCGACACCGGCGGCCATAACGCCAGCAAACACTTTGTTCAGTACTCGCATGTTTTCCTCCACTTAGTTTCGGGCGTTGCCCTTATTCATAGTGATTACGCTCACTATGCCTTCACCTTTGCCTCGACCCCGAACAGGCCTGATGGTTTGAACATCAGGACCAGGATCAACAGCAAAAATGCGTAAATGTCCTTGTGGCTCGCCGATATGTAGGCGGCGCCGAGATTCTCGAAAATGCCGACCATGATCCCGCCGACGATGGCCCCCGGAAGCGATCCGAACCCGCCGACAACCGCCGCCGCAAATGCCTTCATCAGCATCAGATAGCCCATCTCCACCTGCACCGACTGCATCGGCCCGATCAACACCCCGGCGGCGGCGGCAAGGCCGCAGGCCAGCCCGAAGATCAGCGAGATCATCAGCGGTACATTGACCCCCATCAGATAGGCGATGTCCTTGTTATGGGCGACAGCCCGCACCGCAAGACCGGTTTTCGTATGCCGCAGAAAATAATGCAGGCCGGCCATCAGCAGAACCGAAATGATCGCCGTCAGCACATAGCTTTCCGGCACATTGATATCGCCGGGAAATGTAAGGCGCGGAATGTAATCGAGATTGGCGCGGAAAGGCTCGGCCTCGGCGCCAAAGAAGAAATAGGCGGCATTGACCAGCGCGACGGACATGCCGAAGCCGCAGATGATCATGCCCATGCCGGCAACGGTGTAACCACCGCCGGCACGCGTCAATCGTCGATAGAACACACGTTCGACCGCCATGCCTAGCAGTGCCGTCAGGATCATCGCCCCGACCAGGGCGACCGGGTATGGCACACCGACATTATGCGCCAGCACAAGCCCGAAAAAGGCGCCGAACATGTACATCTCACCATGCGCGAAATGTACGATGTCAAGCCCGGAATAGATCAGCGAAATGCCAAGCGCCACAATGCCATAGACGACACCGATGGTGACACCGAAAATGATAAAGGCCAGCAACGAGTTGAAATCGAATGCCATTATGTCCGTCCCCGCTTAGTTCCTGAGCGCCTTTGATGTGTCGGCCACCGACCCGCCAAGGAAGGAATCCTTGACCGCCGGATCGCTAATCAGATTATCTGCCTCACCCTGCATCATGATCACGCCATCGCGGATGATGTAACCATACTGCGCCAGGATCAGCGCCATCCGCACATTCTGCTCGACCACCAGGATCGTCACGCCGGATTTGGCAATGCGGTTGATATTCGCGAAAATTTCAAGCACCACCTTTGGCGCCAGAGCGGCACTTGGCTCATCAAGCATCAGCATCTTCGGCGCCGCCATCAGGCCGCGACCAATCACCAGCATCTGCACCTCGCCGCCTGACAGCGTGCCGGACAACTGCTTGCGGCGCTCACGGAGCACCGGGAAAAACTCATAGACCTTCTCGAGATCGGCCTTGGTTCCCTCACGGTCACGGCGCGTATAGGCACCCAGCACAAGGTTCTCCTCAACGGTCATCGCCGGATAGGCTTCCTTGGCCTGCGTCACCTGCACAAGACCAAGGCGCATGCGCTGGTGTGGCTTCATATTCGAGATGTTCACGCCATTGAAGAAGACATCACCCTGCATCAGGGGAATCAGCCCGGAAATGGCCTTCAGAAGTGTCGATTTACCGGTGCCATTGCCACCAAGCAATGTGACAATACCACCAGTCGGCACATTCATGTTGATGCCACGCAGGATTTTCAGATTACCGTACCCTGCGTGTACGTCCTTGACCTCAAGCACCGCTCCCCCCGAGCCTGGTAAGCATTCCTCGCACCATACGGTGAGAACCTCTTGATAGGCAAGGCATCAACAGGTGCGAAAATCCATAGTATGGAGCCTTGCCGGATACGGAACCACAAAATTGATGGTTTCCCATCATTTAGCATGCAAAATGATGGGAATGGCGTGCTGACAGCACATGTTCAGAAGGCAATGTTCATCCGCTCCAGGATTACCCTTGTCATTGTCTCGGGTGATTCCTTCCACCATCTGTCGCGGGAAAAGATTTCCACCTCGACCGGACCGCGATAGCCGGCAGCCTCGATCATCCGTCGCCAGTCAAGTAGCGCAATCTGCCCGTCGCCCGGCATGCCGCGATCCAGCCGCAGGTCACGCGTGTCGGCAAGCCAGTCGGAGACGTGATAATTCAGAATGCGGTTGCCGGCGCGTTTCAGCTTTGCCTGCAGATCATGCTCCCACCACAACGCGTAGGCGTCGATGGCAAGACCGACATCGTGACCCTCATCAAGCTGGTCGAGAATATCCAGCGCCTCACCGAGGCTGGATACCACCGACCGGAACCCGCACACCATCGGATGAAGGGGCTCGAAAGCCAGTCTGACGCGAAACTGGCCGGCAAGGTCAGCTGCCACATTCAGCCGGTCGACAATCAAACCCCGCGCGCGCGCGATGTCGGTACCGCTCGCACCGGAAGGCGCCAGATCTTCGAAACCGCCGGTGATCATGACCAGCGTCCGCGCGCCAAACATGTCGGCAAGCTCCAGCCTCTCGCGAAGCGCGTCCTCGCCAGCGAACAGATTGGCAACACAGAGCGATTCCGCCACCATGCCGCTGTCCTGCCAGATTCGCGCAGCCTCGGCGACACCGCAGCTCTCGATCATCGGCGCCCACAGGGCCGTGCGCCGGATGCCGGCATCACGAAGCACCCGCAACGAGCTGGCAAAATCACATTGTCCGGACAGCGTGACCTGATGCACGCAAAGCTCGTCGGGATGCAGCCGGCGCGGCGCGGCTACCATGTCGCCCGCCCGCCGGTGACGTCAAAGACCTGACCGGTGGTGAAACTGCAGGCCGGCGAGGCGATGAAGGCCGCGACATTGGCGATCTCTTCGGGTGTACACAGGCGTCCCATCGGAATGCGGCTCTTCTTGTCGGCGATATATTCGGCGCTCATGCCATCGAGAAGGTCAGTCATCGCCATCGAGGGTGCGATACAGTTCACGGTGATCTCGGAAGGCAGCAATTCTCTGGCAAGCCCCTTGGCGAGCCCGATCACGCCGGCCTTTGCCGCGCCATAGGGGACGGCACCGGGGTTGCCCTCCTTGCCGGCGATCGACGAGATGATGATGATCCGGCCGCGCTGGCGCGCCCGCAAATGATCAAGCCCGGCCTGCACCGTCAGGAACACACCGGTCAGATCGACCGACATCACGATCTGCCATTCGGCGAGCGAATAGTCCCATAACGGCTTTGTCGGTCCGTTCACACCGGCATTCGCGACAATGCCGTCAACATCGCCAAGCGCGGCAAGGCTGGCGGCGAACCCGGCCGCGGTCTGCGCCGGATCGGTGACATCGACAATTTGAGAGTCGGCGAAGACAGGATTGTCCTTCATGTCGCTGTCATCGAGATCCCAGCCGGAGACCCGCGCACCAAGGCTGTGGAACAGTGTGCTGATGGCGAGGCCGATACCCTTTGCCGCGCCGGTGACAATGAAAGCCTGACCGGCAATATCCATTGGCTTGCTCATGTTTCTGTTCCTTTCAGCACCCGTTCCGGCCCGATATCAGCTGTTCGGCACCCATTGCAGAATATGGCTGGCAACGGCGACAAGGTCACCATCCTGGTTTGTGACCTCGATGCCGGCTGTCGAGCGGCGGCGCTCGGTGTCGATCTCGGTGACGGTGTAGGCAACGGTGATCGTGTCACCAAGAAAGACCGGCTTGAGGAATCTGATCTTGTCATAACCGACCGAGACCGGCGTTTCCGCGGCCTCGCGACTATGCGCGATCATCTGCGTTGATACCGTCGACATGAAGCCGACGAGAAGCGCGCCATGCGCCATCAGCCTGCCATAGGAGGATTTCTCCATATAGACCCGGTTGACATGGTTTGGCGAGAAATCACCGGTGATGCCGGCGAACTGATAGACATCGCTTTCCGAAACTGTCTTGGTGAAACTGGTGCTGTCACCAATATCGATATAGAAATCCGTCATCCCTCTGCTCCTGAAAATACTGTCTTATGACAATGTGACCCTGGTGCCGTCGGTGGCGGCCCGCGCCGCCGCCAGCGTGGCGTCAAGCGACCGGCTGCCGTTCAACGCATCGATGACCGGTTCCTCAAGACCACGCGCCACCGCGCAGAGATGCCGGCACTGCGCGACATAGGCATCGATGAACGGCGTCGCGATCACCTCCGGCCGGATTTCATGGTGCCAGTCGCCAGCATCCTCGGCATGGCGCCACAGCACGAGGTTTGGAAATTCCAGCGCCCCTTCGGTGCCGAGAAACCGGATGGCGTTCATCCCCGTCTTCGGGAATTTTATACTCTCGCCGAGTGCCATTTCCCAGGTCCAGGGCGATGGCGTGCGATCCGAAAGAAGAAAGGTTCCCACGGCCTGATTGGCGAATTTCAGGCTGATGGCAACCGCATCCTCCTTGTCGAACTGCTGGTCATGATGCGTGATCTCGGCGGACACCGATGTGATATCGCCGCAGATGAAGCGCAGGATGTCGAACTCATGGATCAGGTTGGTCAGGACCGGACCAGCCTTGATGTCACGGCGCCATTGCGGCGCGTAATATTCATCATCCTTTCGCGTTGTCCACTGGCCGCTGACCGCCATCAGCCTGCCGATGCGCCCGCTCTGGATAATCTCGCGCGCAGTTATCGCACAAGGGTAGTAACGCCGCTGATGGCCAACCAGAACCCGGCATCCCTGCTGCGCGGCATAGCGCGTCACCTCGTCAGCCTCCTGCATGGTGGCGGTGATCGGCTTTTCGACCAGCACCGTCTTGCGATGGTTGAGGGCTGTCATCACATCGGCGTGGTGGCGTTCGGTCGGGGTGGCAATGATCACCGCCTCGACATCCGAACCGGACAGCATGCTGTCGGCATCGGCAAAGACCGGAATGCCACGCGATGCGCCAAGCGCCGCCGCGGCCGGCGAAGGGTCGGCTATGGCGACAAGATCGATATGCGCCACCTCGTCGATGGCCTTCATGTGCCGCGCGCCGATCGAGCCGGCGCCAATCAATCCAATTCTGAAAACATCCATCACCGTTTCACCATCTTTCAGTCCTGGAACAGGCTCTCGCTCATCACTGACGGGGGCGTGTCCATGCGCGGAACAAATCCCATCCGGTCGAGAATATCGGCCTGAAGGTCGATCCCGGGGGCGATTTCGACAAGATGCACCCCGTCCTCGCGCAGCTCGAAGACAGCGCGCTCGGTGACATAGACGACCTTCTGGCCCTGCACACATGCCTGCAGGCCCGAAAAGGTGATCTGGTCAACCGTCTGTACAAGTTTGCCGATGCGTCCATGCGCGGTGACGCGCAGGGTGCCGTCGCCGGTCTCAAGCCGCGCCCCGCCAGTGTCGAACGTGCCGCAGAACACCACCTTGCGCGCATTCTGCGCGATATCGATGAACCCGCCCGGCCCGACCGTGTTGCCGGCAAGCTTCGACACATTGACATTGCCGGCGGCATCCATCTCGCCAAATCCCAGAAAGGCGATATCCAGCCCGCCGCCCGAATAGAAGTCGAATTGCGAGGGACCGTCGATCATGCAGCTGGGGTTCATGGCGTAGCCGAACAGATCGCCATCCATCAGCCTGCCGCCATAGGTGCCATGTTCAATGGTCTGGAAATAGCGCCCGGAATGGCCATCGCGGTCGATCAGCTTGGCAATCTGGTCGGGAATGCCGAAACCGAAATTGATCACGGCATTGTCCTGAAGTTCCTGTTGCGCCCGGCGGGCGATGACAAGGCGCGGTGAAAAGACCGGCTGCTGCGGCTCCGGATCGTCGCGCCGATCCTGGCCGGACAGCGCCGCATCATAAACAACATCATAGCCCTGTTGCTGCGTCTCATCGACGACAACGGCATCGACAAGCGCCGCCGGAATACGCACCTCGCGGGCCTTCAGGCTGTTGCGCGGCACCTTCCCACGGACCTGGAAAATGACCTTGCCACCGCTGTTATGCGCCGCCGCCGCCATCGCGTAGATATCCAGATTGGCGGGTTCTTCCTCAAGCGAGATGTTGCCATCCTCATCGGCATAGCTGCCGCGAAGCAACGCCACCGTCACCGGGATCGGCAAATAGCGCAGATAATCGTGCCCATCGATGGTGATGATCTCGGTCAGGTCCTGTTTCGCGGCTTCATTCATGCGCCCGCCATCCAGCCGCGGATCAACGAAGGTGCCAAGCCCGACATGCGTGATCAGCCCCGGCCGACCAGCGGCGACCTCGCGCATCAGCTGCATGATCACGCCGCCAGGCAGGACATAGGCCTCGATCTCGTTGTCCCGCGCCATCTGCTGCATGCGCGGCGACCAGACCCAGTGACCACCAATGACCCGGCTGGTCATGCCGACATGCGCAAAGCGGTTCATCCCGCGTTCCTGCCGGTCACCGATGCCAAGAGCATGGATACAGGTCAGGTTGCGTGGATGTCCTGTCTCCAGAAACCGTCGCTCGACAGCGGCGTGGAGCACGCTTGCCTCGACCAGCCCGCCGCCGCCGCCGGTCAACCCGACTACATCGTCATCCTTGATCAGCGCGGCAGCCTGGTCCGCTGACAGAAACCGAACCTTTGTCATCCTGCCTGTTCATAGATATCGAACAGGCCGACATCCCCCTTCATCATCTGTCGTGCCATCACCATGCGATGAATTTCCGAAGTTCCGTCATAAATCCGCGCAATCCGCGCATCGCGGTAATAGCGCTCGATCGGCAGGTCGCGGCAATAACCGGCGCCGCCAAAAATCTGCACCGCCCGATCGACGACCCGGCCCAGCATTTCGGAGGCCTGGACCTTCAACATCGAGATCGCCCCACGCGCCTCGTCACCGGAATCAATCCGGCTTGCCGTCTGCCATAACGCCAGCCGGCAGGCATTGACCTCCATCGCCGAGTCGGCGAGCATCTGCTGGACCAGCTGGAAATCGCCGATTGCCGATCCGAACTGCCGTCTGTCACGGGCATAGCCAAGACAGGAATGAAGAATCATGCCGGCCTTGCCGACGGCCCGCGCCGCGACCTGGGCCAGCCGCACCCGGCCGAGCGTGGCCAGCGCCAGCTTCAGCCCCTGGCCTTCTTGACCCAGAAGCCGGCCTTTATCCAGAACAACGTCCTCGAACCGCATCTCGACATGCGAGGTGCCACGAAGCCCCATCATCGGCTGATCTCGCCCGATGGTGAAGCCGGGCAGGCCCTTGTCCAGAATGAAGGTGGAAATCCCGCGCGCACCGGCGGCCGGGTCGGTCACCGCGGTGACGATGAAAAAATCGGAATAGAGACCATCCGAAATGAAATGCTTGGCGCCGTTCAGCACCCAGCCATCACCCTGTCGCACAGCGCTCGTGGAAATGGCGGCGGCGTCCGAGCCGGCCTCGGGCTCGGTGAAGGCCACCGAGAAAGTCCGTTCGCCGCGCACCGCCGGCAGCAGATATTCCTCGATCTGCGCCGGTGTGCCTTCAAGCAGGATTTCATAGACATTGCCAAAGGCACGGCGGATCAGGATATCACTTGTACGCCCGAACTGCTCCTCGGCGATCATCCAGTCGAGAACCGACAGGCCGCCGCCGCCATATTCAGCCGGGATGTTGACAGCATAGAGCCCGAGCGCCTGCGATTTGGCGCGAATGCTGGCGGCCACATCATCGGCAAGGCAGCCTGCCTCCTCGACCCCGGCCTCCAGCGGGCGCAACTCGTCATCGACGAAGCCGCGGATGGTGGCGACAAGAAGGCGCTGTTCCCCGGACAAGCAAAAATCCATCAGAAATATCCCTTTGTTGCGCCGCCATCGACACTGATGCCGGCACCATGGATATGGCGCGCCTCACCGCTGCACAGGAAGGCTACAAGGGCCGCCATATCCTCGGGCTGGCCAAGGCGGCGAATGCCCTCAGCCTGCATCCGCTCGGCGCGAACATCGTCGATATTACGGTTCTCGTCGCGCGCCCGCGTCGCCAGAAGCTGTTGCAACCGCTCGGTCTCGGTCTGGCCGGGATTGATCCAGTTCACATTCACATCATCCTGCAGGCCCTGACCGGCCAGTGCCTTGCTGAAATTCGCCAGTGCCGCATTGACCGCGCCACCAACCATGAATTTGGCGTCCGGCGTGCGCGACGCGCCACCGACAATCATCACGACAGTGCCATGCGAAGCGACAAGCGATGGCCAGAACAGCCGCGACAGACGAACCCCGGCGTGGAATTTCAGGGCAAACCCGTCGATGAAATCGGCATCATCCTGGTCCGGAAACACACCGCCTTTGGTCGCGCCGGCGCTGTGGACAAGGATATCGCAGCCACCGAAGGCCTTTTGGTGTGCCTCGAACGCCGCCCGGCACCCGTTCGGCGTGCGAAGATCGGCGGCATGCGACTCGACCCGGCTGTCCGATTGCGCGGCGATGGTCCCGGTCGCCGCCGCGCAATTCGCCGGATTGCTGCCGGCAATCATGATGTCGGCGCCGTCGCGCGCCAGCCGCGCGGCAATGGCAAGCCCGATCCCCCGCGTTCCCCCCGACACAAAGGCCGTCTTTCCAGTCAGCGAACCCATGTCATCCTGCTCCATTCTTTTCGGCCGCGGCGACATAATGCGTCTCGATGCCCTTCACCAGACCATAAAGGCTGCGCAGGGTGGGAACAGCAAGTCCCGCCGCGTCGGCAAGCTGCAACGGCTTGCCATAAATGAACTCGACCTCGCTTGGCCGGCGCGCCAGCACATCGAGACAAAGCGAGGATTTGTTGTCACCGGTGCCGCCCGGCGCGGTCATCATCTCGAGTCCCCGCACCACCACATCGCGCTCGAGATTGATGTTCTGCGAATGCGCTATCGCGATGGCTTCATCAAGCGCGGCGAAGCAAACCCGGCGCAATGGCTCCACTTGCAGGATTTCGGCGCTGGTCAGATTGGTTACGCCGGACACCGCACTCATTGTCATGTTGCCAAGAAGCTTTTTCCAGATCTCGGACCTGATTTCGGCGCTGGCATGGGTTTCCAGCCCGGCCGCGGTGAAGGCGGCGGCAATTGCCTCGGCCCGCGCCGACATCCCGCCGCCCCATTCGCCGATATAGGATGGCACCCGGTCGAAATCATGGATCTGCCCGGGGCCGGTCCGTGCGCCGGCCATCGCGGTCAGCCCGCCGAAGACATTCCCTTCACCGAGGATTTCGGCAAGGATATCCTCATTGCCAAGACCATTCTGGAAGCTGATGAAAACGGCGCCCGTATCGGCAAGATGGGTCATGGCAAGCGCCGCCTCGCGGGTCATTGTACCCTTGCATTGCACCAGCACGATATCAGCCGTCTCGATCCGCGCCACATCATGCTCGGCAGCAATCATCCGGCACCGGTCACCGCCGAGGCCGGAAATGCGAAGTCCGTTTTCCCGGATGGCGTCAATATGGTCGCGGTCGGTGTCGACAAGCGTCACATCGAGGCCGCCTTCAGCCAGAATCGCGCCGAACAGCGCGCCCATCCCGCCGGCTCCGACAACAGCCACATTTCGTATTTCAGACGTCATCCGATGTCTCCCTTCTCAATCTGCCGGACCAGGCCGACGTCACCGCGACGCAGCAACAGGCGATGCACGGCATCAAGACCCAGCAGGAAGGAGTCACTGCCAAAACCGACGATGCTGCCATCGCTCACCCCGGCGGTCATGCTGACCTTGCGAAACCCCTCGCGCCGGTCATTGTTGGACAAATGCACCTCGACCTTTGGCCCGTCAAACATCGCCAGCGCATCACGAAGCGCCACCGAGCTGTGGGTGTAGGCCGCCAGATTGAACAGGATCGCACCCGCGCCCTCACGCGCCTTCTGGATGGCACTCACCAGCTCACCCTCGTCATTCGACTGCATCATCTCGATCCGGCGGCCCAGATCCTCGGCGCGGTTGGCAAGCGCGGCCATGATGTCAGCCATGCTGTCGGACCCGTAGATTTCCGGTTCACGCGTGCCAAGCATGTTCAGGTTCGGACCGAAGATCACCAGAATGTCCACCATTCATCCGCCCTCCCCAAGGCGACGCGCCGGGCGTCTAGAATGCCAGTTCAATGGCCCCAAGCGCCCCGAAATCGGCATGGACATGATCCCCGGCGACAAAGGGCTGGGGCACCGATGCCGCGCCAGTCGAAATGAAATCGCCAGCCTGCAAGATGAAGCCGCGGGCGGCCAGATGATTGACCAGATCGGCCGCCGCCTGCGCTGGCAGGCATCGCATCTCGCCAAGAAAATTCTCGGCCGGCCGGCCGCCACTGACCGTCAGGGTGATCCGATGCTGCTGGAAATCGATGGCCTGCCAGTTATCCACCGGATCGCCGAAGACAAAGCCGATGCCACCGCCATTATCGGCAATGGTCATCAGTGAATTCTCTGCCTTGCTTGCCCCGTCAAGACGGTAGCGATTGCCGATGATCTCAATCGCCGGGTGAAGCGTCATCATGCCGGCCATCTCGGCGGCGGTCCAGGGCGTGGTGCGAAGATGCGGCGTCGCGGTCAGCCGAAAGGCGAATTCGGTCTCTGCACGCGCGCCGGGGAATTGACCGATCGGCAATTCATGCCGCGTTCCGACATAGCTTCGCGATGCGAATATCCGCCCCGGGATCACATCATCATGGCCATCAAGTTCGCGCATCTTCTGGCTGGTCGCGCCGACCTTCCAGCCGGCAAGACCCTGGCCAAGCTCGTCATGCATGCGATCCTGCACGAAATACGCCTCGGTCCGGTCGCGCGGATAGAAATCCGGTTCAACCTTCACAGGATTTCCGGGCGCGCGCCATGACGCGGACAGGATCACCGCCAGCTCGCTCAGCACAGCCTTGCGCGCGTCATCCATCCCTGTTTCCCCCTCCCGGTTCTCCCTTGGCCATCGACAACGGCGCCGATCAACCACCCTCAAGCCAACAGGAAAGGCAAAAAATCGCAAAGGTTAAAAATGATGAAAAACCCTCAGAATGGCCAGCCTGTGGCCAGCCTATTAAAACTCCAACTCACAAAATACTCACAGTATATTGTCGGTACGCGGCAGATTTTCCGAGGTGTAGAGCTGGAAGTCGATGGCTGCCATTGTCGTGTCAGTTTCGTAACCATGCTGTCTGGCGATAAAATCCACAGCCTGAAAGGCCTGTTGCATCGGATTCGAGTCAATGACCATGTCAATCAGACCTGATCTGAGATTCTCGATGGAATGGGGACTCAGATCATGGACGATCTTCGCCAGCGACCTGAAGGACGCCTCATCGCGGCCAGATTCGATCAAGGTTTCCAGCAACGCATTGTTGGCCGGACCATAGACCACACGAAATTCATTGTGATCATTCAGAATTGCCAGCATGTCTGACACAGCTTCAGCGACGGAAACCCGCGGCGGAAACAACATCAGCTTGTCCTCAATGCCAAGGTCCACGAAAAACTGGCTGAACCCCTTTACGCGATCCAGATTTGAACGCGCATTCGTACCCGGTTCAACAACAAGCACACGTCCTCCCTTGCGGCAGATGGCCTCGCTGAGCTTTGCCGCCGAGCGCCCGGCATTGACATTGTCGATGCCGACATAACAGTGTCTGCGGCTGTCGGATATGTCGGTGCTGATTGTGACGATGAATGTCCTGCTGACCAGCCCTGCAACCGCCCTCGCTATCTCCGGGAGGTCACTGGCAAACAGAATGATACCGTCACGGCGGTCGGCCGCGGCATCAAGATGCGCCACAAGCCGCCCGGGTTCATCGGCGTCGATATGCGTGCGGTAGATGGTAACCGGATATTCTACAAGCTTGTTCACCGCTGCCAGCGACCGGTTCAGGCGCTCGGAATAGGCTGTCGCATTGCGCGCAAAAACAGCCTCGATCGACAGCTGGCGCCGTTTGCCGGTTGGCAGGATGCGGTTGGTGCCAAGCTGGCGTGCACTTGCCAGAACGCGGGCCGTGGTCCGTTCGCTGACCCCGCCACGTTCATTCAGCACCCTGTCGACCGTGGCCAGACCGACACCGGCATGTTTTGCGATATCCTCGAGGCGCGCCTTTCGCGATCGCGCCTTCATGATCGCAAATCGGCCGGACCCAACTCGCCAATGGAGGATGCCATGGCATCCCGATTGCGCGCCGGCATGCCCTCGGACGGCACCGGCGTGTCATAGGCATAGTCCGGGTCGGTCTTCTGGTGCTTCCAGGTATCGCGCATTTCCTTCCAGGCCCCGAACAGCGTCCGCGGCGCCGGCATGTCATCGGCCGTGGCCTGATGAAGCGCCTTCAGATTGTAGCAGGGCACGCCGGCGAACATATGGTGCTCGAGATGCCAGTTCATGTGCCAGTAGAGAAACTCGGAGACCGGATCGAGAGTAATGGTGCGCACCGATTTCCGGAAATCGGTATCGCTGCTTTTCAACCCGCAATGCATCGGCACGCCGACAAGATAGCGCCACAGATTGGCGATGAAGGGCGAGCCGGAGATCAGCAGCGCCAGGATCGGCTGGCCGATGGCAAAGGCGCCGCCGATGACGACAGCATGGAACAGCAATGTGATGCGGGCCCAGGCGCTGGCGCGGCGGCGATGCTCGTCATAGCCTTCATACAGCTCCTCGCCCCAGGAATTGAAGGGGTTGTCGAACCTGTTCGCCGCGATAGCAAGGAAGTTATGCAATGTGGGAACGATGCCCTTCGACTGATAACCGCCAAAGATGTTTACTGTCAGCAACTGCAGAAGATACAGCGCGCGCAGCGACGGGGTCGCCGGCATCACCTCCTCGCGGTCCCCCTCGGGATGCAGGGTGAAACGGTGATGGTAATTATGGCTGAACTGGTAGATCTCGAAATTGTTCCAGCCGAGAAGCGAGAATATCCGCAGAAACGCCTCGTTCAGCCATTTTGTCCTGAAGACGGTGCGGTGGCACAATTCATGATGCGGGGCGGTGAAGAAAGACCCGATCGTGCCATGAACAAACAGCGCCACGACAAACCCGGCCCACATCTGCTGCGAGAACAGATAGAAGGCGATGCCGCCGCTTGTCGCCCACAGACCCAGATGACCGAGCGCCATGAACAACCCGCTTGTATCGTCGGGCGTCATCAGGCTGCGCAGGATTTTCTTGTCGACGGGACAACGATACCAGCGAATCTGCAGCGTCTTGCTGACCTCGCGCATCGGTGCCAGCTTCATGTCCTTGATCGTGCTTGAAAGCGGGTTCATCGAACGTCTGCTCCTATAACGTCTAACCGTCGGAGTCCCTCCTGATACGGCTTTTTCA
>Ga0181594_10001360_pt1 | contig 22719 bp, 22 predicted proteins | sample 071ome_18_FD_145603 | JGI IMG/M metagenome (GOLD analysis project Ga0181594, IMG submission 145603) | Coastal salt marsh microbial communities from the Groves Creek Marsh, Skidaway Island, Georgia - 071413BT metaG (spades assembly) | ecosystem: Environmental > Aquatic > Marine > Intertidal zone... | reverse complement strand
CAACACGATCTCACGCGGATCGAGCATCTTGCCCGTGGCATGAGCCGGGCACACGCTCGTGCAACGTCCACACATGGTGCAGGCATCGGTGTCGAGGAGCTGCTTCCACGTGAAGTCTTCGACCACGGCCGCGCCAAAGGTCTCGAGCGACGTCTCGGTGAGATTCGGCATGGCCTTCATCGCACCCTTGGGCCGTTCGCGATCCTTCAGATACATATTGAGGGGCGACGTGAAGATGTGACGAAGCATCGTCAAAGGAAGAATCACGAGGAACGCCACGAACGTGAGAACGTGAGCGATCCACCACCCTTGATGCCACAGTTCGAGACTGCTGAGCGACCAACCGTCGACCGCCTGGGCCAGTGGGTAACCGATGAACGACCACTTCTCGTGGTTCATGTTCAGACCACTCGCTTGGTTTTCGGCAATTCGGAACATCTCGGCGCCGAATCCCGACACGCCGATGGCGAGCAGTACGCCAAGAATCACGGCGTGCTCGGGCTTCGTCTTGATGCGAATGCGATACGGGCGCTGCACGTAACGGCGCACGATCGCCCAGACCACACCGGCGGTGAACATGAGGCCGGCGAAGTCGCCGACGAACACGTAGCCGCGGTACACGTCACCGTGCAGGAACTTGAGACTCTCGGGAAGTTGGTGATCGACCTCGAGCACCGTCGTGACACCGAGCAGGATCAGGAATCCGAAGTAGATGAGCGAGTGCATGAGCCCGGCCGCCGAGTCTCGGAGCAAGGTCTGCATGTAGACGCCGGCCCGAAAATCGCGCAGGCGGTTCTTGGCGTTCTTGGTTGTGGTGCGGCGACGATCGGGGGCGCCACGTTCCCAGTTGCGGACCCGATCGGCGAATCGGAACGAGCCCCACAGGATCAGGGCGGGAATGACCGTGTAGAAAGCGACTTTCAAGGGGCCCGGGATCCCTCCGAACACCTCGCGGTGAATCGGGGAATCGTTTTCCCAGCCGGTGACAAGAGGAAGAATTCCCGACACCGTGATGAACACGGCCATGAACGAGCCGATGGCGATCGAGAGCTGATACGGCTTCAGTCGCCGCGGGCCCGAGGGCGCGGCCGGGGAGTCGGTGTGCGTAGCCATGCAGGGAGAACGCTACTCGGGCGTCGCGATGATGGGGAACCTCACCAGGAGGTCACGATCAGATCAGCCGTAGTACTGGCGGTCGAGTTCGCGAATCCGACCTGCGAGAGTGCCCAACAACTTGTGGGCCAACGCCGGAATGGCATCGATCACACCGAGGAACTGGCGCTGGCTGATCACGAGCATCGTGCAGTCGGAATCAGCCACCACTGTGGCGGTGCGGGGTCCGTGGTCGAGAAGGGACAATTCGCCGATGACGGCGCCCGGTCCGAGAGTCGCAACCTTCTTGCCGTTGCGGCGAACGGTGGCCGATCCTTTGAGCAGAACGAAGGCCTCGCGACCGGTTTGACCCTGGTCGACGATGGTGGAACCTGCATCGAGAACGACCTCGTCACCAACCTTGGAGATCTTCTCGAGGTCTTTGTTGGAACATGACGAGAACAGCGACACTTTGCTGAGTCCCGCCAAATGAGCCTTTTTGCCTGCCATGCGGGTCACTATACGGCGATCGTGAACATGTGCCGTTCACATGCGAACGAGTCAGTGGTCACCGACACGAGTCCGGTGACACACGTGGCGTCCACACGACGAACATCGGTTCAGCCGCCGGCTTGGCGAGCCACTGCGGCAGCAGCAGCTTCGATGGCCACCGCATCCCCGAGATAGCCGACATCGGTCACCGAGAAGTCGTCGGCGAAGCGATAGCGGCGGGGCACCCCGGTCGGGATGTTGATCTCGGAGATCTCAGCCTCCGACACTCCCTCCAGGTGCATGAGGAGAGCCCGCAACGAATTGCCGTGCGCGGTGACCAGCACGTCGAGACCGGCCCGTAACTGCGGGACGATCTGGTCGTACCAGTACGGGAGCACCCGGGCCACGACGTCCTTCAGACATTCACCAGCGGGTAACGAGTCGGGGGCGAGCAAGCGATAGCGGGGATCGTTGATTGGATGTTCGGCGCTCGCAGTGTCGACCGGCGGTGGCGGAACGTCGAAACTGCGGCGCCACAAGTTGGTCTGTTCTGGACCGTGTCGTTCAGTCGTCGCCAACTTGTCGAGCCCCTGAAGCGCCCCGTAATGCCGTTCGTTCAGCCGCCACGATCGCTGCAACGGCAACCACACCTGTCCCATGGCCTCGAGGGCCAGATGGCACGTGACGACGGCACGCTCGAGAACCGATGTGTGCGCCGTGTCGAAACGCAGACCCTCTTCGGACATCGTGCGGCCGGCAGCAGTGGCTTCGGCTCGACCTTTGTCGGACAACGGAACGTCGTGCCAACCGGTGAACAGGTTCTGCTGATTCCACGTGCTTTCGCCGTGGCGCAGGATGACCAGTGTTCCGACTCCGTCCATGAGAACGTTCTACTTCACGAAGAGTTCGGCGATCTGGACCGCGTTCAGGGCGGCACCTTTACGCAGGTTGTCGTTGCTGACGAAGAGTACGAGACCTCGTCCGTCGTCGACCGTCGAATCTTGACGAATCCGACCGACGTAACTCGGATCCTTACCGGCGGCCTCGAGCGGAGTGGGAACGTCGAGCACCACCACGCCAGGTGCCGTCGACAACAGAGCGGTCGCCCGCTCCACCGAGATGGGACGAGCGAACTCGGCATTGATACTGAGCGAGTGTCCGGTGAACACGGGTACACGCACGCAGGTACCTGACACCCGGAGATCGGGGATGTCGAGGATCTTGCGGCTCTCGTTCCGGAGCTTTTGCTCTTCGTCGGTCTCGAAGGATCCGTCGTCGACGTACTTGCCGGCATACGGCAAGACGTTGAATGCGATGGGCTTGGCGAACTTGGTCGCCTCGGGGAAAGGAACCGAGTCGCCATCGAACGTGAGATCGCGTGCTCGGTCGACGGTGTCACGAGCCTGCTTGTCGAGTTCGTCGACACCAGCGAGTCCGCCACCCGAGACCGCTTGGAACGTACTGACGATCATCTTCTGGAGTGATGCTTCGTCGTGGAGAACCTTCAGCACCGGCATGGCGGCCATCGTCGTGCAGTTGGGATTGGCGATGATGCCCTTCTTCGTGGCGTGAACGAGGTCGCCGTTCACTTCGCTCACCACGAGAGGGACATCCGGATCCATACGCCACGCCGACGAGTTGTCGATCACGGTCACACCGGCTGCCGCGAACTTGGGTGCCAATTCACGAGACGACGTGGCACCGGCCGAGAAAAGAGCGATGTCGAGACCTGACGGATCGGCGGTTGTCGCGTCTTCCACGGTGACCGGCTGACCTTTCCATGGCAAGGTCGATCCAGCTGAACGAGACGACGCGAAATACCTGATCTCGTCGACCGGGAAACCTCGCTCCTCGAGCAAGGTTCGCATCACGCTTCCGACCTGACCTGTCGCTCCGACCACACCAACTCGCATGGGGGCAGAGGCTAACGGTCACCTCAGTCGGGTCGACGAGCGATTAACCACCAGTGGCTGGGGTCGATCCCTTCGAAGGTGCGAATCGAGAAACCGCTGACCCCGCCCTTGGACGCCACTCGACGATGACCGGTGCGGAACCAGAGCTGCGGTGTGGACACTTTGATGCCGTTCTGCACCAGATGGCGTACGACGGCACGTGGCGACAGTCGATTGGCTTGCCACCCGAGACGGGTCGACCATCGTTGGCGAGACAGCCAGGTTCCAAAGAAAGGAACCCGCCACAGCACCCGTGTGATCACACCAGCAGGAAAGAGCACGACGTCGCGCCCGATCCATGTGCGGTAGTTCAGCACGACTCGCCCGCCGGGCTTCACCACTCGGAAGGCCTCCGACGTGAGGTGTAGCGCGTCCTCGGGATTGCAGTGTTGCAAGGTGATGTAGCTGAACACCACGTCGGCCGACTCCGAGTCGAGCGCCAGTGAACGACCATCCGACACATGGGAAGTACTGAGGCGCTCGGGAGCACCGAAAGACTCGACGGTCTCACGACAGCGATCGAGAAACGACGCGTCGAGATCGCAGGCCACCACTGAGGCGAAGCGTCGCGTGAAGCTGGCGGTCATCCGCCCGATTCCCGAACCAATCTCGACCAGCGACGACTTCTCGTTCTCCGTCGGGTCGAAACCGAAGTACTGCAGGTATGCGCCGACCTCTTGCTCGCCGGAGTCGACGAACTGTTCGAGTGTCAGTTGATCGCCGGTCGCGTTGTTGAACACCCAACCGGTGTCGCGGACGACGCTGTCCGGATCGACATGTCGCTCGGAAGCTCGACCGGCGGCCTTCCACGGAACGTGCTGATGACGGTGCTCGTCGGCCACTCGGCGAAGCTCCGTCACTTCCGCTCGGGAAGCGGAGCGCTGTAGGCCTGACCACTGTCGAGGCCAAATGCAGTGTGCAGCGCCCCTGCGGCGCGCTCGAGATCGGACGACGACACCACGACCGAGATGCGAATCGTCGACGTCGAGATCATCACGATGTTGACCCCCTCGTCGGCCAGAATTCGGAACATCTTGGCGGCGATTCCAGGACTCGATTTCATGCCAGCACCGACGAGGGAGATCTTGGCGATCGCGTCGTCATGGGAGATACCGGTGGCACCGATTTGCTTCGCGACGTCGGCGACGATCGATTCGGCGACCTTCATGTCGGCTTTGGGCACGGTGAAACTGATGTCGGTCGTGCCATCGGACGACGTGTTCTGAACGATCATGTCGACGTTCACATTCGACTGTGCCAGCGGCTCGAACAACGACGCCGAGATCCCCGGGCGATCGGGGACACTGCGCACCGTGACCTTGGCCTCGCTGACGTCGGTGACGACACCGGAGATGACGGGATCTTCCATGGAAGGCTCCTGACTCGTGACCCACGTTCCGGGCTCCCAGGTGAAGCTCGAACGAACTTGGATCGGAACGTTGTGGTTGCGGGCGAATTCGACCGAGCGGAGCGCGAGAACCTTGCTGCCGGCACCGGCCATCTCGAGCATCTCGTCGAAATTGATGTGGGTGAGCTTTCGAGCCTGCGGGACGATCCGCGGATCGGCTGAAAAGACACCAGTGACGTCGGTGTATATCTCGCAGCTGTCGGCGTCGAGGGCCGCAGCCAGAGCCACCGCCGTGGTATCGGAGCCACCGCGCCCGAGGGTGGTGATCTCGCGGTCGGTGCTCACTCCCTGGAATCCGGCGACGACGCAGACCTTCCCCTGAGCGAGAGCTTCGCGGATCCGATCGCCTCGCACCTCGAGAATCTTGGCCTTCGTGTGCGTGGTGTCGGTGATGATTCCGACCTGGCTACCGGTGAAACTCACGGCGTCGATCCCGAGGTTGGCGAGAGCCATGGCCACGAGAGACATCGAAATCCGCTCGCCGGTGGTGAGGAGCATGTCGAGCTCGCGTCCCGGGTGCACCGACGACACATCATGGGCCAGCTTGATGAGATTGTCGGTGGACTTGCCCATGGCCGACACCACGACCACCACATCGGCTCCGTGCTTCTTGGTGAACGCCACGTGCTCGGCCACGGCGCGGATTCGCTCGGGGTCGGCCACCGAGGTTCCACCGAACTTTTGCACGATGAGTGTCACGAAAATCGCAGGCTACTAGCCTGCCCTCCTCATGGGTACCGCCAAAAGAGAACGCAAGAAGCAGAACCGAGAGATGGGTCGACAGGCCGCCGCCGCCTCCGAGCGTCGCCGGGCCACCATTCGCCGAAGCACCCGCATCGTCGCCGTCGTGGTCGTGCTCATCGCCCTCTTTTTCCTGATCGCGGTCCTGACCAACGACGACGACACCTCCACGTCGTCGACGAACACCGAGAACTTCGGCGCCACCACCACCTTGGTCGGTGGAGCCACCACGACGATTCCGCGAGGACCTACCACCACCCTGCCGAGCGGTCCGGTCGAATTCGTCTACGGCAGTGGCGAGTGTGCACCGAGCGACGGAAGTGCGTCCCCGACTCGAGAGTTCGACGACGCGCCACAACTCTGCATCGATCCGGCCAAGACCTACACCGCCGTCGTCGAGACGAACGAAGGATCGTTCACCATCGAACTCGATCCGACGCGAGCGCCGGGCACCGTCAACAACTTCGTCAATTTGGCCCGTTACAAGTATTTCGACGACACGGAATGCCATCGGGCGATCCCCAACTTCGTCGTGCAGTGCGGTGACCCAACCGCCACCGGTACCGGTGGACCGGGGTACTCGTTCGCCGACGAACTTCCCGAAAGCGGCGACTACCAAATCGGCTCCATTGCCATGGCCAACTCCGGGCCGAACACCAACGGCAGCCAGTTCTTCGTGATCACCGGTTCCGACGGGGCGTCGTTGCCCCCGAACTACACGTTGTTCGGTCAGGTCACCGACGGACTCGACGTCGTGGCCGTTCTCGATTCGCTTGGCAACCCGAACGACAACGGTGTTCCGCCGCTCGGCGAAATCCGCATCGTCTCGGTCACCGTCACCGAGGCCTGATCGATTCGGCTCTCGTAGCCGTTCTCACGAACCGAGTTCGCTCATCTCTATCGGTCGACCTTCCTCGATCGATCGATGAGCCGCGACGCCGATGGCCACTGACGCCAGTCCAGCGTGTACGTCGACTTCGGGCTTCGCGCCGAGACGAATCGCATCGCAGAATCGCGCCACTTCCACAAAACTCGCGCCGAAGTGGAAGCCCACGTGAGCGATCGATGGATCGATCGTGGCCGATGACGGCACGATCGATCGATCACGACGCGTTCCGATGTACACCGAACCGTCTCCTGGTACTGCAGCCTCCACCTTTCCCTCGTCACCCACGACACTGATCTCCTGCTCGTTGCGCGAACCTTCGGCGAACATGCACAGATCGAGATGGGCCCGCACCCCGTTCGCGTAATCGACGATCACGAACGCGTTGTCGAGAATGTCGGATCTCTCGCCGTCGTACACCTCGTCGAGATGGTTCACGTCCTGTCCTCCACTCGCGTACACGCGCCGAGGAGGTGCGTCGACGACGAGGTTCATGAGGTCGAAGAAGTGACAGCACTTCTCGACGAGAGTGCCTCCGGTGTTGCGTGAGAAGCGGTTCCAATTGTCGACCTTCACCAGGAACGGGAACCGGTGCTCGCGAATCGACACCATTCTCGTGATCCCGAGCCGTCCGGATCGGACGACGTCCACCAAAGCGGCGATCGGAGCCATGTAGCGATACTCGAGGCCGACCCACGTGAGAGAGTCGCGCCGATCCGCCCACTCCACAACGTCACGACAGTCGTCGAGGGTCGTGCACATCGGTTTCTCGACCAACACCGGAACGTCGGTCGACAACACGTCACGCAGCACGTCGACATGAGTGAAATTCGGTGACGCCACGATCACCGCATCCACCACGTTCGCATCGAGCAGGTCACGATGGTCGCGAAACTCCGAGACCGATCGCCCGCCGAGCTCACGTCGAGCCCACGCCAGCGGTTCGTCGTTGGGGTCGCAGATCGCAACCACCTCGGCACCATCCAGAGCGATGACGTTGCGAATGTGTTCGCAGCCCATCATGCCGGTGCCGATCACACCGACGCGCAGATCGCTCGACATGATGCTTCTCAGTTCGGGAGTTCGCCCACGATTTCGTGGGGACCGATGCTCTCCCAGCCGGCATCGCTTCGCAGTAGCGACGACGTCGAGGGCAAGAACACCAAAGGAACGTCGGTGAGTTTTCGGACACGAGCCTGCCGATCAGGTGTGAGCATCTCGGACTGCGGAACGACTGTCATACCGCTCAGGAGCCCGAGACCGAGAGCCAGCGCTCCACCACGCGGGTCGAGCATCGGATCACACAGCGCCGACGCCGATGCCGCGCATCCGACGACGACACCGCCCGAACGGAGAACGTCGTGCAGCGCGTCCCAGATGGGAGTGTCTTTCACGACACTGCGCAAGTGAATGGGATTGTCTCCCACCAACCACACGGCGCGAGCCGAGCGAACGACGTCGGCCGCACCGTCGTCCATCGCCTCGATACGACTCATCACCATCAGTGCTTCCACCTGAACATCGAGTCTTTCGGCCCACGACATCGCCGCGGCGACCAGTACTTCGGGGCGTTCGAAAGCATCGGCCGTGGGTAGCACCACCACTCGATCGGCCTGAGCGTCCGACAGCAATCGGCGATCGAGTTCGTCGTGAAGGCTGAACGGCCCCCCGCCCTGCAGAACGATGGTTCCCGGCATGAGGACGACCTTAGGCCGTGTATTCGCCCACTTCTTGCCGTGGTTACCGGAGGGTAATTATGGTGACGACCACATCTGGCCTCCGTTCACTGTCGGACGCCCCTTGGAAAGGACATCGGATGGCCATTCACACCGTCGGCATCGTGGGCTCGGGAATCATGGGATCGGGACTCGCCGAAGTCGTGGCGCGAGCCGGACTCACCGCCATCGTCCGCTCCCGGTCGCAAGCCACCGCCGATGCCATGGTCGCCTCGGTGGCCAAAGGTTTGGCCAAGCAGGTGGAAAAGGGACGTCTGGCCGAGGACGAGTCGGCCGCGATTCTCGGACGCATCACGCCGGTCTCCGATCTCGGAGCACTCGCCGATTGTGATCTCGTCATCGAGAGCATCGTCGAAGATCTCGACACCAAAAAGGCGCTCTTCGCCGAACTCGACCGAACGGTCAAGCAAGGCGCGATTCTCGCCACCAACACATCGACCCTTCCGGTGATCGAATTGGCGATGATCACATCGCGACCCGATTCGGTGTGCGGTGTCCATTTCTTCAATCCGGCTCCGGCCATGCCTCTCGTCGAAGTCGTTCGACCTCTGTCGGCATCCGATGCCACCATCGACACTGCCACCGCTTTCGCCGAGGCTTGCGGCAAGCAGCCCGTTCAGGTGAAGGACCGCGCCGGATTCATCGTGAACGCGCTTCTCTTCCCCTATCTCAACAATGCCGTTCGGATGCTCGAGCAAGGGACGGCCAACATGGCCGACATCGACACCGCCATGAAGGGTGGCTGCAACTTTCCCATGGGACCGTTTGCACTTCTCGACCTGGTCGGACTCGACACATCGCTCGCCATCCTCGACGCTCTTTATGACGAATTCCGTGATCCGAACTACGCCGCGATGCCGACCTTGCGTCGAATGGTCGCCGCCGGTCGCCTCGGCCGCAAGACCAAGGGCGGTTTCTACGACTACTGATCGACTCCTGCGATGACGTCCTCACTCCTCGGTTCGGAGGACCTCGCGCGATTCTCGATCGCACCTGAAACGCTCTCTCCCGGTGACTGGGACTTCTCTCTCGTTCCCATACCCGACGAGGCGAACGACGACGGAGACGATTCAGACCTCGTCTGCATCGGTGCCGATCTCGAGCCGGCCACACTCGTCTCCGCCTACTCGAACGGCTTCTTTCCGATGCACGTCGGTCCGCGCCGTCGTGAGATCGGATGGTTCTCTCCCGATCCGCGCGGAGTGATTCCTATCGGTGGTCTGCACGTTTCGAGATCTCTCCGCAAGCACACCAAACGATTCCGCTGCACCGTCGATCGAGCCTTCGAACGGGTGATGCGCGAATGCGGAGACGAACGCCGACCACACGGATGGATCGACGACGTCTTCGTCGACGCCTATTCCGAGATGAATCGTCTCGGATGGGCCCACTCGGTCGAAGTGTGGCGCGACGACGAACTCGTCGGTGGTTTGTACGGAGTCCGCATCGGCCGCTTCTTCGCCGGCGAGAGCATGTTCCATCGAGTGACCGATGCCTCCAAGGTCGCCCTTGTCGCAACGATGGACGCTCTGATTTCGCTCGACTTCTCATTGTTCGACGTGCAGTGGACGACACCCCACCTCACCTCCATGGGTGCGGTGGATCTCCCCCGTTCGACGTATCTCGAGTCGGTCCGTCGGGCCGTGGATCCCGTCCAGCGAGGAAATCTGCCGGCGTCCCCGACAGACTGACACCATGACCGCGAACTCTTCGGCCTCTTCGTCAGACGCACCTCGTCGCGACGCACCCTGGCTGATGCGCACGTATTCGGGCCACTCGACTGCCCAGGCATCGAACGAGCTGTACCGAACCAATCTGGCCAAGGGTCAGACCGGTCTCTCGATCGCCTTCGACCTCCCCACCCAGACGGGCTACGACCCCGACTCGTCGATGGCGGCCGGCGAGGTCGGAAAAGTCGGAGTGCCGGTCGCTCATCTCGGGCACATGCGCACCTTGCTCGACGGCATACCGCCCGGGCAGATGAACACTTCGATGACGATCAATGCGACCGCAGCTTGGCTGCTCGCCCTCTATGTCGCCAACGCCGAAGAGCAGGGTGTCGAGCGCGCGCAACTTCGTGGTACGACTCAGAACGACATCGTGAAGGAGTACCTCTCCCGCGGTACCTACATCTTCCCGCCGGTTCCCTCGCGACGACTGATCGTCGACATGGTCGCCTGGTGCGCGAACAACGCGCCCAAGTGGAACCCCATGAACGTCTGCTCGTATCACTTGCAAGAAGCCGGGGCGACGCCGGTTCAGGAGATCGCCTACTCGCTCGCCACGGCTGTCGGTGTTCTCGATGCCGTTCGCGATTCGGGCCAGGTTCCGACCGAGCAGTTCCCGCAGGTCTTCGCATCCATCTCCTTCTTCGTGAATGCCGGCATTCGTTTCGTGGAGGAGGTGTGCAAGATGCGCGCCTTCACCGATCTCTGGGAGCGCATCGGTCGCGATCGCTACGGAGTCACCGACGACAAAGCACTTCGCTTCCGCTACGGAGTCCAGGTCAATTCTCTCGGTCTCACCGAAGCACAACCCGAGAACAACGTTCAGCGCATCGTTCTCGAGATGTTGGCCGTGTCTCTGTCGAAAAAGGCGCGCGCCCGCTCGATCCAGCTTCCAGCATGGAACGAAGCCCTCGGTCTGCCGACACCATGGGATCAACAGTGGAGTCTGCGTATGCAGCAGGTGCTCGCGTTCGAGACTGACCTTCTCGAGTACGGGGACATCTTCGACGGTTCGCGTGTGATCGAAGCACGTACCACCGAAATCCGTGACGCAGCATGGGCCGAATTCGAAGAGGTTCTCCAACTCGGTGGCGCCTTCGAGGCAGTCGACCATCTGAAGGGTCGACTCGTGAGATCGATGGCCGAGCGAACGCGCCGCATCGAGTCCGGGGAGCAAACCGTGGTCGGTGTCAACAGCTACCGCGAGACCGAGGTGTCCCCGCTCGGAGGGGGCGACAAGATCGTGAAGGTCGACCCCGCCGTCGAACGCGAAACCATCGCCGATGTCGAGGCCTGGCGAGCTGCACGTGACCAACATGCCGTCGATGCCGCCCTCGCCGAACTCCGACGGGCCGCGGTCGACGGCGACAACATGATGGAACCGTCGATCGCTCTCGCCAAGGCTGGCGGCACCACGGGAGAATGGGCCGGTGTCCTGCGGGAGGTGTTCGGAGAGTTCCGAGCACCCACCGGTGTCTCGGCTGCGGTCGGCAAACGACCGGGTGAACTCGCCGATGTCGCCGAATTCGTCCGAACCATTCCCGGTGGTCCGCCCAAACTGCTCGTCGCCAAACCGGGTCTCGACGGACACTCCAACGGAGCCGAGCAGATCGCCGTGGCAGCTCGTGACGCCGGGATGGAAGTGATCTACTCCGGTATCCGCCTCACGCCCGAACAGATTGCCGCCAGCGCGCGCGACGAGGACCCCGACGTGATCGGTCTGTCGATTCTGTCCGGATCGCACCTGTCGCTCGTGCCGGCCGTCATCGAATGCTTGAAGAAAGACGGAGTCGAGATTCCTGTCGTCGTCGGCGGGATCATCCCCGAGGAAGACCGGTCACGACTTCTCGCCGGTGGAGTCACAGCTGTGTACACACCGAAGGACTACGAGCTCGGCCGCATCATGCGTGACATTGCCGAGATCGCGTCAGCGACTCGGGCTTGACGTTCAGACCGAAACAGCTCGCTGCGAGTCGATCCACTCTCCGAGTCGAGGGCTGCTCTCGAAACTGGTGATCAACGCGTAGCGGGGACGATCGGAGTTGTGCACCACGACGTGCCACAGACGCTGCGTATCGACGACGAAACGCGCTCCTTTGGGGAGCGGCACTCGTCGTTCGGTCGACGGATCGGGAAGCCCGTCGGCATCATTGTCCATGAGCAACATGTAACTGTTGGGCTGATCGGTGAGTTCGACCCACGAACGAACCACCCAACCTTCGTCATCGGGATTGAAACGGTTGTTGTCGTCACGATGTATCGAACGAAGCGCAGTCGCATGATCCTGCGGTTCGAGTTTGATGATCCGAACGCGGCCGAAGTTGGCGCCCACCGAATCGACATAACGACGCAAGGTCGGCGCCTTCTCGGCGTTGACCGTCCAGAGCGCTCCTTTGTCGGTCTTGCCCTTGTCCCAGAAGCCGCGACAGTCGAGTTCGCCGTCAGCCGACGCGAGAGGAGCGAAGTTGGTGTCGCCACCACTCTTCCAGTCCATGTATTCGAGGGATTCCCATTCTTCGCGGGGGATCTCGATCGGCATCGGGCTCAAGGCGACGAAACCGGTCTCGGCGAGCACCGGAAGGCGTCGATGAGGAGTCTGAAGAGGAATCTTGACCGACCAGTGATCGTGGTTCGGCCAGAAATCGGTGCCGTCGGCCATGAGCGCAGTGTACGAAGTTCGTTCAGGGAGTGGCGATCGTCGACTCGACGGCGGGAGCCGCTGTCGTGGTCGTCGCTGTCGGCGGAATCTTCAAACGCTGACCGGCCTGGATCGCATCGGGGTCGGCGATGGCGTTGTACGAGATGAGATCGGACATCGACACGCCGAACGACTGCGCGATGCCGAAAAGCGTGTCGCCCTGCTGGATCGTGTAGAACTCCTCGGCCACGGGGGCGAGTGTCGTCGGGGAGACGGTGGTCTCTGGCACCGTCGGCGCCGCCGTCAGCAGGGGAAGAGTGTCGACCGACTCGCTGTCTCCACCACATCCCGCCAACGACAACGGGACGATCACAGCGACTGCGAGAGCGACCGACTTCACGACTCGCATGGTAGGGCCTCGCACAGAACGATCCTCGCCGGTCAGTCGGAACGACGGGTCACGTAGTCGGCCAGTGCCGTCAACTCGGCGCGTGCTCCTCCGGCCAACTCGATCGAGTCGAGGGCCGCCACGGCTTCGCTGGCCAGGCGGTCGATCGTCGCCTCCATCTCGGCCAAGGCACCGCAATCAACGATGATGCTCTGCACGGTCTCGACGTCATGATCGCCGAGAACTGATCGGCCTACCCGGTCGAGAACGGTTCGTTGGGACGGGTCGGCCCGCTCGAGAGCGATGGCGAGCAGCGGAGTGGGCTTCCCTTCACGAAGATCGTCGCCAACTGGCTTTCCCGTCACACTCGGATCGCCGAAGACCCCCATGACGTCGTCACGCATCTGGAATGCGTCACCGAGTGGAAGGCCGTACGCACTCAACGCCGGAAGCAGAGTCGCCGACGAGTGGGGCGAGGCGATCGCGGCTCCGAGATGCAACGGACGTTCGACCGTGTACTTGCCGCTCTTGTAGCGACAGATCCGCTCGGCCTTGTCTCGACGTCGATCGTGATGGGCCGATCCCATGAGATCGAGAAGCTGACCGATGTTCAATTCGATACGTAACTCGTGCCAGACGGATCGAGCCTCGCTCGGGATGCCGTCGAGGAGACGGTCGCTGACGACGAAGGTCAGATCGCCGACGAGGATCGCGATTCCGTCGCCGTATCGACGCGATTCCCCGCTTCCCCCGAACTCACGATGGCGATCCGCGAACACCTCGTGGGTGACCGGCTCGCCCCGGCGGGTGGATGCACCATCCATGATGTCGTCATGGAAGAGAGCAAAGGCGTGGAGAAGTTCGAGGGCGGCTCCGGCGTCCACCACTCGCGAATCGTCGACAGCACCTCCAGCACCCACGAATCCCCATTGGCAAAAAGCCGGACGTAGACGCTTTCCTCCAGCGCCTACCAGTCGCCGGATCTCGGTGAGCGGAGAGGCGAGGTCGGAGTCGAAGGACGACCAACGGTTCTCCTCGTCACGGAGCACCTCGTCGAGACGTGCTTCGACGCGGCGGGCGATGTCGATCAGGGACGGCGGGGGGACCGAAGTCACCGTGTCAGGCTAGGGGGACGGCAGCGACTGTGAACGTCAGTCTTCGAGACCCGCCACGACTTTCTCGATCTGCATCTTGGCGTTGCCGATGCGCTCCCGGCAGACACGAATCAACTCGGATGCACGGGCCACGCGCTCGGCCAATACGTCGACGTCGACGTCGCTTTCCTCGAGTTCACCCAAAATGTTCTCGAGTTCCTCCAACGCAGCGGCATACCCGATGTCGTCGATGGAGTCGCCGGACGCTCCGGTCTTCTTGCTCATCCGGTTCTCCTTTCGTCGGTCGGCTCTCCCGACACGGTACTCCTGAACGAGCCGTCGGCGATCTGCGTCACGACCACCTCTCCCTCGTTCACGTCGCTCACCGACCGGATCACCTGACCGGTCGTGCTTCGAGTGACCGACCATCCGCGCCTCATGAGTTCCCGAGGATCGAGTAGTCGGCTTCTCGTTTCGAACTCGCCGAGTCGACGCAGATGTTCGGCCATCACGGCGGGAGCACGGCGTCGAAGGGTGTCGGTGTGTGCGGAGAGCACCGTCGCCGCAGTCGTGACCGAACCACGAGAGGACGACACGAGCCGCAGCCGTCGTTGCCCGAGCCGGTCGTCGGCACGCACGAGTGCATTTCTCGTGTGACCGGCGATGAGATGTGTGATATCGGTGAGAGCAGTCGCACTCTCGTTCAGATGATCGGTCGAGAGTCGAGCGATATCGCGCCATGCTTCTTCCGTTACGTCGACGAAATGCTGCACTCGCTCCACGAGTCCGGCTGCACATGCTGTTGGGGTCTTGTAACGACGATGAGCGACTTCGTCGGCAACACTGGTGTCGATCTCGTGGCCGATTCCCGTCACCACAGGAATCGGTGAGCGTGCGATGGCGAGAGCGATTGCTTCGGCGTCGAAGGTGGCCAACTCGGCGCGACTTCCACCACCGCGCATCACGGCGATCACGTCGATGTCGGATCGTCGGCTCAACGCCTCGATGGCGCGGCTGACCTGTGACACGGCGGAGTCGCCCTGCACGGTGACATCGGCAAGACGGAGGACGAAACCGAGTTCGCTACGTTCGATCTCGTGGGTGAAGTCGGCCCAAGCCGCACTGCTTCCGCTCGTCACCACACCCACCCTCAGAGGTACGGGACTCCACTCCACGTCCTTGTTGCGGTCGTAGTCGCCCGACTCTCGCAATTTGCGAATCAGCTCGTCTCGCTGCATGGCGATGTCACCCAGGGTGAATCGCGGATCGATCCCGCGCATCACGAGTGACAGCTTGCCGAACGGTGCATAGAAATCGAGTTGGCCGTAGACCCGAACCTTGAGTCCGTTCTCGAGTGTGACACCGGTCTTCATGAGAATCGGTCGAATCTTGTTGAACTCGCCACGCCAGAGATTGACGTTCAACTGTGCACGCTTGCCGTCCTTCAATTGCTCGACCAGTGTGAAGTACGTGTGTCCACCCTTGTTGCTGATTCCGGTGATCTCACCCCACACCCAAACGCCGTCGTCGAAGGATTCTTCCAGCACGTCGTTGATGGTTCCGGCCAGCTCCGACACCGAGTAGGTGCTCGCCTCGCTCGTCTGGTCATCGACGTCGTCGTCGACGAATTCGTCATCCCAATCGTCGTCGAATTCGTCGACCGACACGGTGATCAGCCTTCCAACACCATGCGGACACTCGTACGACCGGCTCGAACATGTCGTGCCTCGACTTCGATCTCGGTGCCCGACGCTGCCGACACGATCCACTCGTGACGAACTCGATCGGGTGTTCCGTCGGACATGGCGCCACCGTTGAGTCGGAAGGCGGCCCGTCCTTCCAGTTGTCCGAGCTTCACGCGTGCGGGTGTGCCGATCACTTCACCATTCGGCACTCGGATCTCAGCAGTCATTGGTAGCACCAGGTTGCTCTTACGAGCCAGACCACTGACGTCGGTTGGTAGCCAACCAGTGTTGGCGACTCCGAGAACGACGCGCCACGTGTTGGCCCCCAATGATTCCGCCTTCAGCTCCCCGATCTCCAGACGAGGTGACGCAAGTGCTTGATGCACCGCGAACACGGCGTGTGGCACGACTTCCTTCTTCAACCACGAGAGCGGTGGATTCGTCCAGGTATGGAAGACGTCGCATCCACCGATCTCGATCGGGCCGAGGTCGGGATGATCGAACGCACGCCACGGAACGTACGAGCCTGGTGCATGGCGATCGGTCCATCGAGCCACTGCGAGTTCCTGCTCGGGTGTCGGTCCTTCGTACCAGATGAACGTGTGAGCCCGTTCCCCGGTGGCGTGATGGATCACGTCCCAGAACTCGGTGGTCCACGAGTACACACCGAGATGCTCGTAGGCCCAATCGTCCCCGGCGCCGCTCATCACGTCGGACTTGTCCCACGTGAAGTCCTCGTAGACCGAGTGCACCTTGTAACCCGTCAGCTCGGTGCCGCGTTTGCCGAATTCGTTCCACGTCCAGACGTCGGCTGGCGACAGCGACGAATCAGGTTTGGTGCTTGACGGACGGAGAAGTACGCCACCAAAGGTGTGATACGCGTTGTATCCGCACACATTCGTTCGGGCTCGCACGGCGCGAACGAGTGCGTCGATCTCCGGCTCCGACATCGGGTGATCACCCGATCCCGTCACAGTCGTCGACCAACCGGCCGGGAAGTTGCGATTGAGATCGAGACCCGACGGATCGCGCGGAGTGGGAACCGTGTAGCCGTCGTAGTCGACGACACGTCCTTCGGCGAGCAGGCGATAGCGCGGGCGATCGGTCATCCCGTCCAGAGGGACTGGCACCATGACTCGTGGATCGTCGGGGTGTTCGACCCACGATCCGTCCGGGTCGGCGATGCGCATGGTGAGAATTCGTCCGTCACCGTCGACGTCTTCGGCATGGAGTCCGGGCCAACGGTGACCATCGGTCCACGGCCACGAACGCACGCTCGAACGATGGAACATGGGACGATCGGCCAGCGCGGCCTCCACGCCGTCGGGATTGACCCGTGGCGCAACGTAGAAGGTTCTCGTCCGAAGTGCTTGCACCACCATCGGATCGTTCGTCTCCGCTCCGGTCATCAGATGGTGGATCAGGTGGAGTGCGGCCACTCCGCCGGTCACTTCGACGGCGTGAATGTTGGCATCGACCCAGTGCGCAGGCTTTGACTCGTGCGATCCGGTCGACGAATCGGTGATCGCGGCCACCCAGAGTTTGCGACCTTCGTACGAATGACCGTAGGTCTCGAGAGTGATCAGATCGGGACGGCGTTCGGCCGCGTGTTGCAACCAGATCACCATGTCGTCGTAACGCAGGAAACGATCGAAATCGTAGGTACTCGGGTCGAATGACATCGCCGTGACCCTACTCCTGGCCGTCGGCCCGTTCGGTCGTCACGCGCACGTGCACGGCCGTGACGCACACCTGGGACATCCAGACGCGTATCGGGAGACCGCGTCGGTCAAGTCGACTCCCATCTGGTTGGCGAGTGACGCAACCCACGCCAACACGTCACCGAACTCGTGGACACGCTGTTCGTGCGAACCCTTGCGAACGGCCTGGGCCAGTTCACCCAATTCCTCGGTCAACCACGCAACGGTCGACGGAACTCCTCGTGCACGATCGCGGTCTCCGAACGTCTCTTCGATGATCTGCTGGAGATCGGCGATTTCCACGAGGTCACCGTAGGCGACGTTCAGCCGAGCGTCGACCTGACCCAGGCATCGAGGAACTCGAGACCCTTCTCGCCCGAAGTGCGCCCCTTCACCGTCCCGTCGGCTCCCACGATCACCATGAACGGATAACCACTGACTCCGTAGGCGGCCGCTGCCGCCTGGTCCACCGAATCGGCCATGACCGGCCACGACCAACCCTTGCTGGCGATCCAATCGGACGGGGGAAAGTTCGGGCGATCGGCACTCACAGCCGTGCTGATACCGACGATCGACAGTCCTTCGGGGATCATCCCGTTCGCCTGCCAGTCGAGAATCACCGGGATCTCGGCGTTGCAGTGCGGACACCAGTGCGCCAAGAAGACCAACAGAACATCTCCGCCCTGTCCGGGGGTGATGCTGAGCTCACTGCCGTCGAAGGACGCGCCCGACAGGGTGGGGGGAGTAAGTCCGACGGCCGGATCGGCGCTCTCGTCGGTCAGGGGTTCGAGCGCCATCCCGTCCACGACGACCGGCTGATTCTCGGCTGCAGCTCCGGGAGCGACTGCCGTCGATGACGTGGTCACCGGAGCCACATCGTCATCGGACGAGCCACCACCGGCGACGACCGCAACTATGAGGGCCGAGGCAATAGCCACGACGATCGCGGCCACCACGAGTCGAGTGCTGTTCGTGTTCGTCGTCGTTTTCTTGGTCGTCATCGTCATCTCCTCGAGCACAGAACCTTCTCTTGTCTACCCACTCAGTCGAACATCTCGGACGTCGAGTTCATGTGTTCGCCGTCATCGACCGACCTCGACGACGCTGGCGTGACGAACAACAAGGCGAGTATCACTGCGAATCCGGCCCAGGCCATGAAGGCCAGGGTCACGAAGCCGAACTCTCGGAACCAGATGTCGGTGCACGATGGCCCGACCGAGCACGCCCCGTCGCCGAGAGCTGGTTTCCATTCGATCACGTAGTGATAGGTCGACACCCCGAGACCAGCCACCGCCAGTGGTAACGCGTACCACTTCACACTTCGATCACGGCGCAGTGCAGCGACCAGCAAGATGCCGGCAAGGGGGTACATACAGATGCGCTGGAACCAACACAGTCGACAGGGGACGTAGTCGGCTACCTCGCTGAAGTAGAGGCTCCCGGCCGTGGAGACCGCGGCCACCAACCAGGCCAGCCACGTGGACACACCATGAAGGCCCTCACTCAGCTGACGGGCGACTGACGAGCGCCGACTCGCGAGTCGTGCCCCGACGACCACGAGGACTCCGGCCGATGCGACGATCGCCAGCATCGACGAGAAGAGTTCCATCGACTGGACGTCCATCGATTCCAGTATGCCGTCGGTCGGTGCGATGATGGGCTCTTGAGCGAGTACGACGAGGTGACGATTCCACCGTTCGTGTCGATCGACGACGTCGACCGACTGCTCGCCGAGCCATCGATCGACGTGGTGATCGCCGACGTTCGCTGGTATCTCGACGGGCGGGATGCCCGCTCGGTCTATCGCGCCGGACACGTTCCCGGAGCGGTCTTCGTCGACGTGGACTCCGATCTCTCGACACCTGGTGAGCCGATCGACGGACGTCATCCACTTCCGACACCGGAAGTATTCGCTCGCGCGATGGAGCAGCTCGGAATCGGCGACAACACCTGGGTCGTGGCCTATGACGACACGGGCGGAATGACGGCTGGTCGGCTCGTCGTCATGCTGCGCATGCTCGGACGTCGAGCTGCTCTCTTGGACGGAGGCTTGTCGGCATGGACCGACAAGCACGGTGACCAGTTACAGACCGGAGACGTGACATCGAAGGCGACGTCGTTCACAGTCGCGCCGTGGCCGACCGAACGTCTCGCATCGATTTCCGACGTCGATCGATTCGCAGCGCGCTCGACGATCGACCGAACGGTGGTTCTCGACGCTCGAGCCGCACCTCGCTTCCGGGGCGAGGTCGCCGCGGTCGATCCACGACCTGGACACGTTCCAGGTGCCTACAACTCGCCGTGGGAGTCCTTGCTCTCGGACGGCCACCTTCGCGCCAAGGACGAACTCGTCACCCACTATCTGGAACTGTGCGTCGATCTAGCCGACGACGTGATCGCATCGTGTGGCTCGGGAGTGTCGGCCTGTTTGAACGTTCTGGCCATGGAGTACGCCGGATTCGCCCCGCCGCGCCTCTTCGTCGCATCGTGGTCGGGTTGGTCGTCCGATCCCGAACGTCCGACCGAACTCGGAGCCTCGCCACCCGATCGCCGACGCTTCGTCATGGCCGCGCGACGCCGTTCGGCTCGTGACGCATCACTCGGAACAGACGCCTTGAGAGATCTCCGGCGCGTTCGGCGCGGAAAGCGTCTTGCCCAACTCGAATGGTTCGAAGCTCTGTATCGCGTCTATCTCGCCGCCTTCGTCTTCGGTGGGTCGTTTCTGTTCGTCTCGGGTCTAGTGACCGACGGCGAGTTCGCTCCTGACACCACTCGTCGAATCGTGTCCGAGGCACCGGGATGGCTCGGGGTTCTCGCTGTGATCGTGTTTGCGCTCGGGCTTCGATCGGGCAGCCTCGGCGGTCCGATCGCTCTCGAGGAAGCCGATGTTCGTCATCTTCTCGGTGCTCCGATCGATCGACGACGCGTCCTCGTCGTGCCCGCTCTGCAGCGCACACGATCACTGGTCTTCAGCGCTGGCCTCACCGGAGCGGCCGCCGGGCAGATCGTCGGTCGTCGTCTTCCCGGCACCGAACTCACCTGGGCTGTTTCGGGCGCAGCCTTCGGCGCATCATTGGCCATCGTCTTCGTCGCCTCGGCTCTCGTGGCGCATGCTCTGCGAGTACCGCGCTGGCTCACAACCGTGATCGGAGCTCTTCTGCTTCTTTGGCAGGCATTGTCGGCAACTCCCGACAACGTCGACGTCGTCGGTCCCGCCGACGGTTTCGGTGGGCTCGCCTTCTGGGAGATCCATGTCGAATGGATAGATCTCACGGCACCACTGTTCGGTCTCCTTCTCGCGACGGTGGGATTCGCGCTTCTCGATCGGATGTCGCTCGAAGCTCTCACGCGACGAGCAGCCCTCGTCACACAGATGCGATTCGCCGTGACGTTGCAAGATCTGCGAACGGTGATGCTTCTGCGACGCCAGTTGAGTCATGAACGAAGTCGGTCACGTCCATGGATCATTCGACGTCGTAACAGCGGTCGCCGCGCCGACTGGCAGCGTGCGTGGCAGGGACTTCTGCGCTTTCCAGGATCTCGACTGATCCGAATCGCCGTCCTGTCGATCCTCGTCGGTGCCACCTCCGCTCTCGTCTTCGATGGAACGGCCCCTCTCGCCGTCGTGGCGGGTTTCGTATCGTTCGTGATCGGTCTCGAACTCACCGAACCGCTTGCGCAGGAGATCGATCATGGTGATCTGACCGATCGATGGCCGGTCGAGCGCGGGCAGACGTATCTCGGACTTCTGGCTGCACCGCTCGTCGCCTCGATTCCCCTTGGCGTCGTTGTTGCCATGACCCTCGGAGTGGTCGGAGATCGCGCATGGGTCGTGGCGGCCGTCGTCGGCGTTCCCGCGATCGTCGCTGGTGTGGCCGGAGCCGCAGTGAGTGTGGTGTCGGGAGCACCCGATCCGGTCACCTCGGTCGCCCGAGATGCGACGCTTCCACCGGAGATCGCCGGAACGGCCAACGTCGTGAAGGCGATCTGGCCCATTGCAATCGCGTTCACTGGACAGGTACCGATCCTGGTCGCCGAAACCGCTCGCCAATCAGGGTCCGGCCCCGAAGCGGCCGCACTTCGCGGAGCGATCTTCACGCTGTTGGTGGTCGGACTCGTGGGTGGCTGGATACATCGCCGAGACGACATTCGAGCGTGGATCGATCGCGCACGACACGAGAGCCGAGGAGTACGAACATGACCACGCCTGCGCTTGCTGCCATCGATCTCACCAAGGACTACGGGGACGGGCCGGCCCTCGACTCCGTCTCGTTGACCATCGAGGCCGGAGAACGAACCGCTCTCGTCGGCCACAACGGATCCGGAAAGACCACTCTCTTGCGCATGGCGGCTGGTCTCCTCGACTCGACCTCGGGTCGTCTCGAAATCTTCGGATGCCGTCCTGTCGACATCGACGCACGGCGTCGTCTCAGTTATCTGTCCGACACTCCTGTCTTCTACGACGACCTCTCGGTCTGGGAACACCTCGAATACACCGCGCGTCTCCATGGTGTCGTCGATTGGATCGATCGCGCTTCCGAGTTGCTCGTCGCACTCGGGCTGGACTCACGGGCTGACGATCTGCCCAGTCGATTCAGTCGTGGACTGAAGCAGAAGGCGGCTATCGCTACCGCCCTCGTTCGACCCTTCGACCTCCTGCTCGTCGACGAACCCTTCGTCGGACTCGACACCGCCGGAAAGAAGGCGTTGCTCTCGTCGTTCGACGACGCGTCCGACCGCGGCGCCACTCTCGTCGTCGCGACCCACGAGCCGTCGTTTCTCGATCGTGTCTCCCGAGTGATCATCCTGCGCAACGGAGAAGTCGTCCACGATGGCTCCCCGACGGACGACTTCGTCAGGTCGTGGATACACTCGCCGTCATGAAGGAGTTCGTCTCGATCAAGGTGTCGTCGTTCGATCACGACGCACTCGCCACGAGCCTCACGGCCAAGTCGGCCGATGGTTGGTCCGTCGTGAGCATTGTGTCGGTCAACTCCGACATCGTGGCTTACCTCTCGCGCGAGACGACGGAACGTTCGGTAACCGGTGCAAACGATTCGTCAGTCGGATCTACTGAACCCGCTGGTTGGGGTGCGGTCGCGGCGAGTGACATCGCGTCGTCGGCTCCGACTCAGATGGTTTCCACGACTCCTGCCTCCGCTGCTCCGTCGACCGCCGGC
>Ga0181594_10001349_pt1 | contig 22819 bp, 18 predicted proteins | sample 071ome_18_FD_145603 | JGI IMG/M metagenome (GOLD analysis project Ga0181594, IMG submission 145603) | Coastal salt marsh microbial communities from the Groves Creek Marsh, Skidaway Island, Georgia - 071413BT metaG (spades assembly) | ecosystem: Environmental > Aquatic > Marine > Intertidal zone... | reverse complement strand
AACAAGGTGAACGAGATCAAGGCTACGGGCTTTCGGCCGAACCGGTCGGAAAGGGGACCGTAAATGATTTGACCCAAGGCTGTGCCCAGGAATATAGCGGTGAGGCTCAGTTCCACATGGCCGATGCCGATACCCAGTTCCGTGGCGATGGCCGGTATCGCCGGCACAAAGACATCGATCGACATCGGGCCCGCCATGGCCAATCCGCCCAGCAGGCAGGCGACCAATAGATACGGCTGACGGACGGTTCCGCTCACGGAACCGGCGCTTCTTCACGCAACGGCGCGGTCCGCACCAGGGTCAGATAAGCGATGAAGCCCAGAACCGAGCACGTCGATAAGGCCAGCACCATTGGCATCTGTGTGCCGTTCTCGAACACGCCCAGGGTAAAGGTGATGACGGCGGCAAAACCTTGCTGGAGAAACCCCAAAAGGGATGCCGCGCGTCCGGCCATATGTGGGAAGTTCGATAGCGCGCCGGCGGTCATTGGCGACATAAAGAAGGCAAAGCCAATCATGAAAACGCCGGTGGGGATCAGGATCGTTTCTCGTGTTGCAATATCGAAAATCGCAAAACCGAATAACGAGACACCGCCGATCGTGCAGAGGCTCCCCGACAATAGGAGGATTTTCTTGATGCCCATCGCCCTTAGTAACTTGCCGGCGAACAAGGCGGCGATGAAGTGGGCCAACATTATGGCCGAAAACTGGAACCCGAACACCGTCGGCGTCTCGCCCATGAAGCCGACCATGACCGGGGCCAGACCGGCCAGGACGGCAAAAAGCGCACCGTAGTTGCCCATGCCGCACAGCAGGAAGGCGACGAAAGTGCGGTCCCGGATGATTTCTGCGAAACTTATCGCCAGGACGCTGGGCGTCATGGCGCGGTGGTCTTTTTCGGACAGACTTTCCTTCAGGAAGGCGATGAGAGCTAATAGAACAATGCCGCTGACGCAGGTCATAAAGATAAAGACCGACCGCCATCCGAAGGTCTCCGTGAGGTAGCCGCCGATGATCGGCCCGAAAAGGGGCATCGCTGCCAGGGTCATGTAGAGATAGGCGTACATCCTCGCGCCGTCATGGACGTTAAACAGGTCCCTCACGACGGCGCGGAGGATGATCATCGTCGAGGCAATGGCGGAACCCTGCAGGAACCGGAGGACGAAGAGAGGTTCGATGCTGGTGATGAAGATAGAGCCCGCGGCGGCGCACACATAAAGCCCCATGCCGAACAGGATTATCGGCCGCCGGCCGAAGCGATCGGAAAGGGGGCCATAGATGATCTGTCCGGTGGCGTTGCCGATCTGAATCATGGACAAGGTGATCAAGACGGAGCCCATATCCGCATTGACGCCCGTGGCTAAATCGCCCATGGCCGGCAGGAAAGAATCGAGCGCCAGCGGGCCCATAATGGTCAGGCCGCTCAGGACGAAAAAAGTCCGCCAAAAGAATGCGCTATCAGACATCTAGACCGAGTTTTAGGTTAGGAAACGGGCCGAATGGGGCCGATCAGAACTACTCTCTCGCGGGCATGGATGCAAACCCGGAAAACGCAGGGCCGCTATCGTCCGGGGGCTAGACTATTGTGGATTTGGCGCAATTTTATCCGGTAGTCTTCCGGCAATCCCCAATACTCCGCGCCGAAGATCATTTGCCCCAGATAGGCGCGACTGGGGGGAGGTGCGCTTTCAATCACGCCGAAATAGGTGTCGGTGAAACAGGTCGCACCTTCAGGTGTCAGAACGGTCAATGGCCCCCGATCATAGCGGTTGACGCGCTGGTCGGGTCCGCGAAACCCTTCCGCTGCGTCCAGGGTAGCAATATCGCGCGGGTGAAGCATTCGGTAGACGATGCCCCAAACGTCGTCATTCTTGGTCTCGTCCATATCATTCGGGACGATGTTGGCCACCCCGCAACGACGGCGTTTTGATCGCAACGTAAAGTCGAGGCGGTACCCTTCGGCTCTGGCGATGGTCACAAACCGCGCGCGCGGGCATCGGCGGCGGAACTGCCGGGGATCCATATTGGAGCCATAGGCGAAATAGAGCATGCGATGGGCGGTTACGCCGATCCCCACACGTCTTCGGCCACCTCGACGATGCGGGCCAGTTTTGCTTTCTCCACATCCACCGTGACCGGGTTGCCGGCGACGGTGCTGGCGAACCCGCATTGGGGGCTCAGGCAGAGCTGATCCAGGTCGATAAATTGTGCGGCGTCATCGATGCGGCGCTTGAGATCATCGGCGGATTCCATTTCCGGCGTTTTGCTGGAGACGATGCCGAGCACCACGATTTTATCCTTTGGGACATACTTCAGCGGCTCAAAATCGCCTGAACGCGGCGAGTCGTACTCCAGGAAGAACGCATCCACGTCCATATCGTTGAAGAACTTTTCGGCGAAAGTCTCGTACCCGCCTTCCGACAGGAACCGGCCTTTATAATTGCCACGGCACATATGCACAGCGGCCGTGACCGACGCCGGCCGGTCCCGCAGGCAGTCATTGAACAGATCGATATAGTCGATCATCAGCTGATCCGGATCGATGCCCTGGGCGCGGACTTTGTCCTGCACCTTGGGATCGCACAGCATGGGCACCGGCACATCGTCCAGCTGGACATAGGTGCAGCCGGCGTCCGCCAAAGCCTTGATCTCTTCGCGGAATACGGCTGCCAGGTCGGTGAAATACGATGCGGTGTCCGGATAGGCATCGGTTTGGATCGTTTCGTTCATGCGGAACAAGTGCATTGTCGGCGGCGAGACGATGGTGGTTTTTGGCGTCTGTTTGGTGCGGTCCTTAAGATAAGCGAACTCGTCGCCCGCGATGGATTGGCTACGGCCGACCTTGCCGGTGACAATGGGTGCGGTGAAGTTGTTTTCGTTGCGGTCATCGTCGGTGAAGGTGAAAAGGGATTGGCTGATATCCAAACCATCTACCCGCTCCACGAAGGTTGACCAATATGAGGCGCGGCGGAATTCCCCGTCGGTAACTGACTTCAGCCCCACGTCTTCCTGCAGCTTGATCACCTCGTCGATGGCGGTGTCCTGAATGGCGGTGAATTCCGCCTGGTCGATCTCCCCGGTATGGAGTTTCTTAAAACCGTCGGTAATCGTCTTGGGGCGCAAAAGGCTGCCCACATGATCGGCCCGGAAAGGGGGTTTGCTGCGTTCCGCCATGGTTCTGATCCTGCTCGCTTGTTGTCTTGTCTGGTTTCGGTTTCTACAATTTGGCCGGATGAGTCAAACAGAACCCGGACGGACTTGGAGCCGGGGAGCAGGGGAGCAATTATGACCGAATTCCGCGCCGATCAGACCCGCGTCAAATGGCTGGAGACACTGGATAAGTTCAAACACGATCCGGACGCGCCGGGCTCCGCCGAGATTTGGTCGCCGGCTCTGGAAACGTTGAGTCGGGACGAGCTGATTTCCGTCCAAAACGAGAAGCTCGCCGCCGTTACGCCCTTCCTTTACGAAAATAGCGAGTTCTACCGGAAACGTTTCGACAAACTGGGGCTGGCGCCGACGGATATTCAAACCGTTGATGATCTCTCCAAATGGCCGGTGATCGACAAGTCCGAGATGATGGCGGATGTGGAAGCCGATCCACCCTATGGAAGCTACACCACCCATGGTGATGATCTGTGGGCAGAGCGCGGCTGGATGATCTTTTCCTCGTCGGGGTCCACCGGCACGCCGCGGGTGTTTCGATATTCACAGATCGACCGGGAGCTATGGGCCTGGGCCAATGCGCGGGCCATGCATTCCTTCGGCATCCGTCCCGATGATTGTGTGCTGATCTGTTCCGGTTATGGGCCTCACGTGTTCGCCTGGGGGGTGCAGTTCGGCCTCGCCAAGATGAACGTGGCAACCATCCCAGGGGGCGGTATGACCGGGGAAATGCGCGCCCGCATGGTGGAGCGGTTTAAACCGACGGTGATCGTCGGCACGACGTCGTACGCCCTGCATCTGGGCCGGGTGATGGAAGATATCGGCCTGGATCCAGCCGCCAGCAGTGTCCGGATGATGCTGGTCGGGGGCGAGCCCGGCACCGGCATCATGAACACCCGCAACCGGCTGGAAAGCTTGTGGGACGCCAAGATGGTAGAGTTCTACGGCTGTACCGAGGCCTCGCCACATTGCGGCGGCTATTCCTGCTCTCACACGATCACCGATGACGGCGAAGTGGCCACCCATCTGATGGAAGACATCCAGATTTGGGAGCTAGTGGATGCGGACTCCAAGAAGATCGTGGAAGAGGGGGAGCGTGGCCTGACAGTCTGTACTTGCCTGAATTCGGAAAGCTCGCCGCAACTCAGGTTTCTGGTTGGCGATTACACGACCTATACGACGGAGAAATGCGGCTGCGGCCGGACCCATGTCCGCGCGCTGGGGTCCTTCTCTGGCCGGGCGGATGATTTGTTGAACCTCAGGGGCATTAAAATGTATCCGGACCAGATTGAAGAGGCCGTGCGCGCCGTGCCCGGCGTCGGCGATGAATACGAGATCGTGCTCACCACCAACAAAGATGGGCTCGATATCATGACCGTCCAGGTAGAACACACCGACGATGTCAGCGAACAGGTGGCCAGCGAAATTCGATCACGTTGTGAAATCCGCGCGGACGTGCACATCCTCTCGCCCGGCACTTTGCCGAAGACCGAGTTCAAGGCGAAACGGGTGCGGGACGAGCGGGGGTAAATAAAATGGGTCCACGGGTCACGGTTTCGCCGGCCCGTGGATGACTAGATTTTGAGGCGTTCTTTCATAGTCATGCGCGGACCAGGAGCCTGTGCCCGGACTTGTTCCGGGTATGATCCGCGTACCCACGTTTTTCCACCCCCTCCCGCGTCGTCCGGGTGACCCGAACTCCGCCCCCTTCCTCATTAAGGGGGAGGGGATTGCTTATTCGGGGACATGAAAAAAGGGCCGCTTGGAGCGGCCCTTTTCCCTATCCGGCTCTAAAATAGAGGCCGGTAATCTCTCGGTCTTTTTAAGAAGAGTAGTACATCTTGAATTCGACCGGGTGCGTGGTGTGCTCCAGCGCGTAGACCTCTTCCATCTTCAGGTCGATGTAGCCGTCGATCAGGTCGTCGGTCATGACATCGCCGGCTTTCAGGAAGTCACGGTCTTCGCTTAGGCTGTCCAGCGCCTCACGCAGGGAGCCGCAGACGGTCGGCACGCCCTGCAGCTCTTCCGGCGGCAGGTCATACAGATCCTTGTCCATGGCGTCGCCCGGATCGATCTTGTTCTGGATACCGTCCAGCCCGGCCATCAGCATCGCGGTGAACGCGAGATACGGGTTTGCCGTTGCGTCCGGGAACCGGATTTCCACCCGCTTACCGTTGGGGCTGGTGGAATACGGAATTCGGCAGGACGCGGAACGGTTCCGGGCTGAATAGGCCAGCAACACCGGCGCCTCAAAGCCTGGGATCAGCCGCTTGTAGCTGTTGGTTGAGGGGTTGGAGAAAGCGTTGATGGCCTTGGCGTGCTTGATGATGCCGCCGATGTAGTTCAACGCCGTTTCCGACAGATCGGCATAGCCCGAACCGGCGAAGGTCGGCTTGCCGTCTTTCCACACCGATTGGTGAGTGTGCATGCCGGTGCCGTTGTCGCCGACGATCGGTTTCGGCATGAATGTCGCCGTCTTGCCAAAGATGTGGGCGACCATGTGCACGCAGTATTTATAGATCTGCACATTGTCGGCGCCGCGCACCAGGGTATCGAACTTGATGCCCAGTTCATGTTGGGACGGTGCGACCTCGTGGTGGTGTTTTTCCATCTCCACGCCCATTGCTTCGATGGTTGTGACCATCTCGGAGCGGACATCTTGCAGGGAATCCACCGGCGGGACAGGGAAGTAGCCGCCCTTAACGCCGGGGCGGTGACCGATGTTGCCGTCGGCGAACTCTGTACCGGAATTATAAGGGCCTTCCTCGCTATCGACTTTGTAGAATGTGTGATCCATGGAGACGTCGTAGTGGACGTCATCAAATACGAAGAATTCGGGTTCCGGACCGAAGTAGGCGGTGTCGCCGATGCCGGTGCTCTTCAGATACGCTTCGGCGCGCTTGGCCGTGGACCGGGGATCCCGAGAATAGCCTTCGCCGGTGATCGGATCGCGTACATCGCAGTACAAGATCATGGTCGACTGGGCCGTGAACGGGTCCATGGTCGCGGTGGTCGGATCGGGGATCAGCGCCATGTCGGATTCGTTAATGGCCTTCCAGCCGGCGATGGAGGAGCCGTCGAAAAAGATGCCATCGTTAAAGGCGTCGTCATCGATGGTCTTGGAGAGTTGCGTCAGGTGTTGCCATTTGCCCCGAGGGTCCGTGAAGCGCAGGTCAACATGTTGGACATCGTTGTCCTTGACCGCTTTCTGGACGTCGTCAGGGGTTTTGCAATTCAACGACATGATATGCTTCCTTTCTTTGGTGTATTGGCTGAATTTCGATTAGCCGGATGGGGATATGTAGAGACTTAAATCGCTTCGGCGCCCCGCTCTCCAGTGCGGATGCGGATCGCTTCGTCGATTGTTGAAATGAAGATTTTGCCGTCGCCGATGCGCCCGGTATAGGCGGCCTTTTGAATGGCCTCGACGGCGGTGTCTAGCTGGGAATCGTCCAGCACCAATTCAATTTTTACCTTCGGCAGAAAGTCGACGACATATTCCGCGCCTCGGTAAAGTTCGGTATGGCCTTTTTGACGGCCGAAACCCTTCGCCTCGACGACGGTGATGCCCTGCAGGCCGATATCCTGCAGCGCTTCTTTAATCTCGTCGAGTTTGAACGGCTTGATGATCGCTTCAACTTTTTTCATGGGATTGTGTTCCCGATCGTCTAAATGGTTGTTGCAACAGCCGGGCGGACAAACCAGCGCATCCGAGGTGTTCGGATCCGCTGTTCCTCCGTCTGGCCATCCTTCCTATCGCAGGAGTCATGCCAAACTGGAGGAATTAGAAAATATAATGATTGCAGTGGGTTATAGGTGTGGCGTCGAGAGGAGAGCGGTGTGGTCTATTTCAATATGCACATCATTTAGGCATTTGCCTAATTATTGGGAGGAAATTGGCTTCATGACCTTCCCACTGACAAACCGCGTCGTCACCGACCTGCGAAGCAGTTGTCGAGGAACCATTCAGCTCATGCCGATGAAGCCCCGAGACTTGGCCCCAACTGACATTGGTTGGATACGCGGAATAAATCCGCGTACAAGACTCGGGGGCGACGCGAAAGATAAACGGCCTCAACCCGGCGGCTATCCGCACCGGCAGCTCTGCAAGTCAGCCTATCTTGGCCGGACAGGAAAAAGCCCTCACTCGTAAAAACTCTCGTGGATGAGCCGGTAGACGTCGTCCACGTCGCGGATGCCTTCGAATCCGACCCGCTTGCGGTGAATGCCCTTAAGGTAAATCGGTGTTTCATCCCGGAAGTACAAAGACGCCGTGCCGTCTCTGGATTTTTCCACGTTCAGTCCGCCGATGGCGTAGGGCGGATAGACAAAGAGCTTTTCGTTGGGCCAGCCCTTAGCGATTATCAGGCGCTGATCGGTCAGGACATAGTCCGTCGCGGCGCCTTCATATCGGCCCCAGATCACGCTGGTCGCGGCAATCAGGCCCATGAACAGTATAAAGCCCGTGGAAACCAAAACCACCGCCCCATCCCGGCTGAAGAGATTGATGGTTTCTTCATCGGGACGGGACAATACCTCGTCAAAGCCTAACACGATCACAGCGACGACAAGAATGCCGATGATGGAGGTTTTGACATATCTCTGGCGAATATAGGCCTTAATCTCGGGCTTGCCGCGCCAGAGCACTTTTTCATCTTCGGCGATGCCTAGGTCCGCCTCGGTCGGTGTCATGTTGGTCATAGCGGGTATCTAGCGCACTTTTCATCTACATGACAGACAAGAGAGCCCTCCTCGTTGTGGGCGGAGGATCGTCTCTCATGAAGGCGTGAAAATATTCGTCCAGAATATTTTTGGGAAAGAGAGGTTTTGCGGCGGGGATAGGCGGTTTGATATGATGCTTGCTGGTTTACACTTTCGGGGGCGTTTCCGTGAAAGACTTTAATCCAATTCTGTCGGAATACGGCACGACAATTTTTACGGTGATGTCGGCGCTTGCCAACGAGCATCAGGCGATCAATCTGGGCCAGGGCTTCCCGGATACGGACGGCCCGGATGACATTCTGGCCGCCGCCGCAGACGCGACCAATAGCGGGCCCAACCAGTACCCGCCGATGATGGGCATCCCGGAATTGCGCCAGGCCACGGCCGCCCACAACAATCATTTCTATGACCTGGATATCGACTGGCAAACCGAGACCATCGTCACCTCCGGCGCAACGGAGGCTTTGTCAGCGGCGCTGTTCGGCCTGATCGAGCCGGGCGACGAGGCCGTGATGATTGAGCCGCTATATGACAGCTATCTGCCCATTTTGCGCCGCGCCGGCGGTATTCCGAAACTTGTCCGGGTCGAACCGCCGAATTGGGAACTGCCCTATGAGGCGCTGGAAGCGGCGTTTTCCGACAAGACCAAGCTGATTTTGATCAACACGCCGATGAACCCGTCGGCCAAGGTGTTCAGCCGGGACGAACTGGACTTCATCGCCAAACTAGTCATCAAGCACGACGCCTACGCAATTTGCGACGAGGTCTACGAGCATCTGGTCTACGACGGGCGCGACCATATTCCCTTGATGAGCCTGCCGGGCATGCGGGAGCGCTGCATCCGCATCAGCTCCGCCGGCAAGACGTTTTCCATGACCGGCTGGAAAGTCGGCTATTCCGTGGGCCCGGCGCCGCTGATCACGGCGGCGGCTAAGGCGCACCAGTTCTTGACCTTCACCACGCCACCCAATCTGCAGCGCGCCGTGGCGTACGGGCTGGGTAAGGACGAAAGCTATTTCCGGGGCTTAGGCGCGGACATGCAAGCCAAGCGGGATCGGCTGGCACAGGGGTTGGCGGACATCGGTTTCGGGGTGATGGATAGCCAGGGGACGTACTTCCTCACCACCGACTTCCGGCCGTTGGGTTTCAATGGCAACGATGAAGACTTCTGCCGGCACATCACCACCGAGGCTGGCGTGGCTGCCGTGCCATTTAGCGCTTTTTACCAAGATGGCGATGTGAACCACTATGCGCGGTTCTGCTACTGCAAACAGGACTCATTGCTGGATGCGGCCTTGGAGAAACTCCGCGCGCATTTTGCGTGAGGGGTTAGGTCTCCAGCCTCTATCACGTGTCACCCCCGAGACTTGGCCCCAACTGACGTTGGTTCCAACTCGGGGGCGACGCACAAGATAAACAGCGGCGAGCGACGCCCCTAAACCACCCGCCAGACGATGAGTGAGTAGGCCTCCTGGAAGGTAGAGCCGAAGCCGGTGCGGTGGGCCTTTATAATCTCGACCCGGCCCTCGGTTTCCAGTTCACTTAATTTATCATAAAATCCAGATAAATAATTACGTTTGTTATGATAATTAAGAGCGTTCAGATCAAATTTTAGGCTCGTATCATAGAGTTCGGCAATAGGCTCCAGGTGCACGCAGATGTCGGGCCGGGCGGCGCGGATAGCGCTTAGCAGAAGCCCGTGATCAGCGCCGATTTGTTCCAGCGCGTGTAGGGTCAGGATACCGGTGCCGGGCCCCGATTCCACCAAGTCCCAGCCCTCCATGGTGAGTAGGTTGAGATTGACGCCGGCGATATGGGTGCCGAGGGAGGCGTTGATCTCGTGGATAAGCGCCTGAGACGGTTCCGCCCAGTCGCACCCCGTAAGCCGCTTGTCCGGAAAATGGTGGGCGAGGGCGAAGAGGTTCCCCCCGGTGCCGCACCCCAATTCCGCAATATGGCTTACATCCGAAAGGTATTTCTCGAAGATGACGGCCTTGAAGACGGCGTAGAGGTGCTGCTCGAAATCCGGGGTGGCGGCACGGATATAGCGTCCGCGATAGCGGAACGTGTCGTGGTGGAAATATTGAGGGGTCAGGGTCGCCATGGAGACGCCGTCCCGGCGCACGCCCTCCAACACCTCGCCCCAGCCTTTTTGCCAACGGGGCAGGGCGTCGTGACCGGCGGCGGAGATGGTTTCGTCAGTCAATATCTCGTCAATCCGGTCTTGCAGCGCGGCGGTTTCTTCGGCCGTCAGGTCGCGGTAATCAAGTCCATCCAGGTCTTCCGGATCCACCACGGCCTCGACATCGGCGTCAGGCAGGTTCAGCATCACCGCCACCTCGGCCATGCTGATGGATTGATCGAACGGCGTTTCAGTCATCTAAAGCTTTGATCTCGAACGGCGCTGCGTACTCGTTGCTGGTCGCCACATCCTCGCCCTCGAACGGCGCGAGGGGGGCTTCGGTGGTGAGGATACGGCCGTTGCCGATATCCGCCCAGGCGTCATAGTCTAGATAGTTCCGGTTGCGAGTGCCGGGCGCCGGTGCATCGCTCTCCAGGCTTTGCGCGGTTAGGAAGCGAAAGTCGATGGAAAGCCGCAGACCTTGGGCGTTTTTCTGGGTTGCGTGGATCAGATAGGGGTCCGCCAGGACGATATCGCCTGGATTAAAGGCTGCGTCGTATTCGCGCCCGCCGTCGATCAGGTGTTTGCCCTCGTCGAAATCCTCCAGCGGGCGCATAAGGTCCGAGGGAAAGTGGCGGGGTTCAATCCATTTCACCCCGATCTTGCCGTATTCACCGAATACCGGCAGGAAGACCATCACGGCGTTGGCCGGTTCGCCCGCCCACATGTCGCTGTGCATCTTGGCGGACGCCCGGGGGCGGCCGTCGATCGCCGGATTTGGCGTACCGTTGACGAGGCGGATGTTGATCGGCGCATGAATGCTTTGGATATGGGCCTGTAATCCCAAACCGCTGAAAATGTCGGCTACGGTGGCGTGGATCAAATTGTAGGCCAGGTAGGTGGGTTTTTTCGGCAGCACCAGGCCGTTCGGAGTGATGTTGGGCAGGCCCGTGATCGCTTCGGCACAGGTGTCAAACAGGTTCTCGTTCAGATCAAAGCTCTGATCGCCGTAGAAATTGTCGAGGCAGGTATAGAGATAGAGGTTAACCGCGTTACGAAGGCGCTTGTAGGCGGCGGGGTCCAGCCGGGCGGTCTTGAGGAGCGGATAGTTCTCCCGCACGTCCATATGAGCGGCGATATCGTCCAGACGTTGGGCGCGGTCAGGAAAGGCCGTGGCTTGTCTCATGGGCTGGTGTTCTCACCTGTCAGGTTGCGCAATTCTGCGGGTTCCATTTCAGGGGACATATAATCCTCAATAGGCCCTAAATAAGACTTAATATACATCAAAAATCTGGCGTCCAGCTGCGGACCGAGGGAAATGATCCGGTCTACTTCCTGATAGGCCATTTCAATGAAATTTTCGGCTTGCGGCTCAATTTGATCCCAATTGCCGCTGTCATGGCTTCCCCGAAATCTGTTGCCCACCGCCGCAAAACGGCGATGGCGGTTGTGGGTGCTGGTGAGAATAAACAGCGCCAAATTTTCCGGCGTGAGGGGCTGGCCGGGCTCGAACGCCGACTGATGGCCAGGGTCGGAGAATTTGCAGACAAGAATTTCGTCGGAGTCCGAAATCACCGTGATCTCGTCGTCGTCACAGACCCGGAGGGTCAAATCGTAGTCCATGGTGCTTTGATAGGCCTGAATGGCGGGGCGCACCGGGATCATCAACGGGTGGGGTAAAAAGGACCGGCCATACACCTGCCCGCCGTCCACGGGCCAGCATACCTGGATGGGATAGGAGGTTGGGGCCGATGAGTCGATGAAATAGGAATCGTGTAAGGGGTGAAAATGGTCCCGCGCATGGTCGAACAGGTCACGGGGGCCGACAGATGCCGAATTCAACCACCATTTGTCGACAAACGCGGCTTCCGTGTTGCGAAGCACATTGACCATGACCCCGCGCACGCCCTGATCCCAAAACCCCGCCAGCCGGCCCAGGCCGCCGTCGGCAACCACAAAATTGGAATCCAGCAGCACCAGCGCGTCTTCATCGGCGGCGCGTTTTGCGCAATCGCGGACGCAAAATTTCTGGATGAAGTACTTGTATTCCGGGGCTTTCAGGGCGGCGGCGGCTTCTAATAGGTGCCGGGTTCCATCGGTCAATTCTTCCAGCTCATGAAACTGCACCTCGACGATCTCTTCCAGCGCATTGATCTCGGGGTCAAAGGCGGGGCGGGAGTCCCGGTCCGTATAGAGGTGGTAGATGACACGATGGTCCTGCGCCAAGGCCGGCAGGTTCCCGGGCATCATCTGGAAGGGCAGGGCGAGTTCCACATACTTCCGGACGAAGGGGGTGCCCCAAACCAAGGTGAATACATGAAAATTCAACCGGACCTACTCCTCAAACAAGTCTGGCCAAACCCGATTAAAAACCATTTTCCAGTAGCGATCAGCGTTGTACCTCTCCGTCACGGTTTTGTGGCCGTGGCCGGCGATTTGTGTTCGTTCGTTTGGGTGATCCAGATAATAGCGGACTTTTTCGACCAAATCCCGTTCGTCGCTGAAATCCACATAGTCTTTGCCGGGGGCGAACCATTTCACGGTTTCCGGATTTTGATCCTCGATCAGCAGCGCGCCGCAAAGGGTGGCTTCCACGGTCCGGCCCTTGCACTGGTAATTGGGCTCATCAAACACCGGGTGGGAGAAATTAAGCGTAATCTTGGATTGGCGCATGATCTCTGCATAGTCAGCGATGGGCAGCTCGGCCTCCGAGACACCGCCGGCGATCATGACCTCGATGCCGGCTTCTTGCAGCAAGGACAGATAGAGTTTCCGCGAGGTGTAGCGCTGTACCCGGCCGACAAAGCTCACATCAATGGGCCGCTCGCCGCCATTGCCTCGGAAAACAGCCGGGTCCTGTGGTGTCCAGGCATCCATATAGGTTTCCGGCGCGGCGACCTTGGCCGGATAGTTGGAATAGCAATCCTGCACGATGCTTACATCGACACTTGATGCATACTCCTCCATCCAGCGGACGGCAAAATCGTCGAACGTATCACCGTAGACGGAGACAATCTTGATGCCGAGCGTATCGCGGATCGATTGTAGAGCTTGCGGGGAGGGGTTTAGGTCGGTGCCCCGCACCATTTTGAGGACGATTAGGTTCGGTTTTTCATCTTGGCAGGTTTTAGACAAAGTCTCGTTGATGTGCCGGCCTGTCTGCACCGCGGATTCATCAAAAAAACAGGTGGCGATGTCGGTAAGGTTCGTCGCCTTAAGTGACGCAATGAAATTGTGGTGGGCGCTCGAAAGGTCCTCGGCGGGATTACAATCCGTCCATTTCTCAGAGATGAAAAGGACTTTGGGCCGGGTAGGACCAGTCACTCGGCAAAACCCGCGTTGACCCAGAGATTGGCGTCGCCCCGCCGTTCGGGGAAGCTCTCCGGCAGGATATTGGTCTCGCACTTCTTCAGGTTGGTGAAATAGTCCACCAGAAAACCGCCGGGGCCACGGTGATCGGTCTGGTGGTTCTGCTCGAAGAACAGGCCGGTGTTCCCGATAAGCGTCTGCACGCCGCCGCAGTAATCCTTGATCTGCGCGTCGGACATTTCAGACAACGACAGGGTGTTGATCACCAGATCAACCGGTCCCGCACCGGCCAGCGTTTCCCGGTAAATCATGTTGGGGATGAACGACATGCCCGGATTTTCAAAATTGAGCCGCGCCTCGGCGGTCGTGGCGATCTCAGCCGGCAGGTCCGGAAACATTGTTGATAAATATATCCCGGAGAAGGCCAGGGATTCCGGGATGTCGATGATGCCGTAATGGACCTTCTGGCCGAAGAAGTTGAGCAGGTGATAGGCGAGACCGCCATAGCCGCCGCCGATCTCGACGATTTTCAGATGCCCGTTCTGCGCCAGGCGATCCTGTAATCGCGTGATCAGCCTGTTCTCCGCCATCAGGCATAGCCGCTCCAGATAGGCGTAGGTGTCGTCGTTGACGATCACCCCGTCCATGATCCAGCCGATCTCGCCGAATTTGCGGGGCGGCGTGGCGCGGAGCTCCGGCGGCAGGGCATTGGCGACGGCGGCATAGTCAAACACCGACTGATCCGGCGGGCCGGCCAGAAAGGACAGGATTTCATCCCAATTGTCCGGCAGCTTTTTCGACAACCAAGGCCGCTTTTGTGCGAACTCCAGGGTCGCCAGTTGATAGCCCGTATAAGCATGGCCATAGAGCCGCATCTTGCGGATGATGTCCCGGTCGCCGCTGGCCAATAGGGCATAAGATGTCTGGGCGTTCTTGGTTGAACCGTCGAGTTCGAACGACGGCTGACTGTCCGGATGCCAGCCTTCATCGGGCAGGAATATCTTGGCGGCGTGCGGATCGGCCTCGGCCATGCGGTCGCGAAGCTCGATGGTTTTGGCGACCATGGCCAGCACCTCGAGCGCGCGCTCGAATTCCGCGTCGCTGAGGTCCGAGGTTTCCTCGGAAAAGGCGAACCCTTCGTATCCCATAATGCCGTTATAGCCTGTTGATGGACCGGTCGGCTATTCCTGCCACAGCGGGTTTAACATCGCGTAAAATTTTGGTCGAAATCGGCGTGCCGCACGCTTGACCCTGTGCGAGAGTGGGTCTACACAGTCGCCTCCTTGTGGCGAATGTAGCTCAACTGGTTAGAGCACCGGCTTGTGGTGCCGGGGGTTGGGGGTTCGAGTCCCCTCATTCGCCCCATTTTCCTCTCGGGTTTGGTCAGTCGGCCAGGCCCTTTTTTATTTTGGGGAAGTGCGCCCGTTTTGATCGGTGTCCTCGACCAATTTAAAGCGGAGACCAGCCCGGAAGGCGGACGGTTGAATATGTCCGCTTATCGCTGAGGCTGAAATTTAATGCGTGCCCCTCAGTGGGCGGTTGGTGGCCAGAAGTCGCCATACAGGCATGTCCCAATACAGTAGGTTTTCTGAAAAATGAACGGATCAAGTAAAGACACGTGCGTCGGCGATGGCAGTAAACCGCCATCAATTGGGAGAAAACTCTGAGGAAATCCGGAGTTGATCCGCGCTGTTCTGCCTGTGCTCGGTGTTTATTTCGACAGGCTAAACAAACGTTCGCCGTTTTGGTGAGCGATCTGGTCTGCCACGTCCCTAGGCAGATATCCAAGCCATATGCGGTTCTCGTCAATAATGCCTTTTAGTCCGAGCCAGCGCTGAACGTTCCACGTGTCCGATCCAACCATGAAGCGGTCTGGGTGACGGAGGAATAAGGCCTTCCAACCAGGATCAATTCCATCGGCAGCGACAATGCCCGCGTCATCAAGGGTTCCAAATTCACGCAAAGAGAGGTCTGCCCAAAGATTCTCATGCATGTCCATAATCCGACTGACGACATCGGGAGTGTCGAAACCGGCATGGGCCCAAATAATCTTGACGTCGGGGGAAATCTTGAAGATTCGTGTGATCACGTCGTGACGCGCATGGACGTGAAAGAAGAGGCCCTTTTCGGCGAGGCGGCGAATCCAATTTTGCACGCGCGCATTGACGAGATTGATCGGCGAAAAGATATGCACTTCGCCAAACCCCGGGTATTTGTCCGTCTCGAGCGCTTCCTCTGCGCGCCTCAACTGATCTGGCCTTTTGAACCAGGTCGCTCTGTCGGTATACACTTCGTAAGGCCTAGAAAACGGCACGATCTGAACGCGGGGATGCTCTTCGCGCACCAGCTTCAACGTCCCCTCATCCGGCGTAGAAGACGTGAGCGCGCCGGTAACCCCGGCTTCGTCCAAAAGACGCAGTGCAGTTGCAGCATCAACAGCGTCCCAAGCATCCTGCCAGTAGTGTAGGTGGCCGTCAAAAATACGGCCTTGGTAGGGCTCGGCGGCGAAAACGGATGAGGACACCGAAATGACGGCCGCCAGCACCCAAAACCTCATGGTTTGGTAAAAATTGAACCTCTGGCAAAAGTCGAACATCAAGGAACTATAGCCCAAAGTCGGATTTGTGCCCCCGGTAATTTTTGTAATGCTGGCCATATTTCCGCTTCGGATCCAGGCTGTGTAAAAACGTTTTGTTTTTGAGTTTCTGTTAGAATCTCGTTGATGGTGATTGGTGAGGTTCCAGATGAAGCGGTTTATTGAAGGGTTGGATCGAAGACAGGCGACGTTGTTACCGGAATGTCTTGATGATTTTATTGACGAAGATAGTCCGGTTCGTGTGGTTGATGTCTTTGTCGACGGCTTGGACCTTCGTGATCTAGGGTTTGAGCGAGTTGATCCCCGTTCAACGGGACGGCCGTCGTATCATCCATCGATTTTGTTGAAGCTTTATATCTATGGGTATCTCAATCTGGTTCAATCTAGCCGCCGTTTGGAACGTGAGGCGGACCGGAATGTTGAGGTGATGTGGCTGTTGGGGCGTTTGGCCCCAGACCACAAAACGATTGCAGACTTCCGCAAGGACAATGGTCCGGCAATCCGTAAGGTCTGTTCGCAGTTTGTCGAGTTGTGTCGCCGGGTCGGATTACTAACATCAGCCAGCGTGGCCATCGACGGCTCAAAGTTCAAGGCGGTCAACAACCGGGACCGTAATTACACCAAGGCGAAGATGGCCCGGCGGATGAAGCAGATCGAGGAAAGCGTGGAGCGGTATCTTCATCAACTGGATAGCGCTGACCGCCAAGAACCGACGACAGCTATTAATTCCCGCGTCACCCGTATTCACGAGAAGATCGATAAACTGCAAGAGGAGATGCAGCGTCTCAAAGCATTAGAGGTTGAGATGATGGCATCCCCCGATGAACAGGTCTCTCTGACCGATCCGGATGCCCGCTCCATGGCGACGAGTGGCCGGGGATCGGGTGTGGTTGGCTATAATGTCCAGGCGGCAGTCGATACCGAACATCATTTGGTCGTCGCCCATGATGTTATTCAAAGCGGCAGTGACCGTGCACAATTAGCTCCGATGGCAGAGAAGGCCAAGATCGCACTAGGTGTTGATGAGATCGATGTGGTCGCCGACCGTGGCTATTTTAGCGCTGAGCAGATACTGGAATGCGATCAGGCCCATGTTACCCCGACGCTTCCTAAACCCATGACATCGGGAAACCGGAAGAAAGGTCTCTTCGTCAAACAGGACTTCCGATATGACGTCGGTGGTGATGTTTATATCTGTCCTGCTGAGAAGCGACTTAGGCACCACACCACCACCGTGGAGAAGGGCCTGACAATCCGGCGATACTGGACCAATGTCTGCCAAAACTGTTCCATCAAAGAACGCTGCACTACTGGTAAGGAGCGTCGCGTCACCCGGTGGGAACATGAACACCTTCTGGACGACGTACAGCGCCGCCTCGACAATAACCCCAAGGCCATGCGTGTTCGTCGGGAGACGGTGGAGCATCCCTTCGGCACCATCAAGATGCGAATGGGGGCAACGCACTTCCTGATGAAGCGGTTGCGCAACGTCAAAACGGAGACAGCCCTGAATGTCCTCGCCTACAATCTCACAAGGGTGATGAATATCCTGGGACCGGGACCACTGATCCAGGCAATGCGGGCCTGATCGGCCCCATTCTACTTTATCGGGGACTAAATCCGGTTCCCAGAACCCTCAGACAACCAAAATACGCCATTCTAAGGCCAACAACGCCAAATCAGGTCGGAAACACGCAACAGCTTACTGAATCAACACAAGACCCAATCAGCCAAAACGTTTTTACACAACCAAGATCATTTGCTGAAGGGCGACCCTACACGCGCACGTCTGTTGCTGAGTGGGGGGGCGAAGTTAGCTTGGTCCGTTTCAATAGAGAGAATTCTTTTCGATGTTTTTCTCGTTCGTTCCAGGCTACGGATGGGGCTTACTTCCCCGGCACGGACCAACTGTCGTATCTGATGGCGTCGATGTCGACGGCGGCGCCGTGGCCCTTGGCCGGTCCGCGGGGCAGGTCCTCGGCGCCCTCGTACCCGCCGTGGCAATAAAGCTCAATCACATTCCCGGACGGGTCGCGGAAGAACATCATGGTTTCCACCCCTCGGCGGGTCCAGAAATTGCTGGACGGAATACCACAGGCGGTCAGCCAGTCCTTCATCTGTACCAGGGCCTCGGCATTACAGGTCAGCCCCACATGCGGATATTCGTTGCTAGGCGCGATGAAGGTACAGCCATCCGAGCCGATGCCGATATGGGTGCCCCATAGCTCGAACATGGCGAAGGCGCCTTCGTGAACCAGCTTCTTGCCGCCCAGGACCTCCGTATAGAAACGGATGCCTTCGTCCAAATCCCGGCACGGGAGGCTGACATGATCCAGCCCGTCCATCGCCGGCGGGCCTGAAGGGGGAGGGCTCATGAGATTTGGTCTCCTGCGAAGATGACGTCCGAGGGTAGCGCGATCAGGAACAACCGATCAACTTTCCTCCAACGCCGTTTTGGCGGTTTTTTTCTTCGCCTGCTCCCGGCGCAGCAAATAGATGCTGCTGCCCACGATGACGGCGGCGCCGATAAAGCTCCAATATCCAGGTATCTCGGCAAAAATGATGATGCCGAAAATGAAAGAATACACGATCCGCAGATAATCGAAGGGCATGACAAAGCTGGTTTCCCCCAGTCCCAGTCCATGGGTGAACAATCCCTGGCCCAGGATACCGACCGCGCCGGTGAGGATCATCAGGGCCCATTCCGTCGGCGTCGGGTCCTGCCAAGTCCAGATCGCCGGGATCATCGCCCAAAGCGTGGTGAACAGGGCGAAGTAGAACATGATGGTGACCGTGCCCTCGGTCCGGGTGAGGAGTTTCACCGTAAGAACAACCATGGAGCCGAAGAATGCGCCACCCAAAGCCGACAGCGCCCAGGGATCAAATCCTTCGCCGAATGGCCGGGTAATCATCAGCACACCGACGAAGCCGACGCCGGCGGCCATGATGCGCCGGGGACCCACATCTTCGCCCAGGAACAACGCGGCGATCACCAACAGGATCAGCGGTCGGGAAAACTGGATCGTGACCGTATCGGCCAGGGAGATATGAATCAGGGCGAAAAAGAACAACGTATTGCCCATAAAGCCGACGAAACCACGCGCGGCGTGCAGGTGCAGCTTACTGGTCTTAAGAATTTTGAAGCCCATCCGCCAGACCACCGGTAGCATAACAATCAGCCCGGCGAGGAAGCGGATGAACAGCACCTCGAACGGCGGCAGGGACTGGCCGATGTGTTTCACCAGAGATGCCATGATGATTAAGAGGAACGCGCCGACGGAGACAAGTAACGCGCCGCGTACGTTGGGTGAGAGGCGTTGCCAGGCTGCAATAATTGGCAGCGGCTCTTTGGCAGGCGCTTCGGCCGGGTCGGGTTCGGTCGTCATAGGGCGATGTGCTTTCGAAGTCCGCGACGGGACGGGCGATCATTAGCGGTAGAGGTCCCCTTAAAGTCAAGCCGGGCCCGGTGTCCTGATGGGATAAAAAAAGAATGATATTTCTTTAGTTAGGCTATATCTTTCGCGACAGAATTTGAGGGCGGGGACGTTAGGTCCTCCATGAGCGCCAAAGAGCTTTTTTACATATGTCCATCGCGGAAATTTGCCCCGCTTTCTCTGGCCTTTTCATTTGGTTTTGAGTAATCCACTTACATTCAAATTTTACGGCTTTCAGTCTTTTCGCAAAGGACGCGTTTCAATGATGCGTATGATTAATTTGTCTCCCCGGATCATGGTAGCCGCTTCGGCGCTCTTGGTGCTTTGTGCGTCAACCAGTTTGGCCCAAGATCGCGCCCTGTCTGATCGCGCCAAGGCGGCCGACAAAAACAACAACGGCCTGATTGAGCGGAGCGAGGCCGGCGGTCCGCTTGCCGCAAATTTTGACGAAATGGACTGTGATAAAAACGGTGGGCTCGACGGTGCGGAGATCAGAGGGTTCTTCACCGGGGCCGGGTGCCCGAAACCAGCGCCCAAGGCCGCGGCAGCCCCGGCGGCGTCCAAATATCCGCCGCTGAACGAGCGGGCCAAAGGCTTGGATGCGAACAACAATGGCCTGGTTGACCGAAATGAAGCGCGCGGTCCGCTGCAAGCGAACTTCGACGACATGGACTGTGACAAGAATGGCGGTTTGGACGGCGCGGAAATTCCGGCTTTCTTCCAAGGTAAAAGCTGCGCAGACCTAACGCCAAAGACGGCCTCGGGCGCATCTGCCGCGAAACCGGCAGCCAAGCCCGCTGCCGGGGGACGTCCCACCGGCCGGCGTGCCGGTGGCCGCCCGCCGCAATCCGTTCAGCTTGATGATGCACGGATCGAGGTGATCACGGACACCTATACGGTTGTCGGCCGGGTGGTCGCGCTGCAGCGTGGTCCCGTTGCCGCGCGGGTCAGCGGCGCCATTGATGCGGTCAACGTGGGCGTCGGCGCGCGGGTCGCCAAAGGCGATGTCCTGGTCTCTTTGGCGAAATCCAAGTTAGAGGCGGAGCGCCGCCGTATCGCCGCGCAGGTGGCGCGTCAACAGACGAACATGCGGAATGCGGAGCGGGAGCTCCAGCGCATCAAAAACCTCAAACAGTCCGCAGCCTTCTCCCGTGCCCGGTTCGAGGATTTGGAAGGACAGGTCGCCGAGCGCCACGCCCAACTGGAAGAAGTGCGAGCAGCGCTCAATTCCATCCAGATAGATATCGCCAACGCCAGTATCAAGGCGCCTTATGACGCTGTGGTGGTGGATAAGCACGTGGAAGTGGGCGGCTTCGTCAATGTCGGGGCGCCGGTGGTGACCTTGTTGAATGAAAAGGCGTTGGAGGTGGAGGCTGAAGTTGTCTCCACCAGAGTGTCCGGGTTGTCGATAGGGGCCGCCGCTTCGGTGATCTCCGAGAGTGGTGATAAATTTCCAGCCAAGGTGAAGACCATTATTCCCGATGACAATACCCGGACCCGGACCCGGCCGGTGCGTCTGAGCGTGGACTTTGGAAACGATGGCGGCAAATTCGCCCACAACCAAAGTGTTTCAGTTGAACTGCCCATCGCCAACGGTCAGAAAATTGTAACCGTTCATAAAGACGCGGTGGTGTCTCGCGCCAACGGCAGTGTCGTCTTTGTCGTAACCGGTACCACGGCGGCCATGCGGACGGTCCGGATCGGCCGGGGGATCGGCAATAAATTTGAAATTCTCGAGGGATTGAAAGGCGGCGAAAAAGTCGTCGTCCGTGGTAACGAACGGCTGGGCGCCGGCGGCGCCGTTAAAGTCATCAACTAATCCAAGGATGCAACGTCCATGAATATCATTCGGCTTTCGATCCTGCGCCCCACGGCCGTGGTGGCGATGGTGCTGATGATCGTGCTGTTCGGTTGGGTGTCTTTGAGCAAGATACCCATCCAGATGGCGCCCGATGTGCGCCAGCCGGTGATCATTATCAAAACAGCGTGGCGTGGCGCGTCGCCCGCGGATGTGGAACGGGAAATCGTCTCCAAGCAGGAAGAAGAACTAAAGGGTATCGAGGGTCTTCGCAGGATCGTCGGCGAAGCGAAGCACAACGAAGGCGTGGTCACGCTGGAATTCGCGCCTGGGCTGGAATTCAACCGGACACTTCTGTTGACCGCCAACCGGCTGGACCGGGTGACCGGCTATCCGGAAGAGGCGGACGAACCGGTTATCAGCACCTCGGGCACAGAAGACAATGCCATCGCGTGGTTCAGTCTGTCCCGGCTGGACGGCAACGACCGGGAGATGTCCACCTACGGCGATTTCCTGAAGGACGTGATCCGCGACCGGTTTGAGCGGATCAAAGGCGTCGGCGGCGTCAATCTGTTTGGCGACAACGAACGGGAACTTCAAGTAATCGTCGATCCGGCTAAGCTGGCGCAATACCGCATGACCGTGCCCGAGGTGATCAGCCGGCTGCGCGCCGAAAATGCCGCAATCACCGGTGGTGAGGTGAATGAGGGCAAGCGTCGATACGTGGTGCGGACCGATGGCGAGCTGACCACGCCGGAAGAGGTGCGCCGGATTCTCCTCCGCAGCGAGGGCGGCGGAACGGTTGGCCTGGGCCGGGTGACCGTCGGCGATGTGGCGGAGGTCAGCGTCAACTACAAGGAAGCCTTCGCGCGGGCTCGACTCTTGGGCAAGCCGGCGATGGGGCTCAACCTGACGCGGGAACAGGGCGCCAATGTTTTGGACACCATGCGGGAGGTGCGCCGGGTCGCCAACGAACTGGCCGAGGGCCCGGTCCGCCAGGCAGGGCTGCACATGCGCCAGGTCTACGACGAGACGGTCTATATCAACTCGTCCATCGACCTGGTCATTCAAAATATCTACGTCGGCGGCGCGCTGGCGATTATCATCTTGCTGTTGTTCCTGCGGTCCTGGCGGCCGACGGTGGTTATTGCCGCGGCGATCCCGGTCTCCGTCATCGGCACCTTTGTGGCCATGGCGTTCCTCGGGCGATCCTTGAACGTCGTCAGCCTGGCGGGCATAGCCTTCGCTGTCGGCATGGTCGTCGATGCAGCGATTGTCGTGCTGGAGAACATTTTCCGGTTGCGGCAACAGGGCAAGAGTGCCGCAGAGGCGGCCTATGAAGGCGCGTCCCAGGTCTGGCCGGCTGTTTTGGTGTCGGCCCTGACCACGGTCATGGTGTTTATCCCGATCCTGTTCATGGAGCTGGAAGCGGGACAATTGTTCCGGGATATCGGCGTGGCGATCTCCGTCTCGGTCCTTTTATCGCTTCTGGTGTCGGTCACGCTGATCCCCGCGCTCTCGAACCGGATGTTCCGCACCGAGGCCGTTGAATCCACCATGAGCTTGCCGATTGTTGATCCGCTGGCGCGCGGCTTCACCAATTTCTGGGTCGGCTTTACCCGCTATGTTGTCGCGCGAAAGGCTCAAGCCTTTGCCATTGTGTGTCTGATTACA
>Ga0181594_10001331_pt1 | contig 22984 bp, 20 predicted proteins | sample 071ome_18_FD_145603 | JGI IMG/M metagenome (GOLD analysis project Ga0181594, IMG submission 145603) | Coastal salt marsh microbial communities from the Groves Creek Marsh, Skidaway Island, Georgia - 071413BT metaG (spades assembly) | ecosystem: Environmental > Aquatic > Marine > Intertidal zone... | reverse complement strand
CAGATCGAGCGATGGATCTGGCCCAGTCTTCACGGCGACATCGACATCTGTCAGCTCTACTCCGAACCGGAGGCGGGCTCCGATGCAGCCGGTGTGAAGACCCGTGGGGTCAGGGTCGAGGGTGGCTGGAAGGTCACCGGTCAGAAGGTGTGGACAACCGGTGGCCACCTGGCCACCCATGGTTTTGCCACGGTTCGTACCGATCCCGACGCCCCGAAACACCAAGGCATCTCGATGATGGTGATCGAGATGGACGCCCCGGGCGTCGAGGTTCGGCCCTTGAAGCAGATCACCGGCGAAGCACATTTCAACGAGATCTTCTTCGACGACGTGTTCGTCCCCGACGACGACGTGGTCGGACCGGTCAACGGTGGGTGGACCGCAGCACGCGCCAACCTCGGCAACGAGCGGGTCTCGATCGGTGCCTCGTCCGGCGCACGACCCCAGCCGAACCTGACCGCACTGCTGCAGCAGCATGCTCCCGACGATGCGGGGATGCGGCGTGAGGTCGGTGCACTCGTCGCTGCCGACGCCGCTGCTGCGTTGATCAACGTTCGACGGGTGATTCGTTCTGTCGAAGGCGGTGAGCCGGGGGCAGAGGGTGCTGTGACCAAACTGCTCGGATCGGTCATCGGGCAGGAGCGCGCCCGTGTCGCTGCCCGGCTCGTCGGCGAGTCGATGGCGACGGTCTCGGCCGGGGCAGGCGATCCCGCGACCTTTGCACTCCAGGCCCGTTCGAGTTCGATCGCAGGGGGTACGTCGGAGATCGTGCGGAACCAGATCGCGGAACGGGTCCTTGGTCTTCCTCGCGAACCCAATCTCACCTAGGGACAGGACATGCATCTGAAGGGCCTTCGGGCGATCATCATCGGGGGCGCGTCAGGGTTCGCTCGGGCGACCGCCACTCGTATCGCAGCCGGTGGCGGCACCGTTGCGATCCTCGATCGGGAGCAGTCAGCGGGGGCGGACGTTGCGACCGAGCTCGGGGGTACATGGCATCCGTGTGATGTCCTTGATTTCGAGGGCATCGAGGTCGTGATCGAGGAGGCGGTCGCGGCACTGGGCGGCGTCGACGTTGCGCTCAACACTGCAGGTGGTGGTAGGGCGGGGCGCATCGTGGGTCGTGAGGGGCCGTACCCGCTCGAGGACTTTCGACGCATCGTCGACCTGAACCTGATCGCAACGTTCAACACCAACCGGCTCTGTGCCTGGCACATGAGCACGAACGAACCGAATCCCGAGGGAGAACGAGGGCTGCTCATCAACACGGCGTCGATTGCGGCATTCGAGGGGCAGATCGGCCAGGTCTCGTACACCGCCGCAAAAGCGGGCATTGCTGGGATGACATTGACGATCGCACGCGATCTGGGCTCGATGGGTATCCGGTGCGTGACCATTGCGCCGAGCTTGTTCGCCACGGGGCTGACCGCCGGTGTCACCGAGGAGCGCGGTATGCAGCTGACGAAGGACGCAGCGTTCCCGAAGCGACTCGGAGTCCCCGACGAATTCGGTCGGCTGGCGGTGGCGATCATCGAGAACCCGATGCTCAACGGCGACACCATCCGACTCGACGCCGGCACGCGGTTTGCGCCCAAGTAGGAACGGCCTGTCATGAAGATCGGCACTGGCATTCGCTACGCCCAGCCGTTCCGGGAGTCCGTCGACCGAATCGTCGAACTGGAGCGGGCCGGCCTCGATGTCGTGTGGGTCAGTGAGGCCTACAGCGTCGATGCCGTGAGCCGGGTCGGCTACCTTGCTGCGGCAACCGAACGGGTCGAGATCGGTACGGCAATCATCAACGTGTATTCCCGCTCGGCAGCGGCGATCGCGCAGACCGCGGCCGGGTGCGACCTGATCAGCGACGGCCGGTTCATCCTGGGGCTCGGGGCGAGCGGTCCGCAGGTCGTCGAAGGCTTTCACGGCATTGCGTACGAGAAGCCGGTGAAGCGCATCAGCGAGTACATCGACGTCGTTCGCATGGCCATGCGTCGAGAGAAGCTCGAGTACGACGGGGAGACGGTGCAACTGCCGTTGCCCGATGGGCTCGGGACCGGACTCGGCAAACCGCTGAAGATCATCAATCACCTGCCTCGGCCGAGTGTGCCGATCTGGTGGGCGTCACTGATGCCGCGCGCTGTCGCCGAGACGGCCCGCTGTGCCGAGGGGTGGTTGCCCACGAGCTATCTGCCCGACGCGATTCCGCAGATCTGGGGCGATGCGCTGGCGAAGGGAATGGCCGATCGTCCGGCGAATCTGGGTCCACTCCAGATCTCCAAGGGCGCACTGGTTGCGATCGGTGACGAGTACGCAGGCGACGGTGCCGATGTCGTTCTTGACCACGACCGAAACAACACTGCCCTCTACTGGGGCGGTATGGGTGCTCGCACCAAGAACTTCTACAACGACATCGCATGCAAGATGGGTTTCGAGGCGGACGCGCGGCGCATCCAGGATCTCTATCTCGACGGCCACAAGGCCGAGGCGGCTGCGGCGGTGCCCCGTGACTACCTCGAGCGAGCCCACCTCGTCGGCCCGGCATCGATCGTGGGGGAGCGCCTGGCCCGCTGGAAGGACGCAGGTGTGACGCATCTCAGTGTCTCGTTTGCGGGGTCCGACCCTGTCGGGACCCTTCGGAAGCTTCGTTCGCTCATCGAGGAGCTCTGAGCGGGCCGACGAGGTCGAGTCCCTCGACCGGTTCGATCCACGGGAGGGGGCCGCTTCGGAGATGGCCGGCCGTCGGTGTCGGGAAGTGGGTACCGAGCACCAAGGTGTCGGTGTCGGCGAGTCGTGCGACCAGTCGTTCCCGAGTTCGCGTTGCTTCGGCGGAGTCGTGGTCGGCGATCTCGGCCGAGACGGACGGGTACGTGAACTGCAGCGGCGAATGCACTGCGTCGCCGGTGATCAACGCAGTGGCGGTGTCGGTCTCGATCGAGAGGCAGACGTGGCCGGGAGAATGGCCCGGCGAGGGAACCAGGCAGGTCCAGGGATCGATCCGATGGTCGGTTGCCACAGGGTGGAGCACCTCTGCGTTGAGCAACGGTCGGATGCTCTCCTCGACGACATCCATGTGATCGTCGGCGAGGGTGGCTGCCAGTTCTGGTTCGGCGACGAGGTACTGGGCGTTCGGGAACGTCGGTTGCAAGACGCCGTCGATCTCGATCGTGTTGCACCCGATGTGGTCGAAGTGCAGGTGGGTGCAGACGACGACGTCCACGCCATCTCGGCCGCCAGGAATGACGGCGCTGAGCCGGTCGAGAAATGTCGGATCGGTCTGCATCGATCGCGGTTGATGGGTGCCGACACAGGTGTCGACCACGATCGTGGTGTCGGGCGTCTCGACCAGGAAGCTGTGACACGACAGGAGGAGGCGTCGCTTGTCTTCGGTGAAGAAGGGAGCCGCCCATGCACCGGCTGCGTCGATCTGTTCCTCGGTGAGCTCGGGGAGGAACATCCGCGCCGAGAACTCGGTGATGCCCTCGACGACCCGGGCCACCATGATCGGCCCGATGCGCCAATGCAGCACGGGCTCGTCGCACAGATGGAAGGGGGCCTGACGGGGTGTGTTCATGGGCGCAGAACGTACTCTGTGGCCGTGAACGACGTTCGTCTCGCCGGCCCCGAGGATCGTCCGCGCATCGTTGCCACGGTCGTCGCAGCGTTCGATCAGGACCCGGCATTTCGTGCGTTCTTCGGCAACGGTGCCGACTTCGCCGATCTTGCGAGGGTCTACGTGGAGGCGAGTGCCACAAGGCGAATTGCGGTCGGTGGTGTGTGGCTCGGCGCCGGTGGTGATGCCGTGGCGTTGTGGTCACCGCCCGTCGGGTCGGCCGACGCCCCTTCGGTCGTTGCCGACCTTCCTGCCGACGTCGCGGCCCGGCTTGCGGTGTATGACGGGGCTGTGGGACAGGCGATTCCGTCTGCGCCGCACTGGTATCTCGGGATGTTGGCCTCGCATCCCGCCCGTCGTGGTGAGGGACTCGCCCGTCGCGTCGCTGAGCCTGGGTTGGCTGCTGCACGAGCAGACGGGGTGCCCGCCGTGCTGGAGACCACCAACCCGGCAAACGTCGTCATGTACGAGCGCAGTGGGTGGCGGGTGATTGCCGAGGCCACTGATGTCCTCGGCCTCGACGTCTGGGTCTTGCAGGCCGAGTGAGTTCAGCTGCGTCTCAGGTCGACCGCGGGGGTGGCTGGTAGTCGGTATTGCGGTCGATCGTCATGTACATGTCGTTGGCGATCGGATCCTCGATCTCTTCGGCAATCTGCCCCAGAAGACCTGCACAGCGAGCGAGGAGCGCGAAACCTCGCATCACTCCCATCGGAAGGCCAGCATCAGCCAACACGGCGCCACAGACACCGGCTCCGTTGAGCGGCAGCGACCGTCCGAGGATCTCGGGGTGTGTCCGTCCGATGGCGGAGAACAGCTCGAGGTGGGGGCCGAACTGTTCGTGCTCGCGAGCGAGGCTCATGAGCTTCGGTGTTCGGGGATCGCCCTGCTTGTGGACGGGATGCCCGAGTCCAGGAACGAAGCGACCATCCGCTTTTGTCTGTCGAACCAGCTCCGACGCAACGGTGTCCCAACCCTCGTCGTCGGTCGGGTACTCGGGGAGTTGCTGGAGCGCAGCGTTGAGGAACTGGGCGCAGTCCTCCGTCACCCCCAGAAATCGGGAACCCCCGCCCAGCAGACCAGCTGCCATGGCTCCTTGGATCGAGTCGGGGGCACTCAGGTACGTGAGCCGGGCGGCGATGGCAGTCGGGGTGAAACCGTGGTCGGCGAGTGCAACCAACACGGCCTCGAACATGACCCGCTGGCCGGCTGTCGGGCGTCGTTTGGTCGCGAGCCAGTAGGCAAGTTCACCGAAGGTGATCTGACCGAGCAGCTCATCGGCGAGGTCGTGACCCAGAAGGGTGATGGAGTCGGCATCGGATGCGCCAAGTCCCGAACGGTATGTGGTGCTGTCGGACATAGATCGTTGCTCTCAGGCGTTGTCGGTGAGCCAGGCCCGGATCTCATCGGAGTGTTCGCCGAGACGGGGTGGACGTCGGGTGTACTGGGGCGCAGCGTCGCTGAAGGTGATTGGGTTTGCGATCAGGTCCACCGTGTCGCCGTCTGCGCCGACCGTCACGATCGGCTCGAGCCCGAGTGTCTGCGCCAGTTCGACACCTTCCCGGATCGTGTTGATCGGCCCGCACGGGATGCCGGCGGCGTTCAGGGTGTGGAAGAGATCGTCGGCTGACCAGTGGGACAACTTCTCCACAAGGATCGGGTGGAGCAGGTCGCGATTCGCGGTTCGGTCGGCGTTGAGCCGGAACCGCTCGTCCTCAGCCACGTCGGGAATCTCGAGTACTCGACAGAAGGCCGTGAACTGACGGTCGTTGCCGCAGGCGATGATCACGTCGCGGTCCTTCGTGGGCATCGTCTGATACGGATAGACGCTTGGGTGGGCGTTGCCCATCCGGAATGGTACGACTCCTGCTGCTGCGAACCCGCCGCTGTGGTTCACGAGCCCGGAGAGTGCGGATGAGAGCAGATTGACCTCTACGTGCTGGCCGACACCGGTGGTGCGGCGCTGCTCGAGCGCAGCAAGCAGACCGATGGTGCCGTGCAAGCCGGTCATGACGTCGAAGACGGAGATGCCGGCCCGGTAGGCCGGCCCGTCGGCATCACCCGTGAGACTCATCAAGCCGGAAACCGCTTGGACGACCAGGTCGTACCCGGGAATGCCAGCGCCGGCATCGGTACCGAACCCGCTGATCGACAGGTAGATCAGCGCTGGATTGATGGTGCTGGCCGACTCGTAGTCGAGTCCGAACTTGGCCAGGCCGCCGACCTTGAAGTTCTCCACCACGACGTCACTTCGACGCATGAGTTCGTGGACGACAGCAACGTCGTCAGGGTCGCGGAAGTCGAGGACGATCGACTGCTTGTTGCGGTTGATCGACAGGTAGTAGGTGGCTTCACCGTCGAATTCGGGCGGTGTCCATGCGCGCGTGTCGTCACCGCCTGGACTCTCGATCTTGATGACGGTGGCTCCCATGTCCGCGAGCAACATGGTGCAGTACGGTCCGGCGAGGACTCGGGAAAGGTCGCAGACGACGATGCCGTCGAGCGGCCCTTTCGCAGTGCTCGGTTCGCTCATAGGCCGACCTCTTCGTAGGGGAGTTTCGCCAGGTGCTGCCACTCGGTCGAGATGTCCTCTGCCACCTGGAGCAGGCGGGGGAGAACGTCGTTGGTCAGACGGTCGACCGAGGTTTCGGCTGCATGCACCGTCACATTGAGTGCTGCAGCAACTCGCCCGTCAGGTCCTCGGACCGGAGCCGCAATGGAGCGCACGCCGAGCGAGAGGATCTCGTCGGCCAGGGCCCAACCCTGCGAGCGGACCTCCGCAAGTTGACCCTCGAGTTCGGATCGCTCGGGGCTCATCCTCGGAATCACCTTCGACAGTGAAGGAATGGCCAGTGCGTCGTCGAGTTCCTCGACCGACAGATCGGCCAGGAGCACTTTGCCCATCGACGCAGCGATCGCTGGGAGACGGCTACCGATGTTGACTCGGAGGGCGATGATCTTGGGAACCGCGACACGGGCTGCATACACGATGTCCGATCCGTCGAGGACGGCCATGGACGACGACTCCTGGGTGAAGTCGACCAGGTCCCGCATGTGCGGTCCGGCGAGGTCCCACTTGTCCTGTGCTGCGATGACAGCTGTGCCGATGTCGAGGACTTTCGCAGTAAGCGTGAATCGGCCTTCTGTGCTCCGGACATACCCCAGGTCTTCGAGAGTCAGGAGCAGACGCCGAACGGTCGGGCGCGCAAGTCCCGTCCGCTCTGCGGCCTCGCTCACCGTCATCTCCACGTGTGAGGGTGCGAACGACGTCAACACGTCGATTCCCCTCGCCAACGCCTCGACGAAGTCCCGACCGCCGGCTCGGGTTCGACTCATGCGGGTCAGCGGTAGTTGTTGTTCGACGTATGGTCACCCGCCAGCCAGCGCTCGAGGGTTGCGTGAGCGTCAGCACGGCGATCGGCGTTGATGTCGTTGTATCCGGGCGCGTCGACGGTGAATTCGACCAGCATGCCGTTGGGATCCTCTGCATAGAGCGAGCGGCAATAGCCGTGCTCGAGGACGAAGTGACCTTCACGGCCACTCTCGTCGAGGCGCCGTTCGAGGTCGGCTTGCGTGTCGGCGTCGACCTTCAGTGCAATGTGACGGAACGGTGAGGGAAGAAGCTCGGGATCGAAGAGATCTTGGTCTTCCTTGTTCGCGAATTGGAAGAACGCCAACGCGCTGCCATCGGCCATGCCGAAAAAGGTGTGGCAGTAGACGCGTTCGGCTCCGAACAGTTCATCCACCTCGGACCATGTCGCAACGAGCGGAAACCCGAGGATGTCCTCGTAGAAGGCACGGGTGGCTTCCTGATCCTTCGTGACGTACGCGGTGTGGTGGAGGCGCTGGGCTGGAGGTGTCGTGGTCATAACGTGATCCATGTCGGTGGGTTGTCGGTTGGAAAGAGTATCGGCGGGCCCGGTAGCCGGACGACCCGGGGTCGAAACCCGGCTACCGGTCCGACGATCAGGTCAGGCGTCGGCTGAGGCTTCGGCGTCGCTCGGGTCCCAGAGCAATCCGAGGAACGCGCCGTAGATCAGGTGCCACAGCAGGATGCCGAACGGCAGCTTCCAGCCGTCGGGGCCATCGAACAGGAACAGTCCGTAGCCCTGTTCGGGGACGTAGGCGTACGGCACGAGGAGGCCGGCGCTGATGATCGTCATGATCACGCCGTAGGCGAGACCACGGGTGACGTTGCCGCTGATGTACTTCGCGACGTCCTGGCGGAACAGGACGCCCCACAGCACTGCGAAGACGACGCCGTTGACGAAGTGCAATGCGTGACCCACGAAGAACGAATCGGAGGAGACAGCAAACGCACCGTCAGCCACCGCACCGTTGAAGCCATCGACGATGGTGGTTCCGAGAATGCCGTTGTACAGCGGCCACGGCAGCACGGGAAGACCGATCGCCGGGAATACATACCCGAAGTACGTCCCGAGTTGGGTGGCGATGATGCCCACCACGAAGAGCGAGCCGATCGGACTTCGATCGACGAACGCCCGCCATTGGGCTGCGGGTTGACCTGGTTGGCTATAGGACATCTGTTCCCCCTTTGCTCTCGTGAGCAGTTGTCCGTAGAGCGGACTATGGACCACGATGCGGACATTTGCAAGTACCGGTGATCAACGTGCATCGAGCAGTTCGCCGACAGCGGCGACCTCGGTGACTCGGATCCGGTGGTCTGCGTCCTTGGTGATGTGGATCGTGACGTCTGCTCCGGCCCGTTCGAATGCCCTGGCGGTTGCTTCCAGGCGCTCCGAACTGATCCATGGGTCTGCGTCGCCGGCGGCCAGGAGCACTGGCATCTGGGCCAGGCCAGGTTGCACATCGAAGCGTGCGGGTGCTGATCCCATCAGGCTGCCGGTGAGCGCAACCAATGCGCTATAGGGACGTCCGGCCCGAGCCACGTATTCGCAGGCGAGACAAGCTCCCTGCGAAAAGCCGAGGATGACCATCCGCGTCGACGCCTGTTCGAGCTGTGCTTCCAGCTGAGCAAGTTGGTCGAGGGCCAGCTCTGTCGCTGCGGTGTTTGCACGACTTCCGGTGTCGGCTCGATCGGGATACCACGAACCGGCCGCAGCTTGCGGCAACAACCAGGCGATGTCAGTGCGAGCAAGTGGTGAGACGATGTGCTCGACCATGAAGTCTGCGGTTTGATCTCGGCCGTGAAGCGCAATCACCGTCACCCGCGCGTCCGCCGGGTCAGGGCCGACTCGACGGGTGCTGGCGGGGTGGATGCTCATCGCCGGAATGTTGTTGGCGGTGTAGCCACAATGCGGGCAAGCTACCACTCTGCGGACGGTCCGCCATCGTTGACGCGAGGATCCACATGACCCTTGATCATGGTCGCATCCTGACCACGCACACGGGGAGTTTGCCGCGTCCCGACGACCTCGTCTCCATGATGTGGGCTCGCGAGGACGGTGTGCCGGTGGATCCCATCGCCCTGGCAGAGCGGGTCCGCAACGCAGTCGGCGAGACGGTGGCGAAGCAGGTGGCAGCTGGCGTCGACATCGTCAATGACGGCGAGATGTCGAAACCCAGCTACGCCACGTACGTGAAGGATCGGCTGGGTGGGTTCGCCGGGGAATCGGTCCAGGACTACTTCTTCGAGGATCTTGTCGACTATCCGCGCAGCGCAGCCATGGTGTCGGAGAACCCCGGACGTCGGAAGCGGTCGGCCCCGGCATGCACGGGTCCGATCCACGTCACTGACCCGCAGGCGGCGGTCACCGACATGAACAACCTGACATCCTGGGTGGCAGAGACCAACGCAGTCGGCATGTTTTCCAGTGCTGCATCGCCCGGGGTGGTCTCGCTCTTCTTCGGCAACCAGCACTATGCCGATGATCGGTCCTATGTCATGGCGATCGCTGAAGCGATGCGTCACGAATACGAGGCCATCGCCGAAACAGGGGCCTTCGTGCAGGTCGACTGTCCAGATCTCGCAATGGGGCGACACACCGCCTATGCGCAGCTCGACCGCGATGCCTTCCGGCGCCGGATTGCACTCAATGTCGAGGCGATCAACGAGGCAGTGCGCAACATCCCGGCCGATCAGCTGCGCATGCATCTCTGTTGGGGCAACTATCCGGGACCTCATCACCACGACGTCCCACTCACCGACGTGATCGACATCGTGTGGGGGGCAACGCCGTCGACGGTGCTCTTCGAGGCGGCGAATCCGCGTCACGCACATGAGTGGCATCGCTTCGAATCCCTCACCGTTCCCGAGGGCAAGGTTCTCTGTCCGGGCGTGATCGAGCCGCAGTCGAACTACATCGAGCACCCCGAACTCGTTGCGCAGCGCATCGAGCGGTATGCCCGACTCGTCGGCCCGGAGCGCGTCATGGCCGGCGTCGACTGCGGGTTCAGTGTGCATGTCGGATCACACGGAATCGATCCCGATGTGGCGTGGGCAAAGCTCGCCAGCCTTGCCGAGGGGGCGGCGCTCGCCTCTGATCGCCTGTTCTGATCGGACACGATCGACACGCCGAGTTCCCACATTACGGGAATTTCTTGAGACTATTCCCGTAGAGCGGTACTCTCGTTGCTGGGATGGGAACGGTGCAAAGCGTCGATCGAGCGCTCCTGCTGCTGACCGAGATCGGTCGCGAGCCGGGTGGCCTCGTCGACCTCTCACAACGAGTGAATCTTGCGACCAGCACGACCGGTCGACTGCTCGGCACCCTCGAGACGGCGGGAGCAATCGTTCGCGACAACGCGAGCTGCTACCACATCGGGCCCCTCGTTCATTCCATGGTGTCGGCGCCCGAACCCACCGCGAGTCTCGAAGCGATTGTCCATCCGCACCTCGTCGAACTGAGTGAACTGCTGGACGAGGCTGCCTGCCTCGCCATTGCGTCCGGTGACGACACGATCACCGTCGATCAGGTTGATGCCCCCAAGCCGATCCAGGCCGAGAACTGGACCGGCACCCGTGTGCCGATGCATGCCGGCGGCGCCGGGGCGGTCGTGATGGCGACCTGGGACGACGCCGACGTCGAGCGGTACCTCGCCGGCGATCTCACCCGGTGTTCGGCCAACACCGTCACCGATCCCGATCAGCTCTGGGTCCGCATTCGCGATGCCCGTGCACGCGGCGTGATGTGGAGCCACGGTGAGTATGTCGACGGGTTGTCGTCGTGCTCGGCAGCGGTCATCGACGGCACCGGCCGCGCCCTCGGCGCGCTCTACGTGTACGGCCCGTCGTTTCGCTACCCGGCCGACGGCCATGACGACCGCATCGCTGCGGTCGTCCTCGACCGAGCAGAGCGCATCTCGGCCGAACTCGGTTGGAGCCGAGGACGATCGCGCGAGATGACGGTCCGACCGTCATGACCGTGCCCGACCGGTCGAACGACACCGCTGCGCCTCGGCGGCGCCGCAGCGGCCGCCGTGAGCGGTCGAGCGGTCCGAGTACGCCGCCGCAGCGACCGTGGCAGTTGTACCGGCGGACGTTCGAGCCGACCGCAATCGTCAGTGAGGACGAGCTCGAGGCCATCCACCTGGCATCGCTCGAGGTCCTGCGCGACACCGGTATGGACTTCTTGCACCCGCACGCACTGGCGCTGTGGGCTCGAGCGGGGGCGAGCGTCGATGGTGAGCGAGTCCGCTTCGACCCGGAACTCATCTCCGATCTGGTCTCTTCGGTGCCCTCGGAGTTCACGATGCACGCCCCCGATCCTCGCTATGACGTTCGGATCGGCGGTGACAACGTGGTGTTCACGTCGGTGGCCAGTGCACCCAACTACACCGATCGCGCCGGTGGACGCCGCACCGGCAACCAGAACGACTTCCGCACCCTCCTGCGGCTCTGCCAGACGCTGAACATCGTCCAGAGTCATGGCGGGTACCCGGTCGAACCGGTCGACCTCCACGCCTCGATCAGACACCTGGAGGCCACCCGAGACATCCTCACGCTCGCGCCCAAGGCCGTGAATGTGTACTCGCTCGGCGCCCAGCGCAACATCGATTGTCTCGAGATGGTGCGCATCGTCCGAGGTCTCACCGAGGACGAGATCGACACCCACCCCATCGTTCACTCCGTGATCAACGTCAGCTCACCCCTCCGCCTCGACGTTCCGATGCTCGAGGGCATCATCCAGTACTCGGCCCGCAACCAGCCGATCATCCTCACACCGTTCACGTTGGCCGGCGCAATGGCGCCGGTGACGGTGGCGGGTGCTGTCGTGCAACAAAACGCCGAGGCGCTCGCCGGTATCGCGTTCACACAACTCGTTCGTCGCGGCGCACCGGTCATGTACGGGGGGTTCACCAGCAACGTCGACATGCAGTCCGGCTCGCCGGCGTTCGGTACGCCAGAGTTCATGCAGTCGGCGATGCTCGGTGGCCAACTCGCCCGCCGCTACGGATTTCCCTACCGCAGTTCCAACGTCTGTGCCGCGAACGCCATCGACGTCCAGGCGGGCTACGAGAGCGTCTTCTCCCTGTGGGGCGCGGTCATGGGCGGTGCCAACCTCGTCTTCCACGGCGCCGGGTGGATGGAGGGGGGCCTCCACGCAAGTCCTGAGAAGCTGGTCATCGACGCCGACCTCTTGCAGATGGTGGGGACGTTTCTCGAACCGGTCCTCGTCGACGATGACGCCCTCGCCGTCGAGGCCATCGCGGAAGTCGGTCCCGGGGGCCATCATTTCGGCACCCAGCACACCCAGGACCGCTATCGGGATGCCTTCTACAAGCCGATGATCTCCGACTGGCGAAATTTCGAGACCTGGGACGAGGCCGGCCGCCCGACGTCGTATGACCATGCCGAACGGCGGGTCGAGGAATTGCTGGCCGCCTATGAGCAGCCACCGATGGACGACGCAGTCCGGGCCGAGCTCGACGACTATGTCGACCGTCGCATCGCCGAGGGCGGCGTTGCGACCGACTTCTAGGAGACGACGGTGGTGAACATCCCTGTACAACCCGACCTGACCGACTGGACCGACGAGGCAGCATGGCGCGGTACGAGAGCACCGCTGCGTCGGTCGAGCGGTCTCCACCCGTCGGCCTACGTCGACGACCGGTTCTTTGCGCTCGAGCAGCAACTCGTGTTCGAACGGGCATGGGTCACCATCGGTCTGGCCGGCGAGGTCTCCGAATCCGGTCCGCTGCTCGTCCGGCAGCTCGGGCAGAAATCGATCATCGTCACCCGGGGTGAGGACGGTGAGCTTCGCGGCTTTCTCAACGCGTGCCGTCATCGAGGGACCGAGCTTGCGGAGGCCGACTGTGAGGTCTCCGGCATCATTCGCTGCCCCTACCACCGGTGGGGGTACGGCACCGACGGCACGCTGAAGGCCACACCGTTGTTCGACGAGGTTCCGCGCGACGACTTCGACCCCGCCGACTTCGGACTCATCCCGGTGCGGGTTGCCACGTGGGGCCCGCTCCTGTTCGCCTGCCTCGCCGCCGACACCCCGCCGCTCGACCAGTGGCTCGGCGATCTGCCCGAACGTATGGGCGGCTATGGCTTCGAGCAGTGGCGCATCGAGGAAACCGCGGTCCTCGACATCGCCGCCAACTGGAAGCTCATCAGCGAGAACTTCCAGGAGTACTACCACCTCACATGGGTCCATCCCGAGCTGGCCAAGGTCAGTCGGGTCAAAGACCACTACCGCTATCAGGGCCCCGGGATGTACTGCGGCCAGACCACCACGCCGGTGTCGGGTGATGACCGCGACGACTGGCTCGTGCTGCCTGCTGCTGACGGACTGGACGACTCCGACGCCACCAGTGGTCGTCACATCGCCATCTACCCGAACGTCATCTTCTCGGTGCTGCCGAACCATGTCTTCGTCATGCGCCTCGATCCGGTGGCCCCTGGCCTCACCCGCGAGACGTGCACGTTCCTGTTGCCCCCGTCCACTCCCGAGCTCATCGGGGGTGAGCTCGATGCCACCCGTGCATTCTGGTTCGACGTCAACAACGAAGACATCGACATCTGCCAGCGCGGCCAGCGCGGCCTCGCCCGGGGCAACGTTCCCGCCGGCCCACTCGCTCCCCGTTTCGAGGAACCACTTCATCGGTTCCACAACATGCTCGCCGACTGCATGACCGCCGACTCCCTCGCCGGGATCGACGTGCCTGCAGGCGATGATGGTTCCGAAGCGTCTCGCCTCGGAACCGGTCCCAACCCCACCCCACCAACCATCGAGCAGTACTCGTGAAGGTCCTCCCATGAAAACCAACACCCAGGTCGTCGTCGTCGGCGGTGGCGTCGTCGGAGCATCCGTCCTCTACCACCTTGCCAAGGGAGGCTGGACCGACGTCGTGTTGTTGGAACGGGCCGAGTACACGGCAGGTTCGACCTGGCACTCTGCGGGCGGCATGCACACCCTGAACGGGGACCCCAACGTCGCCAAACTGCAGCAGTACACGATCGAGCTGTACGACGAGATCCAGCGCGAGTCCGGTATCGACGCGTCGATGCACATCACCGGTGGTGTCGCGCTGGCCGACACACCGGAGCGGATGGACTGGCTCCGCATGACCCATGCTCGCGGCCGCTACCTCGGGATGGAGACCGAACTCATCTCGACCAAGGAAGCCAAAGACCTCCTGCCGATCCTCGACGAGCAGTACTTCGTCGGGGCCATGTGGGACGCTCATGAGGGCCATCTCGACCCGTCCCAGATCACCCACGGCTACCTCGAGTGCAGCCGCAAACTGGGCGCCGAGACCTACCGCCACACCTGGGTCCGTGACATCAACCGCACCACCGACGGGGGCTGGGAACTCGTCCTCTACGACACCACCAACGACGAGGACAGGGGAGTGATCCGCTGTGAGCACGTCGTCAACGCCGGCGGTCTGTGGGCCCGCGAAGTCGGCCGGATGGTCGGCCTCGAGCTACCTCTCCTCGCAATGGAGCACATGTACCTGTTGACCGAGGAGATCCCCGAGGTCGTGCAGTACAACCAGCAGCACGGCAAGGAAATCATTCATGCCGTCGACTTCGGTGGCGAGATCTACATGCGACAGGAGGGCAACGGCCTGCTGATGGGCACCTATGAGCGCAACGGCAAGCCGTGGTCGGCCAAGCAGACGCCATGGGATTTCGGCGCCCGCCTGCTCACACCTGACCTCGAACGCATCGCCGAATCACTCGACACCGGGTTCAAGCACTTCCCGATCTTTGCCGAGGCCGGCATCAAACAGGTCGTCAACGGCCCGTTCACCTTTGCTCCCGACGGCAACCCGCTGATCGGTCCGGTCCGAGGGCTGCCCGGTTTCTGGTCGGCGTGCGCAGTCATGGCCGGTCTGTCGCAGTCGGGGGGTGTCGGTCTGTCGGTGGCCAACTGGATGATCGAAGGTGACCCCGGCGCCGATGTGTGGGGCATGGACATCGCCCGGTACGGCGACTTTGCGACCATGGCCTACACCAACGAGAAGGTGCGTGAGAACTACTCCCGCCGGTTCCGGATCACCTTTCCGAACGAGTTTCTGCCGATGGGTCGCAACGTCCAGACCTCACCGATCTATGACCGACTCGTCAGCCGGAATGCCGTGTTCGGTGACGGCTACGGCCTGGAAGCAGCCCTGTGGTTCCAAAACGATGGTGAGGAACCGGTCGAGGAGGTCACCTTCGGCCGATCGAACGCCTGGGACCGCGTGCGCGCCGAGACACTCGCCGTTCGTGCAAGTGTCGGACTGTTCGAGACCACCGGATTCTCGAAGTTCCGGTTCACCGGCCCAGGAGCTCGTCAGTACCTGGACAGGGTCCTCGCCGGTCGTCTCCCGAACCCGGGCCGTATGGCACTGACACCGATGACCAACCACAACGGCAACCTGATCGGTGACCTGACCGTCGCCACGCTCGGCGCAGCGATCGGCGAGGCCGAAGGACCCGAGTCGACCGTGACCGGCGGTGCGACCGGCAATACCCGTTCGCACGAGACGTTCGTCCTCTTCGGGTCGGGAGCCGCCGAGCGCTACTACGAGCGGTGGTTCGACATGCATCTGCCCGGCGACGGGTCGGTTCGCTACGAGACCCTCGGGTTCGAAACCTGCGGCCTCTCGATCTGCGGACCCAACGCACGCGCCGTCCTCGAAAAGGTCACCGATGCCGACGTGAGCCAGGCCGGGATGCGGTTCATGGCGTTCACGGAGATGAACATCGGTCTTGCCCCGGTGTGGTGTGGCCGCGTGACGTTCACCGGAGACCTCGGATACGAATTCTGGATGCCGGCGCGCTATCAGCGATACGTCTACGAGTTGTTGGTCGAAGCCGGTGAGGAGTTCGGCATGCAACTGTTCGGTCTTCACGCCCTCAACTCGCTACGGCTCGAGAAGAGCTTCGGCGGTTGGGCCCGCGAGTACCGGCCCATCTACGACCCGTTCGAGGCCAACCTCGGCCGGTTCATCCGCATGGAGAAGGAGTTCATCGGGCGTGACGCACTGGCGGCGAAGTACGGCGACGGTGGTCCGGGTGGGGCGAGAGCACTCACGACGTTCGCAGTGGAGAGCGAATCGGGTCGCGACGGTGTCGATGTGATCGGTGATGAGCCGATCTGGCACGGTGGCGAGGTCGTCGGCTGGGTGACATCGGGGGGCTACGCCCATCACAGCGAGACATCGGTGGCCCTCGGCTATGTGCCAACTGCATTGGCTGCGTCCGACGGACCGTGGGAGATCGAAGTCGTCGGTGTCAAACGGTCGGCGCAACGCATCGACGGGTGTCTGTGGGATCGCGACGGCGCGCGGATGCGGGGGTAGAGACATGGGCGGTCGCATTCGCAGGTCGGTCCAGGAGGCACTCGACGGCACTGCCGAAATGGCGCGTGCCGCGGGTGATCTCCATCATCTGAACATCGGGCCCGGTGCAACGCTCGAAGCCGAGTGGATCGCAGACGGTCTCGAACTTCCCGATCTGCCGGCGATGCGGCAGTACCGGGTCGACCGGACGGTCGAAGCCCTGCAGACGTACCGCTGTGACGGGGTGCTCGTCATGGACCCGATGAACATTCGCTACGTCTCCGACACCACCAACATGCAGCTGTGGGTGATGCACAATGCCGCCCGCTATGCCTTCGTGAGCGGCGACGGCGAGGTCACCGTCTGGGATTACGAGGGCTGCGAGTTCCTCTCGGGTCACAGTCATGTGGTCACCGAGGTACGCCCGGCGATCGGCTCGACCTACTTCCTCGCCGGGAGCCGCTACGAGGAACTCACCCATCGTTGGGCAGCCGACCTGCTCGACGTCATCGGTGAGCGTTGTGGCTCCAATCCCCGCATCGCTGTCGACCAGTGCAGCTATCTCGGCTTCAAGGCTCTGGAAGCAGGGGGTCTCTCGATCGCCAACGGCCAAGAGATCATGGAGGAGGCTCGCAAGATCAAGGGTCCCGACGAGATCCGGGCGATGCGCTGCTCGGCCCATGCCTGCCAGGCGGCGATGGGCGACATGCGTCGGCGCATGGAGCCGGGGATGACCGAACGTGAGATCTGGGCCAAGCTCCACGAGGGCAACATCGCCCGGGGTGGCGAGTGGATCGAGACGCAGATTCTCTCGTCCGGCCCGCGCACCAATCCCTGGTTCCAAGAGGCATCGGCCCGTGTCGTCGACAATGGCGACATCGTCGCCTACGACACCGATCTCGTCGGGGCCTACGGGATGATGGTCGACATCTCCCGTACGTGGGTCTGTGGCGACAAGGCGCCGACGGGGCATCAGCAGCAACTGTTCGACATGGCCGACGAGATGGTGCGATCGAACGCCGAGCTGCTCACGCCGGGCCGCAGCTTCCGTGAACTCACCTTCGACTCGACCATGCCACCACGGGAGCAGTACCGGCACTACTCGGTGAAGTTTCACGGGGTCGGCCAGTGTGACGAGTACCCCGACATCTATCACCCGTGGGCCTGGGACGAGTGGGGGCTCGACGATCATCTCGAGGTCGGCATGGTGCTCTCGAGCGAGAGCTACATCGGTTCCCGCGACGGCGGTGAGGGCGTGAAGCTCGAAAACCAGTACCTGGTGACCGAGCATGGCCCAGAACTGCTCACCGACTTCCCGGTGAGCCTCGTCGAGTGACCGTCCAGGACCATGCTGGGTTCGACCTAGAGTGGCGTTCATGGCTGTCCCCGATGTTGCGCACCGATTCCTCGCTGCGTTGAACCACGGCGATGTGGAGGCGGCCCGAGGGTGTTACCACCCGGATGCGGACATTTGGCACGACTTCGACGGGGTCACCCAGACCGTCGATCAGAACATGGCGCTGATGGCAGCGATGGGAAGGCGGGCGTTGCATCGCGAGTACGTCATTCGGCGTCTCGAACCGATCGAGGGTGGCTATCTCCAGCAGCACACGTTGGAGATCACGACCCTCGCAGGTCAAGACCTTGTCGCCGAAGCGATCGCGCTTGTTCAGGTGGGCGACGATGGGCTGATCCACCGACTCGACGAGTGGATCAATCCTGCGTCACTCACTGCGTTGTTCGAGTAGCAGGCTCTACTCGAGGCGGCCTGCGGTCTGATCGCCGGGCCGGGCCACCTCGGCGTACGGGTCGTCGGTCATGCCGTAGCTGTTCCACGGGGTGAAGCCGGCGAGTCTGAGCAGTTCCGGATCCATCGCCGTGCGGGTCTCGGTGCGCATGCCGTACGTCAGGTTTGCGAGCGATCGGACGATCGGTGCGCAGAAGTAGGTGACCACACCGAAGCGCGGGTGATCAGAGGTGTTGAGGCCGGCAGCATGCCAGGTCCGTCCCTCCCACACGAGCAAGGAGCCGGCTGGCGCTTCGATTGCAATCTCGCCGTAGTCGGTGCGGCTCGGATCGGGCTGACAGCCGGCGAGGTGGCTGCCCGGCACGATTCGGGTCGCGCCGTTCTCCACGGTGAACTCGTTCGCCATCCACATCATGTTGCAGACCATCGGCGGTGAGATCGGGGAGTCGGCTGGCGTCGGCTCGCCGTACGGTCCCGACGTTCGGGTCAGGTCGCCCTGCCGCACGTGGGGAGTGCCTGGCATCGTCGGCTGGGGCATCCACCACTGATCGAGGTGGAGCGCCATCGGCTTGTTGCCTGGGTGGGTGATGTGGGCATCGACCGACGACAGGATGTGGTCGACACCGAGGACGTGGGTGGCGAGTGCCCGAGCGGTTGGGTGCAGGGCCAGCGCCTGGAACTCGTCACCCTTGGCGAGCAACTGGTACACCCACTGGTTGATGTCGTCGTCTCCGTCGGCCGGATAGTGGAAATCGAGCGCCTGCGAGCGTTCTGCAGCCGCCTGGGCACTGATCCTGTCCGTCAGCGCGGCCGCCTCATCGGCCGAGAGCGCGTCGGCCACGATGCAATACCCGAACTCGTCGAGGTCGGCCCGGTGTCGGTCGGGATCGGTTGACGGCTGCGGAAGCGGCATGGACGCGACGGTAGCGATCAGTCGATGAGCGCGTCGGATCGCACGCGCGCCCGCTCGGCGTCGACATGCTCCTGCATCACCCGGCCAAACAGTTGTCGGGTGCGGGTGACGCGACCGATCACACCGGGTTCGCGGGTGTAGGCGAAGATCGCAGCGTGTCGGGGTCGGCTGGTGGCCGGCACCCGCGAGACCTGGTGGAGACTGTGGCGACCCTGGAAGATCTGCAGGTCGCCGGGGCGGAGGTCGAGCGTGTGAACACCGGTGGGATCTCCGCCGAGCACACGAGCGATGCGATCGAAGCCCTCGTCGTCGGCGCTGCGGATCGCCGGGCAATACTCGAACAGGCCACCCTCGTCGGCTTCCTGCACCAGGACGGTGACGGCGAAGTCGTTCGTGTCGAAGTGCCAGGTGAACAGCTGGCCCGGGTCGAGAATGTTGGCGGTGAGTCCTGCAAGCGGATCGGCGTAGCAGTGGAGCTCGGGGATCTCGAGGCAGTCGGCCAGGAAGCGGGCGAGTTCGGGTGCCCGAAACATCACGTCGGTGGCACAGCCGGGATCCCATGCGTCGCCCGGGATGAAACCGCTCGAGCGTTCGAGGAACGTGTTGACCGGATGGTGGCCGGGAAACTCGTCGTTGACCTCGGTGTGGAAGTACGGGTTCATCATCTGTGTCGAGAAGTGCGTGGTGTGCTTTCGCTCGATGATCTCGTCGTTGAGCAGCCCAACCGCCTCGGGTCGAACGAGGTCCTTGACGACCGCACAGCCAACCGACCGCAACCCCTGGCGTGCAGCGGCGACAGCTGCAAGGTATGCGGTCGAGTCGGGTTCGTGGAGCGGGTAGCGGTCGAGGTCCACGATCTCGGAGAGCTGGTACATGGCCCACAGTGTGTTCGATCATCGGCGCCGTGAAAAGAACCCGTCTCGACGTCGTGAACTGTGACAGATGACCGCTCGTTAGCCGCAGGCCCAGCCCTACGGTTTCAATCCTGATCGAAACGATCGGAATTAGGAGCAACCATGGCCTTCGCCGAGATCAGTGTGCACGATGCCTATCAACTCCTCGCAGAGGACCCCGCAGCAGTGCTCGTCGACGTGCGCACGCCACAGGAATGGAACCTGGTGGGGATCCCCGTTCTCGACGCGATCGGAAAACAGGCACGGATGGTGATGTGGACCGCCTACGGCTCCGGCACGCCCAATCCCGATTTCGTCGAACAAGCCACCGGCGGCCTCGATCCCTCGACGCCGCTGTTGTTTCTGTGCCGCAGTGGCGTCCGCTCCCAGGGTGCGGCGGCCGCAGCAGCGGCCGCCGGCTTCACCACCACCTACAACGTCTCCGAAGGCTTCGAGGGTGATCTCGATGCCAACGGCCACCGCGCGACCGGCTGGAAACACGCCGGTCTGCCGTGGCGGCAAGGCTGACGATGGACCTCGAACACGCCTCCGAGGCCACCAAACTGATCCGAGGTGGGCTCAGCCGCTCGGGCTTCGACGAGACCGCCGAGGCGATCTACGCCACGTCGGGCTTCGTCTATGGCTCGGCCGCCGAGGCCGAAGCGGCCTTCACGGGCGACATCGACCGCTACATCTACGGCCGGTACGGCAACCCCACCGTTGCCATGTTCGAAGAACGGCTTCGTCTGATCGAGGGCGCCGAGGTCTGTCGTGCGACCGCCAGCGGAATGTCGGCGGTCTTCGCCGCATTGGCATGTTTTCTGGGCGCCGGCGACACGCTCGTCGCCTCCCGGGCACTGTTCGGTTCGTGCGCAGTGATCACGACCGAGATCCTTCCGCGGTTCGGCGTCGAGACCCACCTCGTCGACGGCCGTGATCTCTGCCAGTGGGAGGCGGCGCTCGCCGGCGGCGCCAACGCGGTTTTTCTCGAGACCCCCTCGAACCCAGGGCTGGAGATCATCGACCTTCGCGCCGTCAGTGAGATGGCCCATGCAGCTGGCGCCCTCGTCGTGGTCGACAACGTCTTTGCCACCCCGATCCTGCAGCATCCGCTCGAACTCGGGGCCGACATCGTCGTCTACTCCGCCACCAAACACATCGACGGTCAGGGACGGACCCTGGGCGGTGCCGTGCTGTGCTCGGAGCAGTTCCACGACGATCACCTGCAGGAGTTCATCCGCCACACCGGCCCGAGCCTCAGCCCCTTCAATGCGTGGGTGCTTGTCAAGGGGCTCGAGACGCTCCGTCTGCGCATCGACGCGCAGAGTCGCTCGGCGCAGCGGATCGCCTCCGAACTCGAGTCCCATGCCCGGGTCCGTGAGGTCCGCTACCCCTTCCTCGATTCGCATCCGAGTGCCGAACTGGCGCGCTCGCAGATGGAGGCCGGCGGCACGGTCGTGAGCCTGACTCTCGAAGGCGATCAGGCCTCGACGTTCGCAGTGGTCGATGCGTTGAAGATCTTCGACATCTCCAACAACGTGGGCGACACGAAGAGTCTCGTCACTCACCCTGCCACCACGACCCATCGTCGGATCGCACCGGAGCTTCGTCAGGAAATGGGGATCGGGGAGACGATGATCCGACTGTCGATCGGCCTCGAAGACACCGACGATCTCCTGATGGATCTGGGCAAGGCGCTCGGCGCCTAGCGGCGCATCACGCAGCGGCGACCGCAGCATCGAGCCACTGGTCGACCAGTTCGCGGTTCGAGTCGATCCACGTCGCAGCCATCTGTGACGTCTCGTCGGGCGAACCGTTGCGCAGGTCTGCGAGCCGGATACGGGCCAGCGCAGCATGGACATCGGCTGCAGGGATCTCGATCACCGCCAGCAGCGCCGCTGCAGCCGGATGCCGCTCGAGAAACACGTTGCTCGCCGTGATTGCGATGTCGTTGGTGAGCCAGCCGAGATGACACGGATCGACCGAACAGGTTCCGGGATCGACCGGGTTCGGGACTTGCTCTCCATCATCGTTCTCGACGCGCTGATTCCACGCCGCCGTGATCGAACCGTCGAGCACCGATTCGGGCTCCATGCCGAGCCACATCACGTTCTCGCCGGGAATGAGCTGCTGCATCGCTGCTGACGGACCGCGGAGGAACGCGATGACGGGCTGATTGTCGGCAACGCGACGCAGCGCTTCCTCGGCGAGCGTGTCGCGGTCGCCGTGAACCTGCTCGAAGGATCCCTGCCAGCCTGCAAACCGGATCATCTCGTCGATCTGGTCGGCGCAGAGTGCATCCTCGGGGCAGCCGAGAATCTGGATCACACCATCGGTCGCATCGACCGGTTCTCCTTCGCTACCGCTCCCGTCGTCATCGGCCAGCGCAGGGGAGCGAAAGGTGTCGGCGGCGTCGTATCGGTCGAAGAGCACTGCGTCGGCGACGATCGCATCGAGGGTCAGACCCGGGTTGTCGAATGTGATCGATGCATTGGTGACGAAGCCGGCAACACCGCCGTCGGGGATGATCGACCCGACGATCGAGAGCTCGTCGCGCACACGAATGTCGATCATGTCCTCGGTCGGCTCCGGCTGTTGCACGACGTCGGCGCCGTCCTCACCCTCTGGCGCATCGGACTCGGGAACGACGAACGGCTCGAAGCGGATCACCGCATCGAGGTACGGGTTGTGGGCAGGGAAACGGGCATTGACCCAGAGATCGACCTCTCCTCGGCCGAGTGCGTCGTAGAAGTCGCCTGGCGACAGCTCGACATCGGCTGGATCGGTGACGACGTAGCCGAGCTGTTGGAGGAGTTGACGGGTGACCTCGGCGTGGAAACGACCGGTGGGATCATCGGATCGGGCCATCGTCACCGCAACCCCGCCGCCCACGTCGGCGTACCGGTCGCCAGGTCCGACACCAGATGGTGGCAACGAGTCGTCGACGGTGGCACCGTCACCTGCTGCCGCGTCGGGTGCACGTGTCGATGGCGGGCTCGACACCTGCGGTTCGTCCTCTGCACAGGCACCGCCGAGGAGTGCAGCAACCAGGACCACGGCCACCCACCGGTTCGAACGGCGCATCACGGAGTGCGACGCTACTGCCACGGCGGGGGACAGGTAGG
>Ga0181594_10001321_pt1 | contig 23085 bp, 20 predicted proteins | sample 071ome_18_FD_145603 | JGI IMG/M metagenome (GOLD analysis project Ga0181594, IMG submission 145603) | Coastal salt marsh microbial communities from the Groves Creek Marsh, Skidaway Island, Georgia - 071413BT metaG (spades assembly) | ecosystem: Environmental > Aquatic > Marine > Intertidal zone... | reverse complement strand
CTCGCGCCGGTGAACGCACCTCGAACATGCCCAAACAGCTCACTCTCAAAGAGATGCTCCGGGATCGCCGCGCAGTTCATCACAACAAAGGGACCAGACGCTCGTGGGCTAAGCTTGTGGATCGCCTGCGCGACCATCTCCTTCCCCGTCCCGCTCTCTCCTAAGATTAGGACTGGCGTCTTCGAGGGCGCGATCCGCTCGATCATGTGAAACAGAGCACGCATCTGCTCGCTTTGACCGATCATCCCCTCTAGTGGAGCGCCACGTTGCGCGAGGCGCGCCTTGAGCGCTTGATTCTCTTGAAGCAGAGAGCCATGCTTGATCGCCTTCTGACTGATGACCTCTAAGGCGTCTAACTCAAAGGGCTTGATCAGATAATCATATGCGCCACGCTTCATCGCCTCGATCGCAGTAGATGTAGAGGCGAAGGCGGTCATCATCACGATCGGACAGCTCGGCTGGCTCGCTTGCGCGACATCTAAGACCTTCATGCCCCCACCCTTAGGGAGCCTCAGGTCCGTGAGGATTAAGCTGAAGCGCGAGGCGTTGATGACCTGCTCGGCTTGAAGGGCGTCTTCACAGAGGGTGACCTCAAAGCCCCTCTGCTCAAAGAAGATCTCGAGCACCTCACGGATGGAGGGCTCATCATCAACAATCAAGACCCTCGGAGCAGGCCCTGACTCGCTCAGCGCTTGGGGGGAGCCTTCAGTCATCTTTTACCACCTGAATCAACGTGTCACTGCGGGGCGCCCCCCGCTCATCTGGGCGCGTCTTCAACGTGAGCGTAAAACGAGCGCCCCCTCCAGCTCGAGGCTCGGCGCTCAGCGCTCCATCATTGGACTCAGCGAGCGAGCGAGACAGCGCTAAGCCTAGCCCGCTCCCTCGATCTTTACTGGTCTTAAAGGGGATAAAGAGCCCGTCGATGTCTTGAGGGAGCCCCACCCCGCGATCCGAGACTCGGATATGAACTCGAGCGTCACTCTTCATGATCGAGATCCTCGCCTCACGCTTGAGGCGCGTGTCGCCGGCCGTCAGCGCTCCTGTCTCACATGTCTCATATGACTCATGTGCGTTCTTGATGAGGTTCAGTAGGATCTGTCGCACATGGTCCGGATCAACCCAAGCGGTGAGCCCGCTGAGCGCGTCCTCTGTGACATCAAGGCGTGTCATATTGGGTTCGTGAGAGGTGAGCGTACAGAGCTCTTTTAAGATGGGCGCGAGCGGGGTTAAGTAGGGGGTTGGCTCGGGCGGACGAGCGACGTCAAGAAAGGACTGGGTGAGCTGGGCGAGCCTCGCGGTCTCTCGGTCGAGGATAGACAGCAGGCGTCGCTGTGTGCGCTGTCCATTGTCGTCTTGACCCCCGCTCATCTGCTCTAAGAGCTGGAGGCTGCTCCGGATGCTCGCTAAGGGGTTCCGAAGCTCATGCGCGACTTGGGCGGTGAGCGCCCCGATCGAGGCGAGGTGCGCCCGTCGCTCTTCTTCTCGCTGACGGCGCTTCGTGGCGGTGATGTCTTGTAAGAGTAAGGCTACCCCCCCCCCGTCTCGCTCCCCCTCCTCATTTGTGCTCGAGAGGGCGCAGGCGAGCGTCAGCTGATCTTCACGCGCCCTCTCCCAATACCCACCCCTGCTCAGCTCTTCACCGAGGTGTTCATCGTCAGGCCTGATCCAAGGCACAAGCTCAAAGAGAGGCAGGTTGAGCGTCTCGAGCGGGTCAAGGTCGAGCAAGCGACCCGCGGAGGGGTTCATATACAGCACCCGCCCTTGAGCGTTGAGGTGAATGACCCCGCTCTGGGAGCGTGTCAGCAGGCGCTCATTAAGCCTCCGTAGCGTCCTGAGGTCTTGATCGGCGACCTGAAAACGGAGGTGCGCGTCACGGAGACGCTCGCTGAGGTGAGCCGCGAGCGTAGCGACGAGGACGATCACCCCAATCTGGCTGAGCCCTGATAAGATCAGCTGACGCAGGGTCTCTGAGGTATCTGTGAGGCGATGAAAATCAATCTCCGCTCCCTCAAGGAGGCACAGCACAACGACCCCACCTACGCTGAGCGTCGCGCTCACCCACGCGCCTGTACGCTCAAAGAGCGTCGCCCCTAAGAGCACACAGATCGGTAATAAAAAGCTCACAGGGCTCCCGAGCTTACCCGTGTGCCCGATCACCAGCGCGCTGATCATGACATCAATCACAAGGTGGCTGTAGGCGATCAGGGTGAGGGGAGCGCGCGGGCGCTTGATCAAGGGCCAAGACACGAGGTTCACGAGGTAGCTCGCGAGCAAGATCGGTCCAATCGCGCTCAGCCATGAGCCCCACAGCTCAGGGGCCTGCACCCACAGCTGTAAGAGGACGAGCCCTGCGCCGAGTATGGTCGCGAGCGTCGCGCGCGTCAACATCAGCCATGTGAGGCGCGCCTTAAGGTCAGCGCTCATCAACCCCCAACCGCGCCCGCGATGGTAAAGATTGGGAGATACATCGCCACGAGGATCGTCCCTACGATCCCACCGAGCACCACCATCATAAGTGGCTCCATCATACTCGTGAGCCCCTCAACCGCCGCCTCAACCTCATCATCATAAAAGTCAGCGATCTTGGTGAGCATCACGTCCATCGCGCCGGTGCTCTCCCCTACCGCGATCATCTGGACCACCATATTGGGGAAGATGTTACTCTGGATGAGAGGCTCAGCCATCGCGCTCCCCTCTGAGACGCGCTCTCTCACAAAGATCAGCGCCTCCTCAATGATCTTGTTCCCCGAGGCTTTGGAGACGATCTCGAGCGCGTCGATGATCGGGACACCCGAGGCGAGCATGGTGCCCATGGTGCGGGTGAAGCGCGCGACCGCGACCTTGGTCAAAAGTGAACCAAACAGCGGGGTCTTGAGGGCGATCTTGTCGAAGAGGTAGCCACCCTTCTCAGTCGCGAGGAATTTTTTGAGCACAAAGAAGCCACCCGTGAGCCCACCAAGCACGAGCCAAGTGTTCGTCGCGAGCCAGCGAGACATACCGATCACCATCTCTGTGAGCGCGGGGAGCTTACCTCCCATGCTCGTGAACATGCTCTCGAAGCTTGGGATGACAAAGCGCAGGAGAACAAAGATGACGATCCCCGCTACGATCGTGATCCCCACTGGGTAGGCCATCGCGCTCTTTACTTGACGAGCGAGCTTAGCGTTTTTCTCGATGTACGCAGCGAGGCGGTTGAGGATGGTGTCGAGGATACCGCCGACCTCACCAGCCTCAACGAGGTTCACGAAGAGGTCGTCAAAGACCTTAGGGTGACGCCTGAGCGCTTGGGCGAAGGTCGCGCCTCCCCCGACGTGCTCCTTGATGTCATATAAGACCGCCTTAAAGGTGCGGTTCTCTTGCTGTGAAGCGATGAGGTCAAGGCACTGCACGAGGGGTAGCCCCGCGTCAATCATGGTCGCGAACTGACGCACAAACACCACGATGTCTTGCCGAGACACCGAGGGGGCGAGGAAGTTTAGGTTGAGCTGAGGTCCGAGCGGTTTGCGCACCGTTGTCGGGTTAATCTCTCGCTGTCTGAGGTAGGTGTGAACCTCACGCTCGCTCTCCGCTTCATAGGTGCCTGACTTCACCTCTCCGCTTCGCGTCCGTCCCTCCCAATGCCATGTGACCTTCGCCATCGGGTGCTCCTTTACACATCAGCGGAGCCGACCGCTGGTCGACTTCGGCTTGCCCTCACCGCTCGTAGAGACGAGCATGCTCGTAAATTCATCAAGGTCATTCGAGTTCGCCCGAGCGTCATCTAGCGTGATCAGCTTCGCGCGGTACAGGCGCATCAAGCTCTGGTTCATCGTGACCATGCCGGACTTCCCTTGGCCCATCTGCACCATGCTCTGGATCTGGTGGAGCTTGTCATCTCGAATCAGGTTACGGATCGCTTGATTCAGCACGATCAGCTCTACCGCGAGCACGCGCCCACGGCCGTCGGCGCGAGGGATGAGGCGCTGGCTGAGCACCCCCTGCAAGGAGAAGCTGAGCTGGACACGGATCTGCTCACGCAGGTGGACAGGGAACATATCGATGATGCGGGTGATCGACTGCATCGCGGACTGGGTGTGTAGCGTCGCGAGGCACAGGTGCCCGGTCTCAGCGATCCGTAGCGCTGACTCGACCGTCTCAAGGTCACGCATCTCACCCACCAACACCACGTCTGGATCTTGCCGTAGGACCGCCCTCAACGCGTTACTGAAGTTCATCGAGTCCACGCCGATCTCTCGTTGGTTCACGAGCGCTCGCTTGTGGGTGTGCACGTACTCGATCGGGTCCTCAAGGGTCATGATGTGACAGGGGCGCTCACGGTTGATCTGGTCGACGACCGAGGCGAGCGTCGTAGACTTCCCTGAGCCTGTAGGCCCTGTGACCAGCATCAGGCCACTGGCCCGCCTCGCGAGCTCACTCACCACCGTGGGTAAGCCGAGCTCCTCGATGTGCCTCACCTGTGACGGGATGACACGAAACACCCCCGCGACCGCCTCTTTTTGAATGAAGAGGTTGACGCGAAACCGGCAGAGGCCCTTGACGCCAATGCTCAGGTCGAGCTCACGCGTGCTCTCAAAGCGGTCGCGTTGCTCAGGGGTGAGGATGGTAAAGCAGAGCTGCTCGACGTCCTCTGGGCTCATCGACGCTCGCTGGCCTAGCGGGCGCATCGTCCCATCGATACGTACCATCGGCGGGGCCGCGCAGGTCAGGTGTAGGTCTGAGGCCCCTTCGCGGACCGCCTCGATGAGCAGGGTGTGCAGGTCGAGCATCAGAGGAGACCTCAGTCCGCTGCGGAGCAGCGGATCACCTCGCTGATGGTGACGGTGCCCTCCATGAGGCGCCTGAGCGCGGTCTGGCGTAGGGTCACCATCCCCGTCTGGATCGCAGCGCGCTTCAGCTCAATGCTCGACGCCCCTTGCAGGACGAGGTCCTTCAGGGTGTCGTTCATCTCCATCACCTCGTGGACCGCGATACGCCCCTTGTAGCCTGTGCCGTTACAGGCGCGACAGCCCGCGCCCTCGTGCACGACACCGCCTTGGGCATCTTCGGGGGAGAGCCCAAGCTCAATCAAGCGCTCAGCGCCTACCCGGACCTCTTGCTTACACTCTTTACAGATCCTACGCGCGAGTCGCTGAGCGACGATCGCGTTCACAGACGCTGTGACGAGGAAGGGCTCAAGGCCCATGTTCAACATACGGCTGATGGTAGAAGGCGCGTCGTTGGTGTGGAGGGTTGAGAGGACCATGTGACCTGTGAGCGCCGCCTTCACCGCGATCTCCGCCGTCTCGAAGTCACGGATCTCACCGACCATGATGATGTCTGGGTCCTGACGGAGGAAGGAGCGTAGGGCGGCGGCAAAGTTTAGGCCGATCGAGTCTGCCATCTGACACTGGTTAATCCCAGCGAGGTTAAACTCCACAGGGTCCTCAGCGGTTGAGATGTTCTCAGAGGTCTTGTTGAGCTCAGAGAGCGCGGAGTAGAGGGTCGTCGTCTTACCTGAGCCGGTAGGCCCTGTGACCAGCACCATCCCGTAAGGGCGGTGGATGCAGTCTTTAAAGACCTTAATCTGTGCTTCTGAGAAGCCGAGCTTCGTCATGTCAAGCTGGAGGTTCCCCTTGTCGAGGAGGCGCATAACAACCTTCTCACCAAAGAGCGTCGGCAGGACGCTGACACGAAAGTCCATCTCCTTGCCCTCACCCAGCTTGATCTTGATGCGACCGTCCTGTGGGAGGCGACGCTCTGCGATGTTCAGAGACGCCATGATCTTAATACGGCTCGTGATCGCGTTCTTGAGCTTGAGTGGAGGGTTCATAATCTCATAGAGCACGCCGTCGATACGGTAGCGGACGCGGAAGGTCTTCTCGTAGGGCTCGATGTGAATATCGGAGGCGCTCCTGCGGATCGCGTCGATCAAGAGCATGTTCACGAGCCGGACAACGGGCGCGTCCTCAGAGGAGCGCTCTAAGCTGATGATGTCCTCCTCAGCCTCCTCCTCCTCGACCTCAACCTCGTCCTCCTTGAACTCCGCGACGATCTTCTTGTAGTCGATGTCCTTCTTGTAGTAGCGAGCGATCGCCTCACGGATCGCCACCTCGCTCGCGATGACCACCTCAACGTTGAGCCCGCTGTGGAACTTAATATCGTCGATCGCGTTCAGGTCAGAGGGGTTGCTCATCGCGACGATGATCGAGGAGCCCGCGCGGTTGATCGGGATCACGTTGTGTTGGCGCGCGAGCTGCTCAGGGATGAGCGAGATCACGTCCTCATCGATCTCCTCCTCCTCTAGGTTGACCGGGGGGATCCCATAGTGCCGACTCAAGAACTCTGTGAGGTTCTTCTCTCCAACCATCCCGAGCTTAGCGAGCGTATATGTGAGGCTCTCTCGGCTCGTGCGTTGGGCCGCCTGTGCGTCCTTCAGTTGGGAGAGAGAGATTAAATTCTCTCGGACGAGCAGCTCACCGATACGGTCTGACATGGCACCTCTCTATGGTTTATTTCTAAGGCGGTCTCGATACGTGAGGCCCTGTGCGCTGTGAGGCTGAGCCTCCTCAGCGGGCGCGATGTAGGTGAGGATAGGACGGGCCGACCCCAAGCGCAAGTGTTTCGGATGGATACAGCGTCGAGCGATATTGAGAGGGTCTGAGGGAGGATTATATTCTGCACAACCAAACGCCATAGGATAGTGTCTACCTTATGCTTTTAACCGCTTAAATCATGGAGGTGATCGTGCTCAAGCTCGCGCTATCAGCCCAACTCAAGAGGCGAATCACGCCCCTGGTCTGGATCACGCCGATCATCGTGTGGCTCTCAGCCTGCGCGCCCGAGCCTCTCGCGCTTGGATCAGGCCAGGCGGTCGACCTAGAGCGAGGCGGTGTCCCCTCAGAGGGGGGAGGCCTTGAGCAGACGCTCGCAGGAGGTGAGCCGAGCGGGGCGCTCGAGGGCGGAGAGCTTGAAGGCCTCTGGAGGGCGACGGTGGTCACGACAACCGTCATGAGCTTACCAGTCGTCATGCAAGAGCTCACCACGACCCTCACCGCTGAGCTCTCGCTCGATGTACGACAAGAGGGTGAGAGGCTGTGGGTCAGCGCCCGCACCTGCTCTGTACAGAGCGTCAGTGAACCTGACATCGGCCAGCGCGTGATCCCGAGCCGCTTCATCGAGGCGCTTGGCCCCATCGAGCGAGAGGGCAGGGTCTGGCGTGATAGGGGTCAGCTTCAGCTCGAGCTCCCGAGGGCATACGAGCTGAGAGGGGTGCGCCTTGATGAGCCAAGCGTAGACCCTCTCCCGACCAGCGCAGATGACCCTCGCGTGATCGACCTCGACCGAGATGGCCACCCAGGGCTGACCGTCACCCTCACTGGGTTCCCTTCTGGGGACGTCTATCTCGTCCAGCGGACGTGGGATGAGTGGCGAGGGTGGTCAGAGGGAGAGGGAGAGGCAGGGCTCATTGATCGAGTCGTCGGTGAGGTGAGCTGGGGAGAGGAGCAGTCGAGGCTCGGGGCGACGTCTGAGGCCCTCTTGCTAGACGTACCACAGCAGATCCCAGAGGGGGAGGGGCTTCAGGTCTTTGAGATGACACGGGTGAGCGAGGGAGAGGCCGGTTGCCCTTAGCGCGCTCAGCTCACTCAGCTCACGCGCTGAAAGCGCTCAGAGATCGCCCGCTCTAAGAGCTCGTGTAAGATGGGCTCGTGTGGCCAGCGGTGAAGCGCTTGACCAAGACATGAGAGCCAGTCATGAGCCTCTTGTGACGCGCGGGCGACCCACTCCTCTCTGATGAGCTGCTCCTGAGACAGGAGCGGGTCCTCCTCACAGGGCGTCAGCCAAATTAGTGACGGGACGGGTAACGCGCTGAGCTGTCGTGAGCCAAGGCTCCACGACCTAGAGAGGCCACGGAGCCCAAACAGGGCGCCGTACAGCTGATGGATGAGCTGGCTGTTCAAGATCGCGCAGAGCGCATATACGCAGACCGAGGCGCTCGTTGGGATCAACTGACGCGCCGACTTCCCACAGAGCACCCCCGGTGGAGCGACGACCGCCTCGACGCGACGAGCGAGCCCCGCGACGAGCACCTTCGCGCTGAGCGCCTGCTCTGCTCGCCTCGGGAAGCGCCTCTGTAGCTCCGTCAGCGAGAGGGTGGGCGCAGACCAGTCACTCTTGAGGTAGCGCGCTTTACGCTGTCCCCACAGGCTCACATAAGGGTCGATGAGCCCCGTGTTGACCAAGGCCACCAGCCCCTTAGGTGAGGGGGTCGAGCGAGAGAGAAGCTCGGCAGGAGCCTCCTGGATGAGCTCCTTTAAAAGGTACGCCTCGCTGGTCGTCGCGCCGTCGCTGATCCGAGCCACGTCACCCACCTTGAGCGATGTCCTCCACAGCTCAAAGAGCGCCTGTTGCTCAGGCAGGTCACTCAACGCAAACCCCCAGTGACCTGCAGGTAGCTCACGGAGCGCGCGCTGAGGGAAGGGCTCCCTGAGCTGTACTCGTAGGGGCGCCTGTGGGTCTGGCGCGCAGAGGGTGATGTGGGCGTCCCCTTGAGCGTCAAAGGCCTCACCTCGCGCGACGAGGACGAGGACCTCAACGTTCGCGTCTTGAAACACCTCACAGCGACGACAGTCGATGAGGTGAGTGAGCCTCCTCTGCAGGAGTAACGCTTGGATCGACGAGGCGTAGTCCGCTCCGATGAGCGTCTTCGGGGTCACCATCGCTTGAGCACCAAGTGGGTCAAGCAGGCCCATCGACAGCTCAACAAAGGGCACAAATAGGTCCCAGTTCCCTTTACAGCTCTTGAAGCGCTCACAGAGCGAGGCGCGTAGCTCGGGGCTGTGTCGCTTCATCTGCTCAGAGTCAATGTAAGGTGGGTTCCCGATGATCACATCAAACAGCGCTCGACCCTCCACCACTCGCTCTGGGAAGCTCAGTCGCCAGTGTGCCAGAGGCTCTTGAAGCGCTCCATCATGTGGAGGGATCCTCAAGAGCGCGTCCCCACAGCGTATATGAGCGCTGAGGAGCGCGCTCTCCTCCTCATTGAGGTCGCCTAAGGCCCAGAGCCACCCACGACAGAGCTCTACAGCGTGTGGGTCGAGGTCTACCCCATAGACGGCGCGACTGATCAAGGTGGCGAGAGTGTCGCCCGCCCTAGTCTCCCCTATAAGCTCCGCTTGACGTAGCGCGCCCTGCGCGAGGAATCGACCTACCCCACAGGCTGGGTCGAGGAGGGAGAGTGGAGCGTCGATGGTGGGGGGGTGACCTTGGGCGACCTGGTCGAGGGTGAGCGTCAAGATGTGCGTGATGAGCCAAGGGGGAGTGTAGTAGCTCCCGTTGACCTGACGGAGGCCTCCCTCAACAAGCTCGAGCCGGTGATCCTCCCCCTCGACTTTCTGAGGGCTGAGTCCGATGAGCTGCTCATATGACTCACCAAGGCCCTGGAGGAGCGCAGGGAGCCCCACGCTTGGTCGAGCGCTCAGCGAGACAGTAGCGCCGAGCTCGACCTCGGTGAAGTCCGGGCTCGACAGCAGGGGCTCGATCGCCTCAGGAGCCCAGGTGTTCAGCCACGCTCGGAGCGCTTGGCGTTGCTCACCGCTCAACGGGTGTGACGTCATGAGGCCAGCGCAGCGCTCAGCCGACAGGAGATGGGCGAGCTCTACATCACCTGCCTCAGCCCCCTCTAGGAGCGCGCTCAACACGATCGCCCGAGCGCCCAAGGTGATCGTGACAGGCCACAGCGCGCTGAGCTGTAGGGGTGTACGATCCATACTCTGCCCACAGAGCACGTGGAGTAAGGTGAGGCTTAACACCTTCAGCTCCACCTCAAGCTGTGCGCTACTCAAGCTCAAGGCTCCGCTTTTTACAGGAGCCCAAAGGCTAGGAGCGCAGGGATGGCTTGAAAGAGGAGGATCCGCCAGTTCGCGGTCAACGCGCCAAGGACCCCCATGCTCGCGAGGAAGAGTAAGGTCACCCTGACGCCTTGTGTGTTCGCTGTGTGTTGAAACCACAGGAGCATCATCGCCAGGCCTAGGTTATAGCCTCCTTGGTTCAGGGCGAGCACCTTGGTAGTCTCTGCCTCCTCAGCCGTGATCTTAAAGGCGCGCCGAACCTGAGGGCTTGTCCAGAGCAGTGACTCTAAGACGAAGAAGATCACGTGGAGCGACGCGACTACATAGATGAGGACCTCACTCACGCCCTCGCCCCTCTCGATCGCTACACGACTTGGTATATTTTTGACTGTTTAGATCACGCATCTAAGGCCACCCAGCACGCAGACATAAGGCGCTCAAGCTTGCCACAGAGTGAGGCCTCTGTACAACTCTCGCGACCACTCGAGCGCTCTGTCGATCTCTTGTGGAGCGCGCTGAGTCGTGCTACACAACAGCCCATCATGGTTCTCCTGACAAAGAATCATTCTAAACTACAGCTCAACGTCACCCCCCTGAGGAGGATTGATTATGGCGATTTTGGTTGGAAAGCAGGCCCCAGATTTTACAACACAGGCCGTTAAGGCTGACGGCGAGGTTGTGGGTGAGTTCACCCTCAGCGAGCAGATCAAGGGCAAGTACGGCGTGGTGTTTTTCTACCCGCTCGACTTCACCTTCGTGTGCCCCTCAGAGCTCATCAGCATGAGCAACCGCATGGACCAGCTCACGGGGCTTGGTGTTGAGGTTGTGGGCGTCTCGATTGACTCTCACTGGACGCACAACGCGTGGCGTAACACCGCCGTCGATCAAGGTGGTGTCGGCGCGCTCAAGTACACCCTCGCCGCGGACATGGACCACAGCATCTGTCGCGCCTATGGCGTAGAGTCAGACGGCGGTGACTCGTACTACCCAGCGGGTGTGGCGATGCGCGCGACCTTCGTCATTGATCAGCGGGGGATCGTCCGCCACATGGTGGTCAACGATGAGCCTCTCGGTCGTAACATGGACGAGGTCGTCCGTATCGTCGAGGCGCTCCAGTTCTTTGAGAAGAACGGTCAGGTCTGCCCCGCCGGCTGGAATAAGGGCGCTGACGGCATGACCAACACCCCTGAGGGCGTCGCGAGCTACCTCCGCGACAACGCCGAGAAGCTCTAAGACGTGAGCGCGCGGGGTGAACCTGCGCGACCCACGCGCTCGCGAGCACCTGATCATGTGTCAGGCTCACGAGCCATGGCCCGCCCGGCCCTGACAGGCTTGGCTTCCCCTCTTGGGAGCGCTGGAGCTCAAAGCGCCACCACGGCTCACCTGTGAGGCGTGAGGCGGCCTCTTTAGCGGCCCATCGCGCGCCGAGATGCTCTGCAGACCGGGCGCGACGCAGGCAGTAGCCGAGCTCTGCAAGGGTGAACCCAGCGCTCAGCGCTCGCCCTCGCCAGCGCCCACAGGCTCGCCAATGGCATAGAAATGCGGGCACATCGACGGTGATGAGCTGGGTTGTAGGGTGAGCGGGCGTGTCAGGCTCATGAGGCATCTTGACGCTTGACCTCAACGTAAAGGTGACTATCAAAGAGGGGTGAGCGGCTCGCTCATCAACTTGCCCCAGAGGGCCTCAACACTCTACATAGAACAGACAGGAGACGACCATGCCCATTTACCTCTACCGTTGTAGCGCTTGCGAGTCCACCCATGAGGTCTTCGCGAAGATGAGTGACCCCGCCCCCACGCGCTGTGAGTCATGTGGCGCAGAGGGTAGCCTTCAGAGGCAGCTCAGCCGTACAAGCTTCGCCCTCAAGGGGGGAGGTTGGTACAGCGAGGGCTACGCGGGATCAAGCAACCAAGGGCCCTCCTCAGGTGTCGCCACCTCGGGTGAGGGTGGAGGCGCCGAGTGACCCCAGCCCTCACCTCACCCTCCTCGTGGCGACACGCCCTCTCACTCGGCACACTGACGCTCATATGGCTTGGTTCGAGCGGGTGTCGTGAACCTCAGGCCCCCAGCCCATCAGCGTCTTTATGTGGAGAGGCGCCCTTTGAGGTGTTCTATGGATCTGGGCGCCCATTTGAGCCACTGGAGGAGGGTAGCCTCCTGATCGAGTATGGGCTCCAAGGAGGTTATCACGTGGACGTGAGCCTGCGTTTTGTGGGTGAGCTCGACCCTGACCTCGTGCATGTGAACATGCGCATGATCATTGAGGAGGGCGAGAACCCAGAGGGGGTTGAGGGGACGCACTCTACTCAAGATTGGTACCTGCTTTTCCCTGATGAGGGCGAAGAGCTGGGCTGTTATTTTCACCGCGCCCGCATCTTTCTCTTTGACGCAGGTGGGGAGATCCCCACAGAGTCAATGGTAGCGGGTCTTGATGGAGCGACCGCAGAGCTGACCATCTCGCTTGACACCGATGGCCCTACATACAGCGACGTGCGGAGCTTCCCGCTTCGATTTATCCCACCTTCACCGTGACCGCGCCCACCTATATCACGACAGGAGCTGCCCTTGACTGAGGACCCAAAGCAGACCAAGAGCCACGAGACCGCTCAGCTTGAGCTCCCGAACGACCGCGCCTTGCTCGCCTTGTTTGGCCCAAACGACACCTATCGTCGCGTGCTTGAACGTCGCCTCAAGGTGAAGCTCTACGCGCGAGGCGACCGAGTGACGATCACCGGCTCAACGCTCTCGGTGGGCCTCGCCCAGCGTGTCCTTAAGCACCTGCTCTCAGAGATTGAGTCGGGTCAGGCGGTGTTTTTACAAGAGGTCGAGCGGGTCGCGAGTCTGTTCGAGTCTACAGACGCCCCGATCGATGATGAGACGACCGTGGAGGACTGGAGCGAGGCTGAAGGGTCGGAGAGTGGGGAGCTTCGAGCGCCTGTGGGCGCGCACTCGAGCTTTAACGCTCGCCCCCCGATGACCCTCAAGACCTTTGACCAGCGGAGCATCGTCGCCAAGACCCCTAATCAGCAGACCTACCTCGAGGCGATCGCCAACCATGACGTGACCTTTGGCGTAGGGCCCGCAGGGACAGGGAAGACCTACCTCGCGGTCGCCTGTGCCGTCGCGGCCCTCAAGGCCCATCAAGTGAAGCGCATCATCCTGACCCGGCCGGCGGTCGAGGCGGGAGAGAAGCTCGGGTTCTTACCTGGCTCCTTGGTAGAGAAGGTGAACCCTTACCTGCGTCCGCTCTATGACGCCCTCTACGAGATGCTTGGAGCCGAGGCGGCTAGTAAGGCGATCGAGGAGAACACGATCGAGGTCGCCCCGCTCGCCTTCATGCGCGGTCGCACCCTCAACCGCGCCTTCGTGATCCTCGATGAAGCGCAGAACACGACCCCCGAGCAGATGAAGATGTTCCTGACCCGCTTAGGCTATGGAGCGCACGCGGTGATCACAGGGGACGTCACTCAGACCGACCTACCGAGCAAGCAGAGGAGCGGGCTCGCCCACGCCCTCAAGGTCCTCGATGGGGTGGAGGGGATCTCCCAGATCGAGCTGACAACCGCAGATGTTGTGCGCCACTCGCTCGTCAGGGCGATCATCAAGGCGTATGAGGCCGCCGAGGGGCGCTGAGCGACCTCAAAATCTGTCACCTCCCCTTGCGCCTAGCTTAAGCGTCCTTATGGTGACCCTTCCAAAAGACGCGAGGGCGTCGTGTGTCTTAGGGAGGGCTCATGCTAAAGAGGTTACATCAACTCGACACGAAGCGAGGTCAGGCGTGCGCGCTCTAAGCCTCATACGTGTTGGATGTGCGCTGTGTACGCTGTGGTGTGCGCTCCTCCCAGCGTACGTCTCTGCTCAGGTCAACATGGAGAAAGAGCGAAGCGGAGCGCGTGAGGGGCTTCACCTGTCGGTGGATGGCTCTCTGAACCTGATCCGTGGGAATGTCAGCCTCACCCAGCTGGGTTTGGCGGGGAAAGCTCAGTGGTTGAGCGGTCCACACGCTGGGCTCTTAACAGGCTCGATCGCCTATGGAGAGCGTGATGAGCTCGCCTTTCTGGACCAGAGTTTTTGGCATGCTCGCTGGACCACGATGTGGTGGGAGCGGGTCGGGGGTGAGCTCTTCGCGCAACTTCAAGAGGACGCCTTTCGTAACCTCAACCTCAGACAGCTCTACGGGGGAGGCGCTCGTCTCTCAGTACTGCAGGGTGAGCACACCCACCTCGCGCTTGGGCTTGGCTACATGTTTGAGCGTGAGAGCTACCAAGGGGAGACCACGACCACGGTCGAGTTAAATCATCGAGTGACCAGCTACCTATCGCTGAGCTACCAGCTCCCGAGCAACCCGAGCGTCTCGCTCACCGACACCCTCTACCTTCAGCCGAATGTCCGCGCCACAGAGGACTACAGAGCGCTGAACGAGCTCAGCCTCGAGGTGAAGCTCAGCGCCCACTTTAAGCTCGTTGAGTCTATCTCAACGCTCTATGACAGCGCCCCCCCTCCCGGAGTCAAGCGCGTAGACTTAAAGAGTATGACCTCTCTGAGACTTGAGCTTTGAAGGAATATCGCGACGACTTAGCCTGTTGGTCGCCTCGACCGCGACCTTTAGGTCGAGCGCTCATCCAAACCCTATCCTTTCTAACCTTGTGAGCATCAAAGGAGAATGACGCACGATGATCTCAGTGAAGAGTGTTGAGAAGCGCTATGGAGACGCTGTCGCTGTCTCAGGCCTCTCATTCGATGTCCGACGTGGTGACATCGTTGGCCTCCTTGGCCATAACGGCGCCGGCAAGACCACCATTATGAAGGTCATGACCGGATACTTAGAGCCCACCGCAGGAGCGGTGCAGATCGACGGGCTTGATGTGATTAAAGACCGACAGGCGGTCCAGAAAAAGATTGGCTACCTGCCAGAGAACGCCCCGCTCTACCCTGAGCTACAGGTGCAAGAGTATCTGCAGTTAATGGCGGAGCTGAGGGGGCTCAAGGGCGGGAAGCGAGCCGAGGCGATCGAAGAGGCGCTCGAGGCGACTGGGCTCACCGCCCGTCGCTTCCAGACGATCCAGACCCTCTCGAAGGGCTTCCGTCAGCGCGTAGGGCTCGCTCAGGCGATCTTACATAAGCCAGACCTGCTGATCCTCGACGAGCCTACCAACGGGCTTGACCCCGTGCAGATCTTAGAGATCCGCGCGCTGATCAAGAGGCTCGCCCAAGACACCACGATCTTACTCTCAACCCACATCCTCTCCGAGATTGAGGCCGTCTGTGACAGGGTCGTGATCCTGATTCAAGGGGAGCTCGCGGCCGACGCGAGCCTTGACGAGCTGATGAGCTCGGCGGAGCTGAGGCTCACCCTCAGCGGAGCGAAGGACGCTCAGCAGGTCACCAAGCGACTCAGTCGCCTCAGCGAGGTGGGCTCGGTGAGCGCCATAAGCGCTGAGCCTGGTCACATCTCGCTCTCGATCTGCCCTCCCTCAAGTGAGGCAGAGCAGGGCGCAGGCTCAGCAGACCTCACCGTGCTCGCTGAGCGGGTCCACAAGGAGGTGAGCGACGCGGGCTGGGCGGTGAGCCACCTCGCCCGTCATGAGCAGAGCCTTGAGGAGATCTTCAGAGACCTGATGAGCGACCACGTGAGCCGTCAACGCGCGGCCCTCAACGAGAAGGAGGCCGTATGAACCTCAGCGGTGTCATGAGCATCACCCGTAAGGAGATCCGCTCTTACTTCCTGTCGCCTGTCGCGGTGATTTTCTTAGGCGTCTTCCTGCTGATCACCCTCTTCACCTTCTTCACCCAGTCGCGCTTCTTCATCCGAGGGATCGCGGACGTGCGCCCGCTCTTTGAGTGGATGCCTCTCTTGCTCGTCTTCTTGGTGTCCGCGATCACCATGAGACAGTGGAGCGAGGAGCAGAAAATGGGGACCCTAGAGGTCCTGCTGACCCTCCCGCTCAAGACGAGTGAGCTGGTGCTCGGTAAGTTTTTTGCGGGCTTCGCGCTCGTGAGCGTCGCGCTCGCCCTGACCGTCCCACTCCCGCTCACGGTCGCCCAGCTCGGTCCGCTCGACAGCGGTCCGGTGGTGGGTGGGTACGTCGCGGCGCTCTTGCTCGCCTCTGCCTACCTCGCGGTGGGGCTGTGTGTGAGCGCGCTGAGCGACAACCAGATTGTGTCTTTGATGGTGACCCTCATCGTCTGTGGCGCGCTCTATTTCTTGGGCTCAGAGACCCTGCTCAGCTTCATGAGCCAAGACAGCGCGGAGCTGTTCGCGGCCCTCGGCTCAGGGAGCAGGTTCCTAAGCGTTGAGCGTGGGGTGATCGACCTGCGTGACCTTTTTTATTACGTGAGCCTCACGGGCTTTTTCTTAGCGCTCAACACGCTCGCGATCGAGCGTAAACGCCTCGAGCTCGCCCCGCTCGACCGCCCCTCACAGTGGTCGAGCGCCCGCCTGACCGCGGGGCTCTTTGGGCTCAACTTGCTCGTAGGGAACGTGCTCTTGCATGAGCTACGCCCGGGGCGCCTCGACCTCACAGAGGACAGCCTCTACACCGTCAGCGACGTGACCGTCGACGTGATCTCCTCCCTCGACGAGAAGGTGAGCGTCACGGGCTATTTTTCGGAGCGCACCCACCCCCTGCTCGCCCCGCTCGTCCCACAGGTTAAGGACCTGCTGAAAGAGTATCAGGCCCGAGGCGGGAGCAAGATCGAGGTGAGCTTTGTAGACCCACACTCAGATGAGGAGCTCGAGAAAGACCTAGGCTCAACCTATGGGATCAGGAGCCTCCCCATCTCAGTCGCAGACCGCGCTGAGATGTCTTTTGTAAACGCGTACTTTCATCTCTTAATCCGCTATGGCGATGAGCATGTTGTCCTAGGCTTTGAGGACCTCGTCGACATCCGTAGAGATCACTCAAGCAATGACTTTGAGCTCCAGCTGAAGGGGCTCGAATACACGCTCACGAAGTCGATTAAGGCGGTCAGCCAAGAGTTCCAGAGCCTAGACGCGCTGATGGCCTCACAGCCGATTAAGATCACCGCTTATGCGACCCCCAAGGGGCAGCTCCCGAGCGAGATCAGTGATCTGCCTGAGACCCTTGAGACGCTCTTTAGAGAGCTCCAGGAGCGAGCGCGGGCCAACGGTGGTACCCTCAGCTACTCGTTTGTTGACCCAGTGACCTTACCGGCAGAGACCCAACAAAAACTCGCGGATGAGCACGGCTTCACCCCGATTCGGCTCTCACTGCTCGACAGCACCGCCTACTACATGTACGGGCTCATCGAGGTCGGCTCACGCTCAGAGGGGATGATGTTCCTTCAAAAAGACCTGAGCCGTGAGAACCTCTCACGTCTCATTGAGGCGTCGATCCGGCGTAGCTCACCTGGCTTTAAGAAAACGATTGGTCTCCTCACCAAGACCGACACTCCTGACCACCCAGAGATGCCTTATGGTCAGGCGCCTCCACCCCCTAAGAGCGACTACCGCTCACTTGAGCAGCTCTTGAGCGTTGACTTTGACGTCAAGCGCCTCAAGCTGGAGGGCGACCTCATCCCCTCTGAGATTGACGTGTTGCTGGTCGCCAAGCCAGGCGAGCTGAGCCCTGATCAGCGCTTCGCCATCGACCAGTACCTGATGGGGGGCGGGACGGTGATCGCGCTCGCGAACCACAGGTCGATCGAGCCCGAATTCGTCGGCAACGGCAACGGACAAGTCCCGCCGACCTTTAAATCGGAGGAGATGAGCGGTAGCCTGATGAGCCTCTTAGCCTCCTATGGCGTTCAGGTCGATGATGGCTTCGTCGCCGACACGAGTAACCTCGACATCGTCTACCCTGTCAGCCGTGGCTTTAACCGTCTCCAGATCACGCAGTCGGGCTACCCATTCTTCAACCAAATCACGCGTGGAGACTTCCCCAACAGCGCTCATGTGGGCCTGTCTGGGCTCAACTCAATCACGATGCTGTGGCCTGCTCCGCTGAGGCTTGAGGGGGTCACAGAGGGTGTGAGGGCTGAGCCACTCTTGATGAGCTCTGAGCGGAGCTGGGTGAACGGCGTCGAGGACCTCTCGCCTTCGGCCAACCCCGGCCTGCAAGAGCGCGCGCGCCACACCCTCGCCCTCTCGCTTGAGGGGAGCTTCAGGAGCGCCTTCGCTCCACAGGCCAAAGCTAAGGAGGAGGGGAGCGCAACCCCTGAGAAGCCAGCGGGTGACCAGCAGGGCTCTACAGAGACCTCAGGGGAGCCCATGACTGAGACCTCAGCGCTCCGCGCGGAGCTTAACAAGACGGGGCGTGTCCTCAACAGCGCGGTGTCAGGCGCAAAGCTGATCGTCATCAGCTCACCAGAGCTCGTCTCAGACCTTGGGCTGGGGCTCGCGAACTACTACACTGGGCTCTTTGGGCTCCGTGGTGACTATGACAACAGCCTCTTGATGTTCCAAAACTTTGTAGAGTGGGCGGTTGAAGATGACAGCCTCGCGAGCATCCGCACGGGGGGCGCCTCAGCGCGTGTCCTCCGCTCACTCAGCCAAGGGGAGCAACGCATGTATGAGTGGGCGAACTACCTCATCTCTATCGTCGCGTTGGTCTTGATCACCCTCACCGCCACCCTCCCACGTCGCCTCGCGGCGCGGGCTGCCTGACAGAAGGAGTCACCTATGAAGATCAACACCATCCTCATCACCCTGCTCGTCGCTCAGCTCCTCGCGCTCACCCTCCAAGGTGCTGGAGGCGACGCGGTCGGAGCGAGGCGCACCATCGCGTCTGTGACAGACAGCTCGATCGAGCTAGACCCAAAGCGGGGTGGTCAGGGGCTCAAGGCCTGGCTTAAAGAGCACTCCGTAGACCCAGACAAGCCCGCGTCCACCTTAGGTGTCAGCACAGATGACCTCCAGCGTGCGCTCAAGCGCAAGGAGCTAGACGCGGAGCTGAGCGGGACCCTTGAGGCCGCGGTCGCGGCGCTTAAGGTGAGCCGAGTGACCCTCGCAGAGGGGCCACGAGAAGAGGAGAGCGCTGAGGAGAGCAAGGTAAAGCGCCCCACCTTCATCGCCTTCCAACGAACGGGCGATGACTGGGAGCTCGAGAGCGCACAGCGCTACCCTGCTGGGCGAGAGAAGGTCCAGACCTTACTCAAGAACATTATGGGCGCCTCGCTTGGAACAGTGATCGCGACCCGCGCAGCCCACCACACCAAGCTCCGCGTCAGTGAGCTGAAGCATGACCGCAAGGTCACCTTCACCCTCAATGGAGCGGAGCAGACCTGGTATGTGGGCGCGAGCAAAGGAGGCGCGGTCCACCTCAGAGACTCGAGCGCGGAGCGAGTCTATCGGGTCAAGGGGCTCACCATCTGGGGTGACATGAGCCTCGATCTGAAGCGCTACGTCGATGGCCCATTCTTTAAACTCAAGGACGCGACCTCAGCGGTCGTGACAGGCCCAGACGCGCGCACGGTGTCGGTGAAGAAGGAGAACGAGAGCTGGTTTGTCGAGGGCCTCACCGAGGCTGAGGTTGACCACAGCAAGGCGAAGATCTTCGTCTCAAGCGCCAGCGACGTCCTGCTTAAGGAGGTCGCCCACCGCCTGACCAGCGCTGAACACGCGACCCTCAAAGGGGTGGAGGAGGCCAAAGCCTTCGGGTTTGACTCCCCCGTCAAGGTGGTCGCGAAGAGCGGTAAAGAGGAGGCCTCCTTCGAGCTCGCTCAGCAAGGAGAGCGCTATTACGCGTGGAAGCCGAAGAGCCCCTTCATCGTTGAGGTCGACGCCTATAAGGTCCAGACCCTCAAGACACAAAAGGTCGACGACTTCTTAACAGAGGACGCGATTGAGGCCCGTAAGAAGGCTACGGAGGCCAAGCTCACGCCTACCGAGCCTGCTACTCCAGTCGCTCCAGTCGCTCCTGCGTCTCCCGCTGCTACACCTGCACCAGCGCCAGCGCCTGTGCCTGTGCCTGTGCCTGCGCCTGCGCCTGCGCCTGCGCCAGCTCCTGCGCCAGCATCTGCGCCAGCGCCAGCTCCTGCGCCAGCTCCTGCGCCAGCATCTGCGCCAGCGCCAGCACCAGCGCCAGCGCCAGCGCCTACACCTGTGACTCCAGCTGCGCCTGTAGCCCCCGCTACGCCAGGCTCAGCTCAGTAAGGGAGCGAGCAAGCCTCTCACATAGCGCGCGACCCCGTCCTGATCGTGAGGGGGCGCGAGCTCGGTAGCGTTTGCCTTAAGCGCTGGGTGCGCGTTCTCCATGGCGACCCCCCTCCCTGCGACCTGTAGGAGCTCGAGGTCGTTCATCCCGTCTCCAAAGGCTATGACCTGAGAGATTGGGATCTCGAGCCTCGCCATCACCTCGATCAGCGCGACGCCTTTATTCACACGGCTCGGGAGCACCTCAAGGAAGTGATACATCGATGAGGTGAGGCTGAGCTGCTCGATGAGCTCGCTCTGTTCAAGGTCAGCCCTGAGCGTCTTAAGCTGAGGAGCAGGGGCGATGAAGAGGCCCTTGACGGCCCCTCGCTCCACGACCTCATCAAGGTTGATCGAGGTCGGCGTTAAGCCAGCGAGCGTTGCATAGCGCTTCGCCTCCTCGCTCTCTGCGCGCTCAGTGTACCAGTGGTCATCCCCATACAAGTTGAGGTGAACCGAGCGCGTACGAGCGAGCTCAATCAAGCCTCGAACGACGGCTGAGGTTAAGCGACGCTCTGTCACCTCGCCGTCAGGGTAATCGACCCGCGCGCCGTTGTAGCTGATGAGTGGCGTATCAAGGCCCAGCTGTTGGTAAAAGGGCGCCATCGAGCGGTTGGTCCTGCCTGAGGCGAGCACGACCTTGACCCCGTGCGCTCTTGCGTCATGGACCGCTTGAATGGTCGCTTTACTGAGGGCGTGATCAGCGTTTAAGAGGGTCCCATCGAGGTCAAACACTAAGGCGCGTAGCGCGTGATGTAGCTCACTCATGTCCTAGGACCTCAAAGCTGAGCCCTGCGTAGCGCGTCAGGCGGGCTAACAGTGGCTCAGCCATCAGCGTGGAGGGGGTCCAGATCCCCCCCTCGCGCTTCTGGTCACTCAGGTCAAAGGCGAGCGTTAGGGCAGCCTCAGTGATCATCTTGGCGGTTGACCCATACCCTGGGTCGCGGTCCCCTGTCACCTTCACCTTGAGCGTGCCCCCGCTTGAGCGCTCACCGAACAAGCGCACATCGAAGAAGCCTCGCTCCTGCTCTTCAGGGCTTGGTCCCTCACCCGGCGCGGGGAGCACGAAGCGCTCTAGCAAGGCGCGAGTGGGCGTGATTGAGGTCATCCCTAGGAACGCCCCGAGGCCTGCGCTCAGCGCCGTCGCAGAGAGGCGCCCCTTAAGGCCTGAGCCCATTAGGGTCGCCTCATCATACTGGAACTGAGCGCCATAGGGTCGACCTAAGAGCGCGTGAGCGCGATGTACGACGCGGGTGTTGATGCTCGCCATCACAAAGGGCGCGAGCCAGGCTTGATGATCAGGGTCGTAGGTGGGCCCCATCACGTTAGGCTGGCGTGTCTTGATTGGCTCGAAGCCCACACACAAGGCGTAGGGGTCAGCTAAGATCCTCCTGAGCTGAGGGTTCCCCTTGAGCTCCTTACTCACGTTCAGCAGGCTCGCGACCGTCCCACCAGAGAAGCCCCCACGCGCCGCTTTAAGTCGATAGGTGACCCGATCACAGTACGCTCCGAGCTGTGCCTTTGCCTCCCGTTGCAAATAGTATAGGCCCATATCCGATGGGATCGAGTCAAAGCCACAGCAGTGCACTACGCGCGCCCCGCTCGCCTGCGCGACGACCTCGTAGCGTTCAAGCATCGCGCGCATCCACTGCACCTCCCCCGTGAGGTCACAGTAATCAACGCCCGCCTCAACGCAGGCCTTGAGGAGCGGCTCACCATAGAGCGCATACGGACCAACAGTGCTCAAGACTACCCTTGTCTGCGCGCAGAGCGCCCGCAAGGCCTCTTCATCTCGCGCATCGGCGATGATCAATGGGGTCTCTTTTGCTCGGTCCCCGAGCCCCTCTCGGGTCGACCTAAGTTTCTCCTCCGAGCGACCCGCCATCGCCCATGAGAGCGGCCGCTCAGGTGACACCTCATCGATGAGATAACGGCAGACCAGCTGACCGACGAAGCTCGTCGCCCCAAAAATAACCACATCATATGTCTGAGACACGTCCGCTCCTCTCAAGCTGGCCATCACAGATTAAAAGTGGAGTGTAGTGACTTAGAGGCTGATTCGCTAAGTGTAGTCACCTTAACAATTAAGATCACAAAACAAATCAGACGATTAACCACGTAGCGACCTGCGTCATGAACCTAAGCGTGCCTCACGCAGTCGAGCCGTGAGCTCAGTCAAGTCGTAGCTCAGTCATCCCTCTGTTGGAGTGTGTGGTGTATCGAGTAGTAGCTGATAGAGCGCGAGGTCGAGCCATTGACCAAATTTGTAACCGACCTGAGGCATAAGACCAACACGCTTAAACCCATACTTTTCATGCAAACGACAGCTCGCGTGATTCTCTACATCAATCGCGCCCACTAGCGAGTGTAGCTGATCTTGACGTGCCTGATCAACGATCGCGCTGAGCAGGGTACCACCTAGACCTTTTCCACGGTGGGGGCGGGCGACATAAATGGAGTGCTCTGCCGTATATTTAAAGGCAGGGAAGTGCCTAAAGGGCCCATAAGAGCCAAAGGCTTGAAGCTCAGCGTTAGGCCCCTCGACCCCAAGCACTGGGAGGCTGAGCTGTGCCTTAGCGTCAAACCACTGTCTCAGCTGTCGCTGTTCACGAGGTTGGTATTCATACAGCGCTGTAGAGTTGAGGATGACGTCATTAAAGATCTCGAGTATCTGCGCTCCATGTACGTCATATGTACAGCGCACAAGGCGCTGTGACTGTCTTCGCGCTGGGTTAGACTCCATGATCTGCAACCTCGCATACTCGAGAGTAGGGGATGGTGTTGGCGCTTACTTTTCAGCACAGAAGAGCTGGTTAACCCTCTCTATAAGCACCTCGGGCTTGAAGGGCTTAGAGATGAGCTGATCTTTAAGCCAAGCGGGTAAGCCCTTTGGGAGCGTTTTTTGGTCATAATAGCCGCTTATCATTTGAATTTTTACAGATGGGAAGCGCTCGAGCACCTCCTGAGCGAGCTCGAACCCATCTCGCCCAGGCATCATGACATCTGAGACCATGAGGTCAACCTGATCGCGCTCCAAGCACCTGATGGCCTCTGTCGCGTCACAGGCCTGCACAACGTGATGCCCGCTGTTTTTTAAGACCCTG
>Ga0181594_10001320_pt1 | contig 23107 bp, 20 predicted proteins | sample 071ome_18_FD_145603 | JGI IMG/M metagenome (GOLD analysis project Ga0181594, IMG submission 145603) | Coastal salt marsh microbial communities from the Groves Creek Marsh, Skidaway Island, Georgia - 071413BT metaG (spades assembly) | ecosystem: Environmental > Aquatic > Marine > Intertidal zone... | reverse complement strand
CCCGGTTGTACCAGGAGCGATCGAAGAAGACCATTTCGCCTGCCGATGGCAAGTGATTGATGTAGCGCTGAAAGTACCATTGCGTCCGCTCCCGTTCGCTCGGCTTGTCGAGCGCCACGACGCGCGCGCCGCGCGGGTTCAAATGTTCTGTGAAGCGCTTGATCGTACCGCCCTTGCCAGCCGCGTCGCGGCCTTCGAACAGCAGCACGACTTTCTGTCCGGTCGCCTTGATCCATTCCTGCGCCTTCAGCAATTCGACCTGCAGGATCGCCTTTTGCCGTTCGTAGACCTTGCGGCTGATCTTGCTCTTGTAGGGATATTCCCCGGTTTCGAATATCCGCCGGATCGCTGCCGCATCGTGGCGCATTTCCGCAACCCGATGCACCCCTGCGCCAGCCGCACCGGAGACTCCATCAGCGGTTTTGGCGACGGCTCTTGGGCGGCGGCTTCGTTTTCCACCGCCAGCGCCACCTGCGCGCGCCGACACATCCGCTGCCGCTTCCGCTGGCGCATCGGCGGACAGGTTTGCGGGCGCGCCGCTTGCACCGGCCCCGGCCACGTTGGGAAATTTGCTGCGATCATCCATTTGCCACTCCCCTCTTTGTTAACGGAGTTGCCTAGCAAAGATCGGCCAACGCCGCCTTGACCACAGGCAATTTGAGGGGATTTCACCGATATCCGGGCCTTTTGGCTCGCCCCGGCGCAGGCGTGCGACCGCGCTATTCCATCGCCGCAGCCTTCAACATGCACACCAGCGTGGCATGAGCAGGACCGCGGGAGGCGTTTCGGATGTGGTGTGTACGATCGCAGCGGTAGCGCAAGGTTTCACCGGCCGCCACGTGTTCCAGCGCGCCGCCGACGCTGACCTCGAGTTCCCCTTCAATGACCGACAGGCATTCCACCGATCCGCGCTGATGCGGGTCAGATTCCAGCAGCCCGCCCGGTTCCGCCCGAAAATCGTACCATTGCAGCCATTCGACCGTCTTGATCCAGCCGATGATGGTGAGGGTGCACAGCCCGTCGTCGCTGGTTAGAACCGGTGTGTCGGCGCGGCTGCTCTTTTCGAGAAACGGTTCATCGTCGGCCGCTTGCAGAAACCGGTCGATGGACACGTCAAGCGCCTGTGACAGGCGCCAAATCGTCGCCAGCGTCGGATTGGTCTCGTTGCGCTCGATCTGGCTGATGATCGACTTGGCGACGCCCGAATTGTCCGACAGTTCTGACAAGGACAGATTGTAGGCCTTGCGCAGCCGCTGCACGGTCTTGCCGAGCTGGCCCGAAACCGCCTGTGCTCCGGCGTCCAACGTCTTCTGCCTGTCCCTGCCTTCAACGCCCATCAACCCAAACCCGCCTGGTAGCGAAACCCGATCGTTCTGTAAAAATAACAGATTTGTTCGGAATAATGGACAGCTGGGTTGAATTTGCAACCGCAAAAAGCGCTTTGCGCAATTACGCGGCCTTTCTGCGCATTGCAGTTTTCCGCAAGCGGTTTTCCTCCCAGACAACCATCAGACCGGCGCCGATAACTATCGCCGCCCCCAGCATGACAAAAATTGTCGGAACCTCGGAAAACACCACCAAGCCTATCAGAACGGCCCAGACCAGCGATGAATAGTCGAAAACCGCAAGGATCGAGGTATCGGCGTAGCGGAAACCCTGGGTCATCAAAATTTGCCCAACGCCGCCAAGGATCCCGATAGATATCAGCGGGAACCAGTCGATACCCCGCGGCCAGATCCAGACCTGCGCCTTGATAAATTCCGCCAGCGGCGCGCCAGGCGGCCAGACAACAGCAGCCACCAGTACTGCAACCGCAACCAGCGTTGTCGTCCCCTGGAAATAGAATGCGATCGCGCCGGTGTCTTCGGTCAGAGTGAGACGGCGAATCTGGATAAACCCGATCGCGATCAGCAATGCCCCAACAATGGCGCAGAACGCACCCAGAGCCCCATCGTCGGATGCCGGACCGCCACTGCCGATATGCTCCCAAAGCATCAGCAGGATTCCGGCGAAGCCGGCAAATACCGAGAAGACTCGCAGCGACGTGAGTTTTTCCCGCAACACGATTGCGGCAAGTATGACGACCATCAGCGGCTGCACGTAGCCAAGCGCCGTCGCATCGGCGAGCGGTAACAACCGGAAGGCGGCAAATGTAAAAAACATACTGCCGATACCGGCCATCGACCGGAACAAATGCGCTGGAAACCTCCTGGTATACAAGGCCCGTGGAAACGCGCCGCGCCAGGCCAGCCATGCAACCAGAACGCCGAGCGCAAAGAACGAGCGGAAAAAAATCACCACAGTCAACGGATATTCGCCATAGCCGCGCGCCAGCGCCAGCATTACCGTAAAGCACAAGACGGCTACGGCTTTCAGGGCAATGCCCAGAAGCGGAGCATGAACCTGTTGTGGCATAATGATTGGCGCCCTTGCGCACCGGAGACAGAGACTTCAACAACGGTCCCGCAGACGGACGGCGCTAAAACGCGGTCTGAACCGCCCCGCCGTCGATCAGCATGTTCTGTCCGGTTATATATCCTGTGTGAACGCTGGCAAGATACGCGCACAACGCCCCAAATTCATCAGGCTGCCCCAGCCTGCGCGCTGGTATCGCGGCGGCGCGGGCCTGCTTGATCTCTTCGATACCGACGCCGCGCTGCCGCGCCGCGCCGGCCATGGTTACTTTCAAACGATCCGTGTCGAAGGCGCCCGGAAGGATGTTGTTGATCGTGACATTGTCCTGCGCGCATTGACGGGCGACGCCGGCCAGAAACGACGTCAACCCTGCCCGTGCGCCGGAAGACAAATCCAGCCCTGGGATCGGTGCAAGTACCGACGACGATGTGATGTTTATGATCCGGCCAAACTTGCGGGCCCGCATGCCCGCAAGCGTAGCCTGTATCATGGCCAGCGGCGTGAACATGTTGGCGTCAACACCGGCCGCCATGTCATCGAGACTGAGTTCCATAAAGTCGCGCAAAGGTGGTCCGGCATTGTTGTTGACCAGGATGTCGGGCTCGGGACAGGCCGCGAGCAGGGCATCCCTGGTCCCGGGCGCGCCGACGTCGCCGGCGACCGGAATGACATCGACTCCGGACGAACCGCCGATCTCCCCGGCCACCCGCTTCAACCGTTCCGCATCCAACCCGTTGATGACGACCGAAACACCTTCCTGCGCCAGCGCTGCGGCACAGGCGCGCCCCAGCCCCCGGCTGGACGCACAAACAATTGCCCTCTTGCCGCGAATACCCAGATCCATCGTACAAACCCCCGCCATCGCCCCACCGGTCCGCCACCACACCGAAATCACGGCGCAGAGGGTTGAAACCTGCAGAAACACATTCCATTTTCCATATGTATCAAGTATACAGGCCGCTGCCTGCGGACGCCACAAGCCGGAATATCAGGCGATCGACGTATTCTGGCGGCCGCGCAAGAAAAGGTGCGAGATGGAAAATTTTACCCCCTGGTCGGCGCTCGCTGGCGGTGCGCTCATCGGACTGGCGGCTGCCATCTATGTGATCATGCTGGGCCGGGTAACCGGGATCAGCGGCATCATCGGCGGCCTCCTGCAGCCGGTTCGTACCGAGGCGCCCTTGCAGCTCCTGTTCGTCGCCGGCCTGATCATTGCACCGCTAGCGCTCTCGCTGGTTGGTTTTCCTGTTTCCCCGCCTGATGTGACCAAATCCGTTCCGGTGCTGATCATCGCAGGTTTGCTGGTCGGCTTCGGGTCGCGCCTTGGCGGAGGTTGCACCAGCGGCCACGGGATTTGCGGGAATGCCCGGCTGTCGCCCCGTTCAATCGTGGCAACCGTGTTGTTCGTGGGAGCCGGGGTAGCGGTCGTATTCGTGGCGCGCAGATTGTTGGGGCTTTGATCATGCGCAATATCATCGCCCTCATCACCGGCTTGCTGTTTGGCGCCGGCCTGACCATCTCGCAAATGATCAACCCGGCAAAAGTTATCGGCTTTCTCGATATTGGCGGCCTGCCGTCCGGCGCCTGGGATCCCAGCCTGGCATTTGTCATGGGCGGCGCCCTGCTCGTGACGGCTCCGGCCTATTATTTTGCCCGCCGGCGCGGCGAACCGGTGATTGGGCATGTACTGGTCATTCCAACCCGCAAGGACATCGACGCAAGGCTTGCCGCCGGATCGCTGGTGTTCGGAGCCGGGTGGGGGCTGGCGGGGATATGCCCGGGGCCGGCTGTCACGGCATTGAGCTTCGGAATGAACGAGATCTACATATTCGTGGCGGCGATGCTGGCAGGGATGGCGATCTATCAATATGCGTTCGGACCATCCGCCCCGGCTGCCATCAATCCCGAACCGCGCGGCGCCGGGTAGACGCATCAAGGCCAATGGCAACCGCTGCAAACCGCTTTAGCTAAAAAGAGCAAGCCGCTCGCACTCGTTGAGTTCGTCAATCCGCGACAGCGCTGAATCGTCACCCGCAATCTGCTCGAGCTGTGGGCTTCCTGCCCCGGCTTCGCGCTCGTCGCGCGCGGCGGCATCGCCGCTGCACGAACCCGCCTCCACCTGCTGGCTGTCAGCACCGGCGATATCAGTCGGCATCGTCTCACCAGCTGCCCGCTTCAATCGCGCGATACTGCCCTGCATCGCCCGGGTTTCGTCATCCACGCGGACATCACCGCCCGAACCCGCCTTGTTCGCACGTACTGGAACCGCCTGCCGATCAATCGATGCGGCCTGCGCCGCGCTCAACAGGGCAGCCTGGCCAGCTTGCTTCCCGGCGGTTTTATCCTTCGCCTGACCGCCCGAAATGACGTCAACAAGCTTTTCCGCTTCACGGCGTATGGCCGAACAGACCTGTCCGTCGAAACCGCGCTCGCGCATTTGCCACACGATATCGAGCAGCTTCTCGTGCACCTGCCTGATCGCTTCTGCGTCATCCCCGACCTGCCCGGCATCTTCGCTGCCGCCAGCCTTGCCGGTATCCTGCTCCAGCGAAACGGTGCCAGATGCGATAGCGCCAATCGATCGCCGCGCCGCAAGACCGGCTTCGATCCGGGTCAGCATTTCCAGCACTTGCACGGTCTCGGCAGCGCGGATGCGGCGGGCGTATTCGCGCAGGAACCAGCGGCCGCGCGCCGTTTCCATGACTGCATCTTCAATCAGGTGATAATCGCTTGCAAGGATGCCGTCGGGTGGAGCAATCGCGAGTTCCCGCATCGGTTGCGGGCATTCGTGCAGACTATCGCGTGAATCGAGCGGCATCGGCTGGCAAGCATCCAGTTGCAAATCACTGGCTTGTCATTGGAGCCGAATTTCGGAAACGTATGGTTAACGAATTACACATTGGCTTGACCGGGTCCGGTTGCGTTCCGGCACAAACTGCGACGGAACGTTCCGGTTTTTACTTCCCGGGCCGTTTTGGCCCCTCGCGCGCCGGCAGCGATTTTATGTATTCGGCCATCGCAGCCCTGTCCGCCTTGGACAGTTTGGACGTATTCTTGATCACATCCGCCATGTTCGATCCAACGGAATCCATTGAAGCTGTCAGGCCGGATTCGAGCATCAGTTCTATGTCCCCGCTGGACCATTCGCCAATTCCATTCTTCGACTGGGACATGTTCGGCACCCACCCTTTGCCATCCGGCGAGGGCCCGCCTGCATAACGCTGGCTCGCAACGATACCGCCCATGAAGTCGCGCGGCGAATGGCATTCCGCACAATGGCCCAGCGCCTCGACAAGATAGCGGCCGCGATTCCAGCTCGCGCTTTTCGACGCATCGTTCTGCAACGGTGACTGGTCGAGATTGACCAATTTCCACAGCCCCAGTCCGCGCCGGATATTGAACGGAAACGGCAGATCATGCGGCTTGGACTTGCCAGCGACCGGCGGCAAGGTCTTCATGTAAGCCATCAAGTCGCGTACATCTGTATTCGTCATCTTGGCATAGGTCGTATACGGGAACGCCGGATAGTAATGTGATCCATCCGGCGCAACACCGGCTTTCAGTGCGTTGACCAGATCCGCGGTTTTCCACTTGCCGATACCGTCCTCGGGATGCGTCGAGATATTGGGCGCGTAGAATGTCCCGAAGGGCGAAGGAAAAGCATGACCGCCGCCCAGCTTCGTCGCGTCCTCCTGCCCCTGGGTGGCGTGGCAGGACGCGCAGCCGCCTGCCAGGAAAACCACCCGCCCGCGCGCAACATTGCCGCCGCTGTCAAGCGATGTATCGCCTTTGGCAAGCACCAGTTTCGGCTGGGTCAGGATCCAGAAACCGCCCAGACCGACGAGCCCGAGAAAAACGATCGCAACAAGCCATTTGCGCATGAAAATCTCCATACCGGCACAGGCAAACAATCCTGCCGGCAGAATATCCGGGCGTTGACGAATAAAAAAGGGGTGGCAAGCTGCCACCCCGGTCAACCCTTGTAGATCCGGTTATTTTTTTTTGGCTCGGTATACCTTGTGGCAACCGCCGCAATTCTTCATCACGCCGCCAAAATTGGCTTTCAGACTGGCCAGATTGGTGATTTTGCCAGCCGCTGCATTGGCGGCAGCCGAAAGCGCTTTCATCTTGCCATCAAAATCGGCCTTTTTCTCCCAAACGGCCGGCTTTGCCCTCGTCTTTCCCTTCGCAGTATTCGGCCCATAGAGCTTCAGAGACAGGTCGGCGTTCTTTGCAATTATCGAAAATGCATTCTTAACAGCCGCCGCATCGAAATTGGCCTTTCCCTTGACCATTGCGGCAACCGGCTTGGCTGCCGTGCTCATCGCCTTCATGGCCGCTTTGCGGTCCGCAATATCGTCGGCCTGTGCTGCACCGGCGGAAAAAGCCAAGGCAACTGCTAAAATAACTCCACGGATCATGGTTCATTCTCCCTCTGGGCCACTTGCGAACCGGCAAAGGCCGGACGCCCATCACCTACGCATGTTAGCGGAACGTATCAAAGAATTCAGATTGCATTTTCGCAAGATGAGATTGCTGCGCTTCAATCAAAATATTGTGAGCTCTCGGCCAAAGCCCCTGCCCGGCGGCCAGGTACCCCGGGAAGGCGCAAGCAGGAGCGCAGCGCTTTCTCAGAAACCGGCCACGCGCGCCGGACTTACCGGGTAAGGCGAATCTGCGTAAGGGACCGTGCTATTTGTTCGAAGGCTGCCGTAAGTTGCGCGTTGCTTCCTGCATCGAAGTAATATTCCGGCTTGCTTGCGCAATTTTGCAGGATTGCCTTGATCGCCGGATCGGTGACCGAGTAGGCAATCGTGCACACCTTGATCCCCGAGCTGACCGCCTTGATATTGGTGCAGATATCACTCGTGGTCGTATTCGCGTCATTGGTATTCGAGCCGTTGTGTTTGGAACCGTTACGCGATTTCGTGTTGAAACCGTCCGTCATCAACACCAGCGCCTGCTCGACCGGGTCCGCACCACCCAGGGCGCTTTCGCTGAACGGCGCGCCGGGAGACAGGGCCCGCCATCCCCAGATCAACCCCGAGGGAATATAGGTTTCGCCAGAGGGCGAGAGGGAATTGATCTTTGAAATAATCTGGCCCTGGATACCGATCAGCGGCAGCATCTCCGTGCTGCACGAGGTATCAAGCAGGCCCGGAACCTTTTCGACATTGTAACTGTCGTCGGTTTTGTAGCGCGGCGCTCCCCGCGATCCGACGCATCCGCGCCAAACGTGATTAACGGTTCTGGGCCCCACGCATACCTGCTGCGGCGCGCCATAGGTGTAGTCGCAAGTCCTTCTGGTGTAGGTCCTTGGCGTACAAACTCCGTCGTTGCACGATTGCCCGGTGTGCGTCGTCGTCACGCAGTTCGTAGCGTTGGTCACCGGAGTTCTCGTGTAACAAGATCTGGGAATGGTTTCGGTCCAGTCTGCCGGAACCGACATCCAGGGTTCGTTCCTGCGGCTCAATCCGACGTTGACATATTGTGCGAACGGAACCACCGCGATCCGGACCTGATCCTGCGAAATGGCGTTCTGTTTCAATTGCTGGACCAGATCCTTCGCAGCGGCTTTCAAGGTCGTGATCTTGCCACCCGCCGACATCGAGTAAGTCGTGTCGAGTACAAGGGCCAGCTCCAGCTTTTTGCGGACATCGCGGATGGATTACGCCAGGAAGCCAACGTCAAAATGCGGCGTGCCGTGCAGCGATCCAAACATGGTCTCCAGCCTGACGGTCCCCGAAACTTTGAAGCCGACAACCTTGCCACCCGAGACGACGTCCTCGGGTGTCATGTTGACATTGCTGGTTCCGGGTATATTCGCGATCGCGGCATTGAAATATTGCTGGGCGAGGGCCTTGCGTTCGGCAAGTGTCGCACCGTCCTTGGCGCCGGCCAGAACGGACGTGTCGGCGGCGGCGGCTATGCGCGCTCGTGCAGCCGTTGCCCGGGAATAGTCAATCGCGAGACCGGTAATGCCCAACAGACCGACAAACGCAAGAGAGAACAAGATTGTCGTATTGCCATGCTGGTCACCAAAAAAACGCTTTGAAACAAACACCACCCGCTCCGTTACAGACGAACACACAGCGGTCAGGAATAGCGCCGAGGTCCTAACAATTTATTCGAATAATATTTGACTCAAAACGTTCGATGACAGGGCCAGCGCAGACCGATCGAATGAAAGACTTCAAACAATTCAGCAGGATGCATTGTCCAGGATCAGGATAGCGCGAAAGTCATTCACATTCGTCAGCGTTGGCCCCGTGAACACCAGAGACTCCAGTTTCTCGAACACGGTGAAGGAATCGTTTCGCCTTATGGCAACATCCGGATCGACCCCGCATTCGCGCGCGCGCGCCACCGTATCAGGACCGATCCAGGCTCCGGCGTTGCTTTCACTGCCGTCTATCCCATCGGTATCTGCGGCCAGTGCGTAAACCCCGCCGAGACCTTCCAGTGCAATTGCCAGCGCCAACAGATATTCGCCGTTGCGCCCGCCACGCCCGTCGCCACGCATGGTGACACTGGTTTCTCCGCCCGAGACAATGACGCAAGGCGGCGAAACCTCCCCCCGGCCCCGAGCAATTTCTTTCACAAGCGCGGCATGCTGGCGCGCTACCTCGCGAGCCTCGCCCTCAATCCGGTCACCCAGGTTCACAACCCGATACCCTTTGTCACCCGCCATTCGCGCAGCTGCCTCCAGCGATCGCGCCGCCGATGCGATCACCCGGGCATTGGCGCGCACCAGCCGCGGATCGCCTGGTTTGGGAGTTTCGTGTTCGGCCTGCTCCAGCACGCCGATAGCCGCCGCTGGCCCGGTGATATTGTACCGCTGCAGTATCGAGCGCGCCTCGGCAAAAGTCGAAGGATCGGCAACCGTCGGCCCGGACGCCACGATCGCCGGATCGTCGCCGGGAACATCGGAAATGATGAGCGTTTCAACCCGCGCAGGAGCCGCGGCGGCAGCCAGCCTTCCGCCCTTGATCGCCGACAGGTGCTTTCGAACGATGTTCATGTCGCCGATCGGTGCGCCCGAGCGAAGCAGCGCATCATTGATTTGCTGCTTGTCCGCAAGCGACAATCCCGGCGCCGGAGCGCTCAACAATGACGAGCCCCCGCCGGATATCAGGCAGATGACCAGGTCCTCCGGACCCAGGCCCTGGACCTTTCGCAGAATTCGCGCCGAAGCATCAAGACCCGCCTGATCTGGCACCGGATGCGCCGCCTCCACCACCTCTATGAAGCTGCAGGGCACGGCATGACCGTAGCGGGTCACAACCACGCCTTCCAGCGGCCCGCGCCAGCAACCCTCCAGCGCCCGGGCCATGCTGGCAGCCGCCTTGCCTGCGCCAACCACGATTGTGCGCCCGCCCGCCGGAGGCTCCGGCAAATGCGACGGCACCGCCCGCGCCGGATCGGCGGCGGCAAATGCGGCGCGAAACATATCTTCGAGAAATTGCTGCATGGACGTCATTCGGACCTTAACTCCGTTGATGAACGCTTGCCGGCGACGGCACAAGCTGCACCTGCATGCATGCCCGAATTTGCCACGCTTGCCGAGCTTGACTCGATCATGCCGCTGACTAGTTTGCAGCCAACTGCGCGGGCGCGGGAACCTGCGGCCCGGAGCGGCAAGACAAGGACGATGCCGCCATCGGTTTGGCACAGATCCGGGGACAACATGGGGCGCTACAGGGTAACGGTTGATACGGGCGGGACATTCTCGGATTTCGTCTATGTCAACGAGGATACGCGCGAAATCCAGGTCGCAAAAGTCCCATCGACCCCGGACGATCCATCCAGGGCGATCCTGACCGGCGTCACCAACGTCATCAATAACGATATTGAAGCGCAGGACATTGGCTATTTCTGTCATGGCACCACGGTCGGGACCAATGCTCTGCTCGAAGCCAAGGGGGTCCGCACCGGCCTGCTGGTAACGGAAGGCTTCCGCGGCATCTACGAGGTTGCAGAACAATCGCGCCCGCACGGACCGGCAATCTTCGACATCTTCTACGATCGCCCGCCAATGCTGGCCCCTGCGAGCCGGACCGCCGAGGTTCGTGAACGGGTCGCATACGACGGATCCATCGTGACGCCGCTCGATGAGCCATCCTTGCGTGCAGCTGTTCGTCATCTCAAACACCGGGATGTGCAATCGATCGCGGTGTGTTTTCTGTTCTCGTTCCTGATGCCGGAGCACGAGCGGCGCGCGCGCCAGGTGATTGCCGAGGAAATCCCCGGTTGCGATGTTTCGCTATCCTGCGAAATCGTTCCACAGATTCGCGAATATTACCGCCTGTCGACAAGCGTCATTAACGCCTACCTCTCGCCGATCCTTGCCCGCTACATAGCCAATCTCGACGCGCGGCTGCGGGAAACCGGAGTAACGACGCCGCAGAAATACATCATGCAGTCGAACGGCGGCATGTCGACATTCGACGCAACAGCCAAAAAGGCAGTCGCTACAGTACTGTCCGGCCCGGCCGGCGGAATAGTCGCCAGCCTTCAGACCTGCCGCACCACGCCGTACCAGAACCTGATAACCTTCGACATGGGCGGCACATCCTGCGATGTCGCGCTAATCAAGGACGGCGAACCGTCCCTTGCCAGCCGCGGCAAGGTTGAAGGCCGCGACATCGCCTTGCCGATGATCGAAATCAACACGGTCAGCGCCGGTGGCGGCACGTTGGCCCGGGTCGATTCCTTCGGCCAACTGGAAGTGGGCCCGCAAAGCGCCGGCGCGGTACCGGGACCGGCCTGCTACATGCGCGGCGGGACGCAGCCGGCGATAACCGATTGCAACCTTGCCCTGGGGTATCTCAGCCCCGGCAATTTTCTGGGCGGCAACATGCAGCTCGATCCCGCCGCCTCGCGCCAGGTCTTGCAGGATTGTATTGCCGCTCCGCTCAACATGGATGTCGAAGATGCAGCAGAAGGCATCGTACGCATTATCAATGTGAAGATGCAGGAAGCGATCAAGGCAATATCGACCATGCGCGGCCACGATCTGCGCGATTTCATGCTGCTAGCCTTTGGCGGCGCCGGACCGTTGCATGCAGGTGCGATGGTCCGCGACCTCGGCATGGCCGGCGTGATCGTGCCGCCCTTCCCCGGCGTTTATTCGGCGATGGGCCTGGTGATGTCGGACGTAAAACACGATTATATCCGCTCGCGCATGACCCAGATCGCAAACACGGACGAAGAGGCCGTCAACCGTATATTCGCTGACCTTGAACAGGAGGCGCGGACCGAACTGCGCGCTGAAGGATTCGGTGACGACGCCATCCGCATCGAACCATCGCTCGACCTGCGCTACGCCGGACAGGGATACGAGATCACTTTGCCATGTCCCTATCCGCTAGGGGCCGGAGACCTCGCCAAGGTGCGCAGCAGCTTCGATGACGTGCACAAGGACATGTTCGGCCACACCGCACCGGACGAACCGGTGGAGATTGTCTCCTGGCGTTTGCGCGGCGTCGGCGTTGTGCCCCCGGTCGAAATTCCCCGCTTTGAGCCGGAAGGACGCCAGCTCTCCGATGCCCTGCGCGAAACCCGCAAGGCGCGCTTTGACGGCGCAACGATGGATTGCCCAGTATACCAGCGGGAACGTCTCGACGTCGGTGCAAGTTTCTATGGCCCGGCCGTGATCGATCAGCTCGATTGCACGACAATCGTCTTCCCGGGACAATATGCACAGGTCGATGAATACCGGAATATCATCATCACCACGGAGCGTGACTGACATGACCAGCGCACCGGCTACGGACATCAGCGCCGTCGACATCAGCGCCGTCGACATGGAGATCATCCGTGCGAGCCTGGAAGGCATCGTACTGGAAATGCAGAACTCTCTGTTCCGCACGGGTTTCTCGACGATCATCCGCGAGTCGCAGGATGCGTCCTGCGCAATCCTCAACGCACGCGGCGAAGTGATCGCGCAGCACGTCGTATTGCCCCTCCACATCGGCTCGTTCCCGGCCTGTTGCAGCGCGGTGATCGACGCCTACAGCAGCGATATTGAGGAAGGCGATGCCTTCATTATCAATCATCCCTATCACGGCGGCTCACCGCATGCGCCCGACCTGGCGGTGATCACGCCGGCGTTCTCGAACGGCGTGCTTGTGGGGTTTTGCGCTTCAATCGCCCACAAGAGTGACATTGGTGGACCGGTGCCCGGTTCCTGTTCCGGCCAGGCCAGGGAAGTCTTTAACGAGGGCCTGCAACTGCCGGCAGTCCGTTATCAGAGGTGCTTTGAACGCAACACCGATATTGAACGCATAATTGCATCCAATTCCCGCACCCCCGATCTTGTCCTGGGAGACATGCGCGGCCAGCTCGGATCGTCCCGGCTCGGCGAACAGCGCCTGCTCGAATTGATCAACAAGTTCGGCCACAACCGCGCACTTGCAGCTTTCGATCAATTGCTCGGACTTTCGCGCCAACGCATGCTGGCCGCAATAGGCGAGTGGAAGGACGGACGCTTCGAGGCCGAGCGTTTTGTCGACGACGACGGCGTTGATCTCAACAAGCCGGTACGAATCCACGTCGCAATCGAGAAAAAAGGCGCCGCTATTCACTTCGACTTTTCGTCATCCGCCGATCAGACAAAAGGCCCCGCGAATATTCGCCCGCCCGTGGTGCGCGGCGCATGCACCCTGTGCCTGATCTCGATGATCGACCCGCATATTTTCATCAACAGTGGATTGATGAACGCGTTCACGATCGAAACACGGGAAGGCTCGGTCCTGAACCCGCGCTACCCGGCGCCAGTCAACACCTACAACCCGACAGTCCACGCGCTAGTCGAATGCCTGTTTGCGGCGATGACCGCAATGGTGCCGGAAAAAGCCCGTGCCGATGGTTGCGGCAGCCGCTCGATTATACTTGGCGGACGGCAAAACTATGCCGGAAAAACCTACGTCCAGTATGAAATTTTCGGCGGCGGCGGCGGCGCCCGCGCCAGCAAGGACGGCGCATCAGGCACGTCGGTCAACCAGTCGAACGCCAAGATTGCTCCGGTCGAGATCATCGAAAGCGAATTTCCGACTCGCGTGTTGCGCTTCGAACTGATTCCGGATTCGGGCGGCGCGGGGACTTTCCGCGGCGGGCTCGGCATACGCCGCGAATATCTCAACCTGGAAGAAGCGCGATTCTCCATCCGTTCCGCAAAACATATTATCGCACCGTTGGGCGCCAGCGATGGTGGTAAAGGACGGACCGGAAACATTGTCGTAAACAAAGGACGCGAGGACGAAAAACAACTGCCGACCCGCTATGCGGATTATCCCCTGCAGCAGAATGATACATTTGTGCTCGACACCCCCGGCGGCGGCGGGCTTGGCAACGCCTTTGGGCGTGATCCCCAGCACGTGCTAAACGATGTCGCCGAGGGCTATGTCAGCGCCGAGGCCGCAGCTTGCGACTACGGCGTTGTCGTCGAACAATCCGGTGGCAACTGGATCATCAACGAAGCAAAGACCGCCAGCACGCGCAAATCGGCGGCGAAGTGAAACACGCAAAATCGGAGGACACCATGACAAGACTGGACGGCAAGGTTGCAATCGTAACGGGCGCAGGACGAAATATCGGTGAGGCAATCTGCAAATTGTTCGCCGGTGAGGGCGCGATTGTCGCCGTAACCGACCTCGACAAAAGCGCGGCGGATCGTGTCGCTAACGAGATCAACGCCAGCGGCGGCAAAGCCCAAGGTTTTGCCTGTGACGTCAGCAAGGAAGATGACATTATACGGTGCACGAAGGACGTCATTGCCGCGTTCGGCCAAATAGACGTACTGATCAACAATGCGGCTATTTCCGACAACAAGACCATGTTCGACCTGTCGCTCGAACAATGGAACCAGACGCTCGCCGTCACCCTCACGTCGCCGTTTCTGTTTACCAAACATGTCGCCAAGGCGATGATAGACAAGGGAACAGCCGGCACGATCGTCAATGTCACATCGACGTCCGGATATTTCGGCCGTGATCGCGCGACGGCTTATACGGCGGCAAAAGGCGGCGTCGTCAACCTGACGAAATCGCAGGCAATTCAGCTCGCGCCGCATAATATCCGCGTCAACGCGGTTGTGCCGAACAAGATCGGCTCACCCGTCGGCAGGGACGAATTCGATCCTACGCGCCCGGTGCTGAACCTGGCAGGCCGTCCTGGCGTGCCGGAAGATCTTGCCCGAGCGGCGCTTTACCTCGCCAATCCGGAATCGGAGTTCATTGTCGGTGCTTCGCTGTTCGTCGATGGAGGCTGTTCGGTTCTGATGCCGGGCAACGCGTAACGCCCCGGCCGGATTGTCATGCCGATCCGGTAAATGGGACGGGGAAGCTGCGCATCAAGCGCTCGCTTTCCCTCCATCCTGCTCGCGCCAGATTACCCGCACGTCCACCGCACAAACGCCCTCACCTTCTGGTCTTACGATCAGCGGGTTGACCTCGATGTCGGCGATTTTCGCGCGGTGATCCAGGTAGAAGCGTGCCAGACCGGCAATGGCTTCTTTCAAGGCGGCTATATCGGCAGGTGGTTTGCCGCGGTATCCCTTCAGCAACCGGGAAAGTTTCAATCCATCGATCATGCCGATGATTTCATCATCGGAGACCGGAAGTAACTTTAACGCGGCGTCTTTCACGAGTTCGACAAGAACTCCGCCCGCACCAATCAGCAACATGGGACCATAAAGCGCGTCACTGCGCGCGCCCGCAATCGCCTCGATTCCGGAAACCATTTCCTGAACAAGAAACCCATCTATGCGCGCATCCGGATAGGCAGCTTTCGCGGACCCCAGCAATTGCGTCGCCGCCGCCTCGACATCCGCCGCATTGCGCAGGTCGAGCACGACGCCGCCCGCTTCGGTCTTGTGCAGGATGTCCGGCGACTGAATTTTCAGGACGACCGGGAAACCGATTTCGTCCGCCAGTTTCGCTGCCCCGGACGCATCCTTGGCCAATGCCGACTTCGGACCGTGGATGCCGTAGCCGGCCAAAATCGCCTCGAGGTTGGCCGCGTCCAACCCGCTGTCCGGGGCCGCGCCGGGCCGTTCGGGAAGCGTGCCGGAACGCTCAGCGTGAAACCACAACGCGTTGAACGCCCGGCATGATGCCGGCAGGCCCTGCAGGAATGGAAAGCCCGCTGCATCCTGAACATCGATCGCCTCCGGACCCATCTGGTATGCCATGCGGGCAAAACCGATTACCGGCTTGTCGGTCGCCTGCATCATTTCGCGCAGCAAATGCACGTCCGGCCAGGCGCTTTGCTTGCCGGGCAACTGGTTCGCCCAGGCAAGAATGTCGACATTCGCATCCCTGGCGACGACGGCGCAAAGATCAGCCGCAGCCTTCATGGTTGAAGGTATGCCGACATCGAGCGGATTCTTTGGGATGATCCCTTCCTGCATGAACGGCTGGATGGCTTCCAGAGTGGCGGGCGCAAATTCCGGCAAAGCCGAATTCTCCTGTTCGATGTAATCGTACAGGAGATCGACCGTTCCGCCGGATGTCGTCACCCAGCCGACCCGGGGCCCCTTGGGCTGGCGTCCGCACTGGAAAGCAAGGCCGGTCTCCACCAGATCGTCGAGTGAATCGCAATTGACGATGCCGTATCGGTCGCACATGGCCAGATAGGCCTCGTAATCTCCGGCGATGGCGCCCGTATGGGAAGCCGCCGCATGGGCCGAGGCCGCGGTCGCGCCGGTCTTGATAGCGATGATCGGTTTGCCTGCCTCCAGCGCCCGGCCAGCCGCCGCCATGAAAACACCGGGCCGGCGAATGCCTTCGATGAACAAAACGATCTGTTTGGTTTTTTCGTCATCGACCAGAAAATTTATGTAATCGGCAAGATCGAGATCGAGCTCATTACCTGTCGAGATCGCGTAGGAAAACCGCATGCCACGCGAGCCGGCAGTGGAAAGATAGAATTGCAGCGTCCCGCCGGATTGAAACAGGCCCGCGACTGATCCGGGCTTGAACTCCGCCAGCCGCGGATTGGGGTATGCAAAATAGCGCTCGTGGTAACTCAGACCGCCCATGCAATTGGGCCCGCTCAAGCGCAGACCTGAGCGCGCGATAATATCCTGCACCGCTCGGCCGCGCTCCTTCGAGGCTTCGCTTGAGCCATCCCCAACGCCGCCGGCATAAACGGTCGCCGACTTGACGCCGCGCGCGGCAGCGTCTTCCAGGACGCCGGCAACAGCAGCGCCCGGCACGATCACGATGGCGTGGTCCACAGGCTCCGGCAATTCCCGCAAGCTCGGATAAGCTTTCTCGCCATAAACTTCTTGCTGCCGCGGATTGACCAGATAGAGTTTTCCGCCAAAGCTCTTCTCTTTCAACGATCCGTAAATGTCGCTTGGCCAGCGGCCGCGTTCAGAAGCACCGACAATGGCGACGGACTGCGGCCGCATAACGGTTTCAACGGGACGGAATAGCGGCTGGGCATCAGAATTTGCGGACATGAGCCTCCCCGGTCTCTTTTGTAATAATGGACCGGACTTTGGCCTTCGCAGGTGCGCACGTCAACAAGCCACCAGGATTTTCCCGATTGCTTTTACAATGAACTGAACGATACTTCATCCAATGGGAGGCGCAGATGAACGAACCCGATACATTTCCCGAATGGGACCGAAGCCCACGAGCGCCAGAACCGCTGCCACCGGCAGGTTCTTGCGATTGCCAGTTTCACATCTACGGCGATCGGGAAAAATATCCACCCGATGAAGACGCCTATTATGATCCGCCGGACGCGACGTTCTGGCACATGAAAGATGTTCTAAAGGCAATCGGCTTTCAACGCGGCATTATCGTGTTTCCGATGACCTATGGCACCGACCACAGTCTGCTTTTCGACGTGCTGGAAGCGATCCGCGACACTGGGGATGCAAAAAACTTCCGCGCAACCTGTGTTGTAAAGGACGACGTCACCGACGCTGAAATGGACCGGTTAAACGCCCTTGGCGTTGTTGGCGCACGTTTCAATATCGGCAAGCGCTGGCACGAAAAAAATTCACCCGATGCGATCAAGCGCAATCTCGAGCGGGTCCGTGAAATCGGCGGGTCCGTGAAATCGGCTGGCACGCGCGCCTGCATGTCGGCGGCGGCGACCTGATCGAATACAAGGACCTTCTGTTGTCGGTACCGGACCTGACCTACTCCGTCGATCACATGTGCCACCTCGATTTCGACGCCGGACTTGAGCAACCGGCGATGCAATTGCTGCTCGACCTGCTGCGGAACGAAGATTGGTGGATCATGGTTTCAAACGGTAATCGTGTCTCGAAGATGGAAAGCGGCTGGGACGATGCAGTGCCATTCGGCCGCGCCATGGTCGGCGCAGCGCCGGATAGGGTCATCTGGGGCACCGACTGGCCGCACGTGCGATGGCAAAAACGCATGATGAACGAAGCAGAGCCGGTGGAATTGCTCTACCGATATGTCGATGGCGACTTGGATTTGCTGCACAAGATACTGGTCGACAATCCCGTACGGCTGCATGGGTTCGATGATTGAACAAGCAACCGCAGTGACTAGAAAAAAGCCCCGCCACATGGGCGGGGCTTGCATCCGGAATGGGCCGGCAATTACCGCTTCTCTTCGCGATAGATCGCCAGCTTCTCCTGAGCGCTGCGGTCCGAGAAGGTAAAGACGATGGCATCTTTTGACGCGCGCACACGGCGCCAGTGCCAGCTCGGAACAGCAACCACATCGCTTTCGCCGCAGGTGAAAGTCTTGCCGCCCGCCTCAACCTCGATCTCGCCTTCGACGACGATCATCGTCTGGCCGTCGGTGGACCGGCTTTCCTTGGTTTCGAAGCCCTTCGGATAATGGGTCAACCAGGCCGCGATGAGCGGCATCGGCCAGCCGCCATCCACCGGATTGGTGTAGCGCATGGCATAGGCCATGTGCGGGTCGGGCTTGTCGGCAGCACCCACTATCGTCATCAACGCCGGTTTCGATTTCGAATAGCGATAATTGAAGATCGGCGTGGTGGCGCCAAAAGGCGACTGAGTCGCGGTAAATGGCGCCATGTTGGAGCCCCAGCGTGCATCCGACTCGCCTTCCCTCTTCTCAACCATTTGCATCTTGGAATTGAGATGCTCGGAGAACGCCGTCTCGAAAAAATTGATGATGTGCAGGTCAAGCCCGTCGATCCAGATCACGGGCTTGTCGTTTTCCTGGCCATGATCATGCCAGGCCCAGTTCGGCGTGATGACGAAATCGCCCCGCTCCATAGTCGTACGCTCGCCGGCAACCGCCGTATAACCAAGGCTGCCTTCCAGCACGAAGCGGAGAGCGGACGCCGTGTGCCGATGGGCGACCGCAATCTCGCCCGGCATGATCAATTGCATGCCCGAATACATGGTCGCGGTAATACGCGAGCCGCCAGGCATGGACGGATTTTCAAACACCAGCACGCGGCGCTCGGCCTCTTCGGCGGTCAGAAGGTCGCCGGCCTCCATCAAAAGCTTGCGGGTCGGTCCGAAATGCCAGGCATGCGGTACGAATTTACTCTGCGGCTCCGGCGGCACCAGGCCCTTCAACGCTTCCCACAGCGGCGCGAGATTTTGCGGCGCCAGCTTGTCGTAAAATTGCTGCCTGTCGGGGCTTGGGGAATCAGCCAATGCAATGCTCATGATGAACTCCTGTCTTGATTTACCGTCAGCGTGATCGCGCCGGACGGCGTCACTGTTTGCAACCGGTTAAGCGCGGACCGGCTGGTCACAGCCGGATTTCTCCCAGTGAGACGCTTCTCTCCAAGCCGGTTTCGACCGTCTTTTTGGCCTTGCCGTCCGCTTCGATGACAAGCGTATAAGGCCCGGAATTTTCCGCCAGCCGATCGAATTTGAAATCGCCATAATTGTCGGAGGCGATTTCGGCAATTGTCTCTCCGTCCTTCATCAGCGCGACCCTGGCGCCCTCGACGCAGTCGACCCTGCCATTGGCTTCCGCCGACAATGTACCTGCGATGAAGGCCGTGGAATAGCGCCACAGGTTCTTGTACCAGACGCGCGGCTTCGTACCGAGCTCTGGCTGCAGCACTTCCAGCCGTTGTTGATCGGCCAGTTTTTGCATTGCCCCGTCGGAAACTTTGAGCGTTTTGAACGCACCGGTCGGACAAACCTGGTCGGCCCGCGTCCTGCTCCAGCCACCGTCGATCAAATGCGCATCGAACGACCACGCCTGCGGCAGCTCCAGTTCCTTGTTCCACCAGATGTGCCCGTAGGGACAGGCATCAACCAGGTGTTCCTGGCCCTTGGCCTTCACGGGATCGATCACCACGATACCATCGTCACGCTTTGTAATCGCGCCGTCTTTTGCTTCCTTGATGCAGGGCGCATCATCGCAATGATTGCAGACCACCGGAACATAGGCGATATCCATGTAGGGCGCCTGGCCGCGTTCGTTCTGCAATATTCTTATCCAGTGCGCTCCATGCTTGGGCATTGGCGCGCAATAGCCGGGAAAATCATTGTCGACGTGCTCGTCGAGATTTGCCAGAACGCACAAATTGCAATTCGTGCATTCGGCGACATCGATCAGCACGTTCCACTTTTCAGCCGGTTTCTGTTCAGTCTGTTCTTCAGCCATGATCGATTACTTCGCCGGTTCAAGAGCGGGAGCCGCAGCGTTCGCTGAACCCTGCTGCGCTTTGGAGTCAATTTTCGCGAACGTTTCGGACAGATACTCGATTTTTCCATCCCACGGTTCGATTTCCACCAGCGCATTTGCGCCGGCAAGCGAATGGGTCGTGCTGGTTTGCGTTTTGTGCGGCGTCAGCAGGTTGAGACAGCCGCCGCGATCAACAGACCGGCCCGGTTCCCCCATCGGGTCGTAGACAGCCGACGATTCATATCCGTGGCACACGCCGCGCCCAAGCCGGTGCGTTGGCAAGGCCGCACACAAGACCGCGCCGCGCTCGTTGAATACTTTCACCAGATCATGCTTCTTGATGCCGCGCTCGGCCGCATCTTCCGGATTCATCCGCATGACCCAGTAATAATATCCGTCCACCAGCACCCGGTGGTCCTCGATATTCATCAGGTAGGAGTCTTTGCCGTCACCCTGGGTATGGAAAGAATACTTTGAATGCGGCGTGAGCATCTGAAGCGGAAATTTCGCCATCAATTCCGGCGAACCCGGCCCCTCCCACGCCGGATCGTACTTGACGATCGGCGGACGCTCGGGATCATTGAACCGCTTGAGACTGTTGCACTCGAATTCGAGCTTGCCCGACTGCGTTTGCAGGCCGCGCAGGTATTCCTCGGTGTAGTCGGAGGGCAACGGATGCGGCTCCGGCACGTCCTTCTTGCGGTTTTCCGCGAACCATTTGAACGACAGCGGCGCACGCAGTTTTTCCTTCTCCGCCGGTACAACGTAATAGCCGCGGCGGATAAATTCCTTCCACTTTATCACCTGTGGCAGGTCCGATGCATCGAAATGGCGTTTCACCCAATCGATCTCGTTCATGCCCTCGGAGAAATAATTGGCCAGGCCCAGCCGCTTGCAAATCTCGTTCAATATCCAGTAGTCGGATTTCGATTCACCCAGCGGTTTGATCGCCGGCGCCTGGAACACAATGACCCGGTGGTTCAATTGCTGCTGCCCATGATGGCCGTAACCGCCAAAGCCGGCCCATTCGGAAACATCAACGCGCTCGAAATTGGTGCAGGCCGGCAGAATGATGTCGGCAAACTTCGCTTCACCTTCAAACCAGATCGACTGGTTGACGATGAATTCCAGCTGTTCCGACTGGTACATCTGGACATGGCGATTGGTGTTGTTCATCGTCGCCAGAATCGATCCGCCGTACTTGAACAGCATGTGCACCGGCGAATGACCTGGCGCCGGATAGCCGAAACGAGCGAACTGGTGTTCGATGGACTTCCCGACCCACGGATAGCCGAATGTCTGCCCCTCAACGATCGCCTCAGGCAGGCCCAGACGAGGAATGCGCTGGCCGTTGGTGTTCATTGACGCCAACTGCGGCATCCGCTGGTAGAGTTCCACCGGCATGCCGGTATTTTCCAGGTCGCCCGACATGCCGCCGTCGGAATACCCCGGGAAGTAGAAGTTGAAATCGACAGGGCAGCCCCATTGCAAATTGCCCATGTTGACGCCGGGTTTTCCTAGTCCCTGCATGGCCACCAGGCACACCATGACGCGCGCCCATTGAATGCCCGTCTGGTTGCGGCAAGCGCCGCCATGTCCATTGCCCCAGCCCCCCGGCGCAAGATATACTTTTTTCCTGCCCCACTCACGCGCCAGCGCCCGCACATCCTTGGCCGGAACGCCGGTTTCCTTCTCCTGCCACTCCGGCGTCTTGGCGATGCCGTCCTCTTCTCCGGTCAGATACGCAGCCCATTTGTCGAAACCTTCGGTATGGGTTTTGACATATTCCTTGTCGTAGAGACCTTCCTCGATCCAGACCTGTGCAATGGCCATCGCCATGGCGACGGAGGTCGTGGGCTTGGGTGCAAACCACTTGCCGGGCAGAAACTGCGCTGATGAATTGAAGAACGGATCGACATGCACGACCTTGATGCCGAGCTTGTCATCCTTCAGCCATTGCCGCCGGATCGTACCTTCCTGCGCGCCGTAGGACCCGGAAGTCGTTTCCGGATCCGCCGACCAGAAAACAATCATTTCCGCATTTTGCAGGCAATCTTCGACCGTACCATAGGTCTCCGACTGGCCGACACGCAGCGTATGGCCCCAATGGTGCACGGCGCCCCAATACCAGCCTTCCCAGGAATCGGGATTGTGATGCACGCGGGTCATGCCAACGGCATTGGTGAAACGGAACAGCGCCGACAGGTAATATCCGATATTGCCCCAGGTATGGTGCGAGCCATGCGAGCAGGCGATGGCGCCCGGCCCATGCACTCGCTTCTGGCGCTTGATTTCCTTGGCAACGATATCGAGCGCCTCGTCCCAGGAAATCCGTTCATAACCGGACTTGCCGCGGTTTTGTGGATTGCGCTCGCCATCGGGATCGAAGTCGACGCGCTTCATCGGATAAAGCAACCGGTCGGGCGAATAGATGATCGACTTTGCGTTCTGTCCGTGCGGCGCGAGCGTGGTCCGCCGCGGCGGCGTAAAGCTGTGGCCGCGCGCCTTGATGGTCCAGGGCTCCGGGTCGCCTTCGCCAAAATCCATCGGCAGCATCCGCACGATCTTGTCGTCTTTAACGTCGATAAAGACCGGCCCGCCATTGGTCATGTTACAATAGCGCATTGTGCCATCGGGCCGCGGCACGCCGAATTTCCAGCCTGCCGTCTGGCTTTGCATGATCGTTTGCGCAAACCAGTTTGACAGATCCTCCGATCCATCCATGGTGAGCATGAAATCTTTCTGGGCGTTAATCTGCTCAAGCCAGTTGATCGGCGGGGTAAGCAAACGGGCGCCGGTCGCGGCGTTCTTGAAGCCCAAAGTCACATCCGGATTGGAATGCAGACCGGCGCGCGACTTGACCTTGCCGTCGCGAATTTCAACCCAGCGGCCCGTCTCCTCGTCTTTGGCAAGGAATTGCGCAACCAGATTGCGTTCCTTTAACCGGTCGGCGAAATGCGGATACATTCGCCGCGCCAGCTTGAGCGACTGGGCCATGCCGAACAGCACGGTGGCGAATTTCATTGTTGCAAGAGACATCGATTTCCTCCCGGACCGGCCGGTTCCGATTGCAG
>Ga0181594_10001316_pt1 | contig 23157 bp, 21 predicted proteins | sample 071ome_18_FD_145603 | JGI IMG/M metagenome (GOLD analysis project Ga0181594, IMG submission 145603) | Coastal salt marsh microbial communities from the Groves Creek Marsh, Skidaway Island, Georgia - 071413BT metaG (spades assembly) | ecosystem: Environmental > Aquatic > Marine > Intertidal zone... | reverse complement strand
CGAGCACCCGTAGCCCTTCGAATACCTGTTTCGACATGTCAGCGGCCCTTCCAGACAGGATCGCGCTTTTCGAGGAAAGCGGTGGGGCCCTCCGCGCCATCGTCGGTCTGGGCGCAGCGCACGCGATAGCTCTCGGCCAGCAGTTCCGCTTCGTAGATTGGCAGCGAAAGACCCTTGCGCATCGCCATGCGGGTGCCGCGCACGGCGAGCGGGGCGTTGCGGTTGACGATCTCGGCAAGTTCCCAGGCGCGGTCCATGAGGTTGTCCTTGGGCACGACTTCAGTGATCAGGCCGATCTCATAGGCGCGCTGCGCGGTCAGCTGCTCATGCTTGCCCATCACCGCCATGCGCATTGCCACCGGCAAGGGCAGAACGCGCGCCATCCGCACCATCTCGCGGCCAGAGACTACGCCGATCGAAACGTGCGGATCGAAGAACGTCGCATGATCGGCAGCGATGGCCACGTCTGCCGTCGATACCAGATCGAGCCCCGCCCCGCAGGCGACACCGTTCACTGCGCAGATAATCGGCTTGGTCATTTCCATGTAGGGCGGGGTTGCTTCCTGCGGAACTTCCCACTGGCGGCGATTGGCCAGCATCGGCTCACCCCACATGTCGATGCCGGTGATGTGCTCGCCCTTCTTGGTCAGTTCGAACACTGCCATGTCCGCGCCGGTACACAGCGCCTTGTGCCCCGCGCCAGTGACGATCAGGGTCCATACATCATCGTCTTCCTCGACTTCGCGATAGAGGCGGGCAAGCTCCTTCATCATCTCGATGGAGACGGCGTTCATCTTGTCGGGACGATTCAGCGTGATGCAGGCGGCGTGGCCGCGCTTTTCGTAAATGAGGGTATTCCAGCTCAATTGTCTTCTCCTTGCCCGCCGAGAGGTGGCAGGCGCTTGTTCGAATCAAGGAGCAGCGGGGTGTTGACCATTCGCTCTACGGCGCGGCCGCCCGCACGATCTAGATCCTTGCACAGGTCGATAGCGACCTTGGCCGAACCGACCGCGTCCGCCGGCTTGGCGGCAATCCTCTTGCAGAAGTCCATGACCTGCTCGTCGAAGCGCTCAGTATCCCAAACGGCCTGAACCAGCCCGGCCTTGAGCGCGGTCTCTGCGTCGATCCGCTCGCCCGCCATGCCCAGCCACTTGGCCCAGCCGACGCCGCACAGCCGCACGATGCGGCTGGTGCCGCCGCTGCCGGCGACGATACCCATGTCGACCTCGGGCAGTCCGAATTCCGCGCGGGTGGAAGCGATGCGGAAATCGACCGCGCCTGCCATTTCGACGCCGAGGCCGAGGCACACCCCGTCAATCGCCATGACCACGGGCTTTTCGACGAATTCCATTTCGTCGAAGTAGCGATGGATATTGCGCCGGTAGTCGCGCCGGAATTCCTGCATGCCGCGCGAGCCGGGGTAGAGCTGCTGGTGCTCCTTGATGTCGATCCCGGCGGTGAAGACCGGCCCTTCGGCGCGGATCAGCAGCACGCGCAGATCATCGTTGTCGCGTAGGTCGTCGACCGCGTTGAACAACACCTCGCGCATCGCGACGTTCAGCGCATTGCGCTTCAGATGGCGCGTGAATGTCACGACGACTATGCCGTTACGATCTTCCCGCTTGATGTCCTCGTTCATTGGCTCAGGACTTAAGCGCGAATTCGAACAGAAGTCCGAAATTGGCTTCAGGATCGATGGCAAAGCTGTCGGGCAGGGTCCCGGCAATGATCGGCAGGCCCTTACTTTCGAAATGAGCCTCCGCCTTGTCGAGATCTGCGATGCCGATCACGAGGGAGCGAATGCCTTCGCCCGATCGCATCATCTCGTCCATCAGCGGGCCGGGTCCGACGGGTTCGAGCAATTCAACGACATGATCCGAAATCGCGTAGCCACGCGCCTTTGCGGCGAGGGCAGGGCGGTCTGCGTCGTAGACGCGAGAGGACCCGAATAGGTTTTCGAGTAGCGCGCCGGCAGCATCGATGCTGGCGCATGCCTGGGTATAGCCGACCGGGCCGGTCATGCCGGCCGGATGCTCGTTCCGCCAGAAGTTCGCGCCGCGATCGTGCGTGGTCACATTGGGCGCATCGGGGCCGAAGAATGTGCCCTCGTAAAGCTCGTAATCGACGCCGAAGCCGTCCGCCGGGTCGGTGTGGAACGCGACTTCCAGATCGCGATAGATGCGCACGTTGTTGGCGGCGACCGCAGCGCGGCTCTCTTTCATTGGCGCTTCATATTCGACGCCAAGCCAGTGCGCGCCGTTGCGCGTGTTGAGCATGAAATTAAACGGCCCGAAGAATTCGGTGATGACCCCGCCGATCTCGATCAGGCAGGCGTTCCAGTTCGGTCCCGGCAGGTCGAGCATCATGTTGCCGTCATAGAAATCGATGAAGTGCTTCACCGCATCCTGATAATTGTCGATGACAGCATTCATGTGGCTGAGGCGTCCCGGCGTAACGCTGGTTTTCACTGTGGCTCTCCCGTGCGGCTAAGCCCCTACCGGGCTGGCCATGTCTCTTGTCAATTTCACCCGCGGGCTTGACTGTCAACGGCTTCCTCTGAAAGCCTGATGGCCAGCGAAGGGAGGCGAACTCATGCAAGCGAAGCGCGATCAGGATTTCTTCTGGGAAGGAATCGACCGGGGCGAACTGCTCGCCCAGCAATGCGATGGTTGCCAGGCACTGCGCCATCCTCCTGCTCCCCGCTGCGCAGCCTGTGGTTCGGACGAATGGCACGCCGAACCGCTTTCCGGCCAAGGCAAGATCCTGGCCTTTCTTGAGTCTGTGCACCCAACCCGGCGCGATGACGAGCCGCGCTGCGTTTGCCTCGTCGACCTGCCGGAGGGCCTGCGGATGGTGTCGAGCCTGCTCGATCCGGAGAATGCGCAGAAAGGCGCGCCGGTGCGTTTCGAGATCGCCGAACATGATGGGCAGCTTCTGCCGCTGGTGCGTACGACCGGAGGGGTGCAATGAGTGAGGCCGGAAAGACCGCGATCACCGGCATTGGTCAGACCGCCTACACCAAGGATTCGGGCCGGAGCGTGATGTCGCTGTGCGCCGAAGCCAGCGCCAAGGCGATCGAGGATTCGGGTCTTGAGCGCAGCGACATAGACGGTCTCGTCAGCTTCACCATGGACACCAATTCCGACCACGACCTGCAGAACGCGCTTGGCCTGCCGATGGTACGCTGGACCGGCAAGGCGCCGTTCGGTGGCGAAGGGGCCTATGCCACATTCCAGCTAGCCGCCGCCGCGATTGAGAGCGGGCAGGCGAACAACGTGTTGATCTTTCGCGCTTTCAACGAACGCTCCGAAGCGCGCTTCGGCCAGCCGACCTATAATGCAGGGACCATGCGCGACTTTCACAAGAGCCTCGGGCTTGTCACACCGGGGCAGGTATACGCCATGTGGCACAAGCCCTTCCTCGATGCGCGCGGCATGACCAGCGAGGACCTCGGCCATCTCGTCGTGCAGATGCGCGCCTGGGCGGCGAACAATCCCGACGCCTGGTTTTACGAACGGCCGATCACTTTGGAGGATCACCAGCGTTCGCGCTGGATCGTCAAGCCCGTCCTGCGGCTCTACGACTTCTGTCAGGAGACCGACGGCGGCGTCGCTTTCGTCGTCTCGCGGCTGGATACGGCGCGGGCTTCGGGAAGGCCGGTCGTGCGGGTCCTGGGCGTGCAGCAGGCGTGGCCGCTCGGCGAATCGATGATGTACAATTACTACAAGAAGAACCTCGTGTTCCCCGAGGATACGGTACATGTCGCCAATGGGCTGTGGGAGCAGACCGGGCTGTCGCCCGCCGAGATCGACGTTTCGACCATCTACGACAATTTCTCGCCGAGCATTCCCATCTCCTATGAAGGGTATGGCCTGTGCAAGCCGGGTGAAGTGCGCGATGCGATCCTCGCGGGCGAACTCGGGCCGGGCGGCTCGACCCCGGTCAATACCAATGGCGGGCTGATCGGCGAGGCTTACCTGCATGGCCTTAACAACGCGACCGAATGCGTGCGCCAGATGCGCGGCACGTCGCCCAACCAGATCGAGGGCGCAAAAGTGGCGCTCTGCGCAGGGCGCCAATGCGGGATGGTCTTGGTGCGGGAGTAGTGGACTACTCCGCCTTTGAGGCTTCCCGCGCCGCCTTGGACAGACCCATTTCCCTGCGTCCTTCGAGCATCGGCTCGCCCGGTTGCCACAGGCCGACCACCCTTTCGGCCGCGAGTGCATCGATTTCGGCGCGCGAATAGCCCAATTCCGCCAGCACTTCTGCGCTTTCCTGACCGAGCACGACCGGACCATACGGGATCGAGGCAGGCGTTTCGGAGAACTGGTAGGATAGGCCGACCTGATCGAACCTGCCGACAACCGGGTTGTCGAACTGCGCAGTCAGACCCATGGCCTTGATCTCGGCATCGTCGTGGAACTCCTGGCCGAAATGTGGGTCGCTGATTTCGCAGGGCACGTCTGCCGCATCGAGCAGCGCGAACCATTCTGACGCCGGGCGCTCCGCGAACACCTTTTCGAGCAAAGCGCGCAGCGCTGCATCGTTGGCCGCGCGCGCCTCCGCATCGGCAAAGCGCTCATCGGCCAGCGCGGGCAGAACGGAAACGAGATTCTTCCAGTGCTGCTCCGTCAGCACGGCAAGCGCCAGCCATTCATCCGCTGTGGGGTAGATGCCGTAGAGCGCGGTGAAGTGGCTCTGCATGCCGTCGAGATGCCAGCGTTCGAGTCCCTCGCCATCGGGCCGCGCCATGATGTGCGAAGCATTCAGCAATTGCGCATTGACGATCGAGGTGCGCAGGAACTGGCCCTCTCCGGTGCGCATCCGGTGGCGCAGGGCATTGAGCAAGCCGATGGCCGAGAGCACGCCGTTGCCGGTGTCTCCATATTGCGTCATCGTCCAGATCGGCTTGCCGCCGCGCGACATGCCGCCGTCTTCCCATTCGACACCGGCCCGACACGCGCCGGTCTGCTCGTTGCCGGGCAGGTTCTCGCTCGGACCGGGCAGGAAGCCAAGCGTGTGACAGTAAATGAGATCCGGGCGGACCGCCTTGAGGCTCTCGTAGTCGATGCCAAGCCGCTGCGCCGCGCCATAGCGCATGTTGTGCTGGACGATGTCGGCGCTTGCCACCAGCCGGTGCAGCACTTCGCGCGAGCCGGGATGCTTGAGGTCGATGCACAGGCTGCGCTTGGAGCGGTTGCAGCACATCGCGATGTGGTTGCGGTGCCAGTAGGCGTCATGGAAGGCGCCGATCTTGATGACATCGGCGCCAAGATCGCCAAGCGTCTGGGTGCCGTAGGGGCCAGCGAGCGCCAGCCCGAAATCGAGCACGCGAATGCCGTCGAGCGGAGGCTTCGCATCGCCAGCGGCGGCGGGCGCAGGCTGCGGCTCGGTGAACTTCAGCAGTTCGGCTTCGGCACGCACGTCCGCCTCGTGCTCGTTCGGCAAGGGTGCGACGCCTGAAGGTTCGCTTGGCGTGGCGCCATATTCGATGAAGCGGCCCGCCTGCCGCACTTTGCCGAACATCGGGTCGTCGACTTCGCGGATCGCGCCATAGTCAAGAAAATCCGGGTCGGTCAGTGCCTCTTCGGTAGTACGCACGATCTGCAGCGGAATGTCGGCAATTGCCCCGGCGCGGACCCATTCATCGCTGGGGAACTTGGCGACCCGGGGAGCGATCTGCTCGTTATAGTAGGCGACGACGAAGGTTTCCTCGACCGAGGTGCCGAGGCGGTCGGGATCGTCGCGAGTGGAAAGGTCCGGAGTCGAATCGAGTGCTTCGCCTGCCGACGCCCCGAGCATGAAGCGCGGATTGGGCACCCATTGGTGAATCCATTTCCCATCGGAGCACTTGAAATGGCCTTTGGGCGCCTTGCTGCCGTAGATCCAGGTGGCGAAGCCGGGCGCATCGTATTGTTCGGCGCGCTGCCACACGGTCTGGGCGGAATAGGCGCAGCCCTGCATCATCGAGGTCTGGATGTGTTGGCCGCGCCCGCTCTGCTCGCGCGAGACGAGCGCCGCGCCGATGGCGGCGGTCAGGCCGTAAAAGGTCCCGAGCGAGGCGGTGGGCACGCCCGCCAGTATCGGTCCTTCGCGCGGCGGACCTTGCTTGAGCTCCCAATCGACGTCGAAATCGGGGAAAGGATCGGGCGCCTTCGCCATGCGGTAGAGGGAGGTTTCCGGCCATGACCGGTGTTCCCACTGCAGGCCCATGCGCGCCGAGACGAGCAGGTCGTAGGCCGGGCGATCCCGGTGCGAGGTGTCGCGATAGCCGTCGATCGAGGCATGGATCAGGCGAGGATTCGCCTTGCTCAGTTCCTCGTAATCGACCCCGAGCTTCTGCGCGGTGCCCAGCGGATAGCTTTCGATCAGGACATCGGCATGCAGCGCCAGCGCAAGGAACACCTCGCGGTCCTTCTCGTCGGTCAGATCGAGCTGGATCGCGCGCTTGCCGCGATGCCATGTGCGATAACCGAGACGGCAACGCCCGACGTCGGCCAGCCAGTCGCCGCCCGGCGGCTCGATCAGGATTGTGTCCGCGCCCTGGTCGGTAAGCATCATGCCGGTCATCGGCCCGGCAATGCCGCGAGAGAGATCGAGCACGCGCAGGCCGGAAAGAATACCGTTCATTTATGCCTCTCTCCCCGTCACTTGCGATTGCATTGCAAAGTGCCCGAAACGCGTGGGAAAGCAAAGTGGGGTTTGGCGCCCGATTTTGCCGCGCTGGCATTGCCGCAGTTGAGGGTGACACAAGTGACACTTGCCACCCCGTCCGTCACCCTTGTGAAACGCGCAGGTTTCTGCGGGTTTCCGGGGCTTAGGGTGACACTTCGCGCAGAATCGGGAAACGCCGGTTTCCGGGTGGCATGAATCGCGGGGAATGAGTGCAATGCAGGCGGCGGGACTGGGCATGGTTTGGTGACTACGATAGCCGTCTGCGGTCACGTAGGAAATTGATGTTTGGTCTATGGCGTGAACGCCGCAGAATACCGACCGACACGCCGATCCGGAAGAGGCCGGTGCCCCGATCAAGTCCCGGCTGGCGTTTCCTCAACCCAGATTCAGCACTCGCCGCGCATTGTTGGTGAAGAAGTCCGGCCAGACCTCCTCGCGAAAGTCCAGGTCGTCAAGCTCGCGGAAGGTGCGTTCCAGCTCAAGACCGAACGGGAAATATCCCGCGTAGATGACCTTCTCGCGCCCGCGCGTGTTCGCGAAGTGGATGATGTCCTTGGGCAGATGTTTGGGAGCGAAGCCCGAAGTCGAATAGTGCAGGTTCGGCCATTTCAACATGAGCTTGACGGCAAGGTCCGCCCAGGGCTCGGCGCCGTGACGCATGACGATCTTGAGTTCGGGAAAGTCGTAGCACACCTCGTCGAGGTAGCCCGGCCATTGCGGCATCATCTTGACCCGCGGACCCGGCGCACCGACCGCGACGAACACCGGGATATCGAGCTCCACGCATTTCGAATAGACCGGATACCATAGCTTGTCGTTGATCGGGATCGGCGGGTGAACACCCGCCGGGAAGGTCGAGACGGCGCGGATCGCGCCCTCGCCATGCAGGGCAACGATGTCGCGGATCTGGTCCATGCCGCGATTGCCGTCGACCGCGAGGCAGCCGATGAAGCGGTCGGGATGCTCGCGCAGCGCCTTCGGCGTTTCCGGCATGGTGTGGCTGACCAGCCCGATCTCGATGCCATATTGATCCATCAGCGAGAGCGTCTCGCCGATCGAGTCGAATTCGGCCCCCTCTTCCAGCTCGTCGGGCACTTCCTTGAACATGTAGCCGTGCGGATGGTGTTCGGCCTTGTCGCTCTCGCGCAGGGCCGCGATTGCCGGGGTGACCCGCTGCGAGCGGAAGCCGATCAGCGTATCGACGATGCCGGAATGGACGGTGCGCATTGCCCTGCGTTTCTCCCTCGATGTTCGTGACTTGTGATCTAACCCGAAACCTTGCGTGACTGGTCCGCCTCGGGAAGCGGCACCATGTCGATGGGTTTGCCGCCCTGATAGGCGCTGAACACGACCTTGCCGCTCTGTTCGAGATGCTTGCGCCAGAAGCTTTCTGCCCCGGCACTGTCGCCAGCTTCGACCAGCACCGTCAATTTCTCACGGCTGCGGATATTGAGTTCGCGCATCCGTTTGCCACCGGTTTGGGAGAAAGTGCGCACGGTGACATCGACGTGCTGGGCATCGACGATGTCCTGGATCAGCGTTGCCATCGTGTCGAGCGTCAGCGAGCCGCAATGCCGGGTGAGGATCAGCGAGAAATCATTGGTGAGGTGGCCGTAGGCGACCGGGTCGTCGAGCGCGGCTTTGGCGCTCGCAATATTTCCATGCATGGCCTCGATAGCGTCACGCGACTGGCTCTCGGCGAGCATGCGTGCAGCACCAGGCTCGATCTGCATGCGTGCCGTCCACACATCCTGCAGCGTCGCGCCCTTCATCTGCAGAAAGGCGCCGACCTGCCGGGCGAGAACCGTGGGATTGGGCTCCTGCACCCGCGCGCCGCCATGCTGGCCGCGCGTGACCACGATCAGCGATTCGGATTCGAGCATGCGCAGCGCCTCACGCAGCGTCGGGCGCGAGATATCGAACTGCTCCTGCAATTCACGTTCGTTGTGGAGCTTGTCCCCGGGGCGCAATTTGCCGGTGACGATTTCGCGGCGCAGCTCGGCGGCGACGCGTCCGGCGATCTTCAGCCTTGGCTGGGCGCGGTCGCCATTGCCGGCCTCGGGGCCGCCCGCCACCGATTTCCTCAGCTTTGACATGGCCGCGTCATCACGTTCGGATCTGCCCCCGCTCCATGCCTGATACCTAGGCCTGCCCAGCCTCTGTTACCGGCGCAAATTTGTAAACAGTCAGCCGGCGTTCGGTGAACTTCCAGCCATCATCGGTCAGCACCAGCTTGTCGTCATAGCGACCAAGCATGATGATCGAGCCATCGTCGCCGCCCGCGCGTTCCTGCACGCCAAGGCTCGATGTCGCGGTCTTTTCGTCCTTGCCGATGTCGATGTTGGTGATCGAGTTGAGCTGGACGAGCCAGGTCAATCCGTCGAAGGCCTGACCGAAGAAGCCCCGCAGCGCGTCCTTGCCCACCAGCGGCCCGGTCTGACCGAACATTTCTAGGATGCCGTGCATCACTGCATCATCGGTGAAGAACGTCAGATACTCGTCGATGTCGAGCCGCGCTGCCGCGCCCGAATAGCCTTCGAGGTGCTCGCGCACATCCTGTTTCAGCTTGCGTTTGCCCATGGCGCAGTCTTTCCCTCAGTAGCCCCGGAATGCCGGAGCACGTTTTTCCATGAAGGCGAGGCCCGCTTCCTTGCCGTCGTGCGACATTGAAGCGCGCGCGTTCTGCGCTGCCTCGGTCGAAACGCAATCCTCGAACGACAGCCGCTCGGCGGCGTTGAGGTTACGTTTGATGCCGGCGTAGCTCATGCCCGGTCCAGCGGCGAACTTGGCGGCGATTTTCGCGGCCTCGGCGTCGAGCGCATCGTCGGCAAACACCTTGTTGGCAAGGCCGTAGGCAAGCGCGGTCGAAGCGTCGATCTTCTCGTCGAGCAGCATGAATTCGCGGGCCTTGGCCGGGCCGACCAGCCGTTGCAGCAGGAATGCCGATCCCGGCTCGCCGCAGCGGCCTGCGCTGGCGTAGCTCGTCTTGAAGAAGGCGGTTTCGGAGACGATCCGTAGGTCGCAGGCGGTCGCGAGCGCCAGCCCGCTGCCTGCCGCCGGACCACGCATGACCGCCATGGTCGGCTTGTTCATGCGGAACAGGCTGATGAAGATCTGGCTGTCCTCGATCATCCGCGCTGCGACCTGCTCGGGTTCGAGCCAGATCGGCTCGTTTTTCCACTTGTCGGTGATGGGATCGCCATCCTCGCCGCCCATAGCGGACAGATCGTGCCCGGCGCAGAAACCTCGCCCCGCACCCGCCAGCACGAACACCTTGACGCCGGGATCGCGATTGGCGCGGCTGACCAGTTCGTCGAGCTGCGCGATCATCGGCCAGGTCAGCGTGTTGAGGCGGTCGGGCCGGTTGAGGGTGACCGTCATCACGCCGCTTTCGTCGGTGACGAGAAGATCCTGGTTGTCGCTCATCTGTCCATCCTCTCCCGTGGTCGCGTCAGACCTTGCCGGCTGCCTTGACCGCAGTGTGATCGACGAGCACGAACTGGCCGGTCTGCGCCCAGGCCGAGTTGTGGCCGAGGTGGTGGATGTCGAAGCACGACTGGATCGCGGCATACTGACCCTGAATATCGAGCGTCTGGTTGACGACGCGCTTGGCCATTTCGAGCGCGTGGGGATGCATCTGTGCGATTTCGACCGCCATTTCGCGCGCTGCCGCGTCCAGTTCCTCGACCGGCACGACCTTGTTGACCATGCCGCGCCGCTCGGCCTCGTCGGCCAGGATCGGCTTCGCCGTAAACAGCATTTCCTTGGCCTTGCGCGCACCAAGCTCCCAGGTGTGGCCGTGATACTCGACGCCGCCGATGCCCATCATTACCACCGGATCGGAGAAGCGGGCGTTTTCGGCGGCGATGATCAGGTCGCACGGCCAGACCAGCAGCAAGGCCCCTGCAATGCAGGCGCCTTGCACCGCCGCGATAGAGGGCTTGGGGATTTCGCGCCAACGCCGCGAATAGCCAAGATACCGCTTGGATTCCCAGCGATAGAGCTCCAGCGTCCCGGTTTCCTTGATGCTGTCGCCAATCTTGCTCAGCGACTTGTCGCGCACGCCCGTCATGTCGTGGCCGGCGGAAAAGTGCGGGCCTTCGGCGCGCAGCAGGATCACGCGCACTTCATCGTCTTCGGCGGCGCGTTCCCAGCATTCATGAAGCTGGTCGAGCAATTCCGGGTTTTGCGCATTGCGTCGTTCCGGGCGGTTGAGAGTGATCGTGGCGACGCGATCTTTCACGTCGTAAAGTACCAGGTCGGACATCGTCCATCTCCGCGTTGATTAGGCTCTGCAGGCCCGAAGGGATTCGGGTTCACACACGGCTCTGGCACAGGCAATCGCGATTTGCGAGTCACGAATTGGTTAGATGATTGCGGGTCCATATTTACGGATTTGCCATGCGCGCCGCGCGCGGCGCCGGTTGCGCACGATCAATGATTGCGGCGGCAGCATGGGCTCTGCATAATCACTCGCAAATACACGCACACGGGAACGAGGTTGGACAATGGACATGGTTTCGAGCGAGGCGGGAAGCGCCACACGGACACGCGAGCTCGACGTGGTGGTGGTTGGCGCCGGATTTGCCGGTCTGGCTGCGCTCCATCGCCTGCGCGACAAGATGGGATACAGCGCGCGGGTGATCGAGGCCGGATCGCAAGCGGGCGGCACCTGGTACTGGAACCGCTATCCCGGCGCGCGCTGCGACGTCGAGAGCCTGCAATATTCGCTCGCGATAGACGACGCGATCCAGCAGGAATGGAGCTGGACCGAGCGTTTCGCCACCCAGTCCGAGATCCTCGACTATACGCAATTTGTCGTCGATCGCCTCGATCTGGGCAAGGACATCGACTTCAACACGCGCGTTGCCTCTGCCGTTTATGACGAGGCGGACAATAGCTGGACGGTGACCACCGAAGGCGGTGACGCCTATCGCTGCCGCTGGCTGATCATGGCAGCCGGCCCGCTCTCCACTCCCAACATTCCGGATTTTCCCGGTCTCGATACGTTCGAGGGTGAATTCTACCACACCGCCATGTGGCCCAAGCACGAGGTGTCGTTCGCTGGCAAGAAAGTGGTGCAGATCGGCACCGGCTCATCGGGTGTGCAGATCGCGCAGGAAATTTCCAAGGACGCGGGCAAACATTACGTGCTGCAGCGCACCGCACACCACATCATCCCGGCGCGCAACCGGCCATTGCTTGAGGGTGAGCAGGAAGAGATCAAGGCGCGCTATCCGGAGCTACGCGAATTCTGGCAAACGCTGATCGGCGCGACTTTCTATCAGAGCCTGCCGAGCGATCCGCCGATCGTGCCAGGCGACAAGTCGATCTTCGACGTCTCGCCGGAAGAGCGCGAGAAGATCTTCGACAATGCCTGGGCCTATGGCGGCTACGGTTTCCAGCGCGCCTTCACCGACACGCTCAAGACCAAGGAGGCGAGCGCAATTGCAGGTGAATATATCGCCGACCGCATTCGCGAGATCGTCAAGGATCAGGCCGTCGCCGAAAAGCTGATTTCCAGCCAGTATTTCGGCACCAAGCGAGTGATCCTCGACACCAATTATTACGAGATCTACAATCAGGACAACGTCGAACTGGTCGACGTCAAATCGGACCCGATCGCTTCGATCGACAAGACTGGTGTGAACCTGAAATCGGGCCGGCACATCGATGCCGACATGATCGTCTGCGCGACTGGTTTCGACGCCATGACCGGTTCGCTTACGCGCATGGACATCGTCGGGCGCGGCGGAAAGATCCTGCGCGATGCCTGGAAGGACGGCCCCTATTCCTACCTCGGTATCATGGTCTCCGAATTTCCCGGCATGTTCATCATCGGCGGGCCGCAAAGCTGCTCGGCGCTTGCCAATGTAATTACCGCCAATGAGCAGCAGGTGGACTGGATCGCAAAGGCCATTACCTGGCTCGACGAGCAGGGCTACACCTCGATCGAGCCGGATCCAGAGGCGGAAGCCAAATGGGTGCAGCATTGCAACGAGCTGGCCGACGCTACGATCTATACCAAGGGCGACTCCTGGTATCTGGGCTCCAACATTCCCGGCAAGCCGCGCCGGTTCCTGCTCTATGTCGCCGGTTATCCGGGCTACAAGGCTGTGACCGAGGAGGTCGCCGCAAAGGGCTACGAAGGCTTCGTGCTCGACAAGGCCAAGGCTCTCAACTAGCCAATTCTCCCGATGGGGGAGAGACCATGACTGAATCGCAAGTGGTGCCGACCGCCATGACAGGCGATCCGCGCTATGAGGCTTTGGTGCGCGCGAGGGCTCGCTTCGCCTGGCTGCTGACCTTCGCGATTTGCGCGATCTACTATGGCTATGTGCTCCTGATCGCATTCCGGCCCGACATTCTCGCCCGGCCCATCGGTGACGGTGTGACCACGCTCGGGATTCCCGTTGGCATTGGCGTAATTCTCTCGGGCATTGCGTTGACCGCGCTCTACGTGTGGCGCGCAAACCGCCACTACGATCCGGCAATGCAGGCGCTGCGTGAGGAGCACGGCGCGTGAAGGGCCCCTTCGCCGCAACTCGCTGCGCTCTGATTCTGGCGCTTGTCGCCGTCCCGGCCATGGCGCTTGCCGATGCGCTGACCGGGGAGACGCAGCAGCAAGCGACGAACTGGCCCGCGATCACCATGTTCGCGCTGTTCGTCGGCGCGACGCTGTGGATCACGCGCTGGGCGGCAAAGCGCGTGCGCTCGGCTTCCGATTTCTACACTGCGGGCGGCGGCATCAGCGGCTTCCAGAACGGCCTCGCCATTGCCGGGGACTACATGTCAGCGGCGAGTTTTCTGGGCATCTCGGCGCAGATTTTCGCTTCGGGCTACGATGGCCTGATCTATTCGACAGGCTTCCTTGTCGGCTGGCCGATCATCCTGTTCCTGCTGGCAGAGCGCCTGCGCAACCTTGGCCGCTACACCTTCGCCGATGTCGCAAGCTTTCGCTTCGCACAGACGCCGGTGCGCCTCTTCGCCGCCTTTTCGACGCTGGCAGTGGTTGTCTTCTACTTGATCGCGCAGATGGTCGGCGCGGGCCAGCTCATCAAGCTGCTGTTCGGGCTCGAATATGCTTGGGCGGTGGCAATCGTCGGCGTGCTGATGACCTGCTACGTGCTGTTCGGCGGCATGATCGCGACGACTTGGGTGCAGATCGTCAAGGCGGTGCTGCTGCTTGGCTGCGCCACCTTCATGGCCATTGCGGTGCTGGCAAGCTTCGGCTTTTCGCCCGAGGCGATGTTCGCCCGCGCGGTTGAGGTCAAGGCGAGCGTCGCTGCGGCAGGTGGTGCTTCGGCGGCGGACGCAAGCGCCGCGGGCTCGGCGATCATGGGACCGGGCGGCTTCATCAAGGACCCGATTTCGGCGATCTCGTTCGGGCTGGCGCTGATGCTCGGCACGGCGGGCCTGCCACATATCCTGATGCGCTTCTTCACCGTTCCCGACGCCAAGGCAGCCCGCAATTCGGTGCTCTGGGCAACCGGGTGGATCGGCTATTTCTACGTTCTTACCTTCGTTATCGGATTCGGCGCGATCACCCTGGTCGCCAGCAATCCGGCCTTCCTCGAAGCGGACGGGAGCTTGCGCGGCGGCGGCAACATGGCGGCGATCCACCTGGCGACCGCACTGGGCGGCGACCTGTTTCTCGGCTTCGTCAGTGCGGTCGCCTTCGCGACGATCCTCGCCGTTGTCGCGGGGCTGACCTTGTCCGGTGCTTCGGCGGTCGCGCATGACATCTATGCCAGCGTGATCCGCAAGGGGGAGGGAGACTCGGACAGCGAATTGAAGGTGTCGCGCCGCACCGTCCCGGTCCTGGCCGCGCTCGCCATCGCGCTGGGCATCGCCTTCGAGACGCAGAACGTCGCCTATATGGTCAGCCTTGCCTTCGCCATCGCGGCGTCGGGCAATTTCCCGGTGCTGCTCATGTCGGTCCTTTGGAAAGGCTGCACCACGCGCGGCATCGTCGTGGGCGGTACGCTCGGAATCGGCACCGCGCTGGTGCTTACCGTGCTTTCGCCCGCGATCTGGCAGGACGTGATCGGCAATGAGGCCGCGCCGTTCCCTTACAGCTCTCCGACGATCATCTCGATGCCGCTGGCTTTCATCGGAATCTGGCTCTTCTCGATCATGGATCGTTCGGGCCGGGCGGTGATGGACCGGGATGGATGCGAAGCGCAGCGCTTCCGGGCCGAAACCGGAATTGGAGCTGCGGGTGCCGCCACACACTGACCGCGCGCCTTGCAATTCAGTGCACTCTAATTAAAGCTGGGGCAGCTTAGTGGAGACCCCATGTCTTACGAAAATGTCCTGATTGACCGCCGCGACAACGGTGTGGCCGTGCTGACGCTCAACCGCCCCGATGCGATGAATTCGCTCGATGGCGGGTTGATGCGCGAGCTGCCGATCGCCGCACGCGAACTGGCCGAGGACGAGAACGTGCGCTGCATCATATTGACCGGCGCAGGCAAGGTGTTCTGCGCGGGCGGCGATACCCGGGCGATCGGCAAGATGGCCGACGATCAGGTGAAAAGCGCGGCGCCGCCCAAGTCGAGCTTCGAAAAGCGCGCCGCCTGGCTGGCCAAGTGCTCGCAGGCCAGCCGCGTGTTGCACGAGGCACCCAAGCCGGTGATCGCGATGATCAACGGCGCCTGCGCCGGCGCAGGTCTCAATCTCGCGGGGGCCTGCGACATTCGCTATGCCGGAGCGTCCGCCAAGTTCCGCTCGGCCTTTATCGCCATGGGCCTGTCGAGCGATTATGGCGGCAACTGGCTGTGGACGCAGATTCTCGGCACCGGCAAGGCGCGCCAGCTGTTCTTCATCGACAAGAAGCGCAATGCCGAAGAGGCGCTGGAATTCGGGCTGATCGACAAGCTGTGTGCCGATGACGAGCTTGAAGCCGAGACCATGGCGCTTGCCGAACAGCTGGCCAATACGCCGGCCAAGGGCATGTTCTACGCCAAGACCAATCTCAACGCCGTACTCCACCAGACGCTCGATCAGGCGATCGAATTCGAATCGCGCAACCTGATGCTGTGCCGAGCCGCAATTACCGAGATGCGCAAGCGCGCGGAGAACAAATGACCGCACCGACCACCACAGCGCTGACGATTCCGGGCCTCGTCACCGACGCCGCACGGTTGTGGCCCGACGATCTCGCCACCATCGACGGCGACCTGCGCATGACATTCGCCGAACTGGAGGAGGCGATGCTGAACACGGCCGCTGCCTTCGTGGCGGCGGGTCTGCAGCCGGGCGAGCGCGTCGGCCTGTCGGGGCCGAACTCGGCGGCGTGGATGATCGCCTGCCTCGGGATTCAGGCGGCGCAAGGCGTGATGGTGCCGCTCAACACCCGTTTCAAGGGCGCCGAAGTGCAATATGCGCTTGGCAAGGCGAAAGCGGCGATGGCGGTCGCAGCACCGGAATTTCTAGATGTGCGCCATGCGGAAATTGTTCGCGGGCTCGACTTGCCGGAGCTGCGCCGGGCCATCGATCTCACCGGCCCTGACTGGGAAGCCTTTCTGGCCACTGCCACGCCCGAGCACCGCAAAGAGGCGGAGGCCCGCCTTGCCGCGCTCAAGCCCGAAGACGTTTGCGACATCATGTTCACCAGCGGTACGACGGGCGAGCCCAAGGGCGTGGTTTCTGCGCACGGCCAGACGGTCAAGACCGCGCGGCTGTGGGCCAGGGCGACCTCGTTTGGCTACCGCGACCGGTTCCTGCTGCTGTGGCCCTATTTCCACTCCGCCGGATACAAGGCAGGCTGGGTCGTATGTCTGGCGATGGGCGGCACCTCGCTGCCACAGGCCGTGCTCGACGGGCCGGACCTGCTGGCGCGGGTGGAGCGCGACAAGGCGACCTTCATGCCCGGCCCGCCGACCCTGTTCCAGACCTTGTTGGCGATGCCAGAGCGCAAGCCCGGCGCGCTCGATTCGGTGCGTGTCTCGGTGACGGGTGCGGCCTCTGTCGGCCCCTGGCTGATCGAGGCGATCCAGAACGATCTTGGCGTCCCGACGGTGCTGACCGGTTACGGCCTTACCGAATGCAGCGGCACGGCAACCATGTCGAGCGTCGGCGATCCTCCGGAAACGATTGTCAACACCGCAGGCAAGGCGATCGAAGGCGTAGAGGTCGAGATCATGGACGATGACCTCAATATCCTGCCGCGCGGCGAACCGGGCGAGGTGATGATCCGCGGCATCAGCGTCATGATCGGCTATCTCGACGATCCGGTCGCCACTGCCGAAACGATCACGCCTGACGGCTGGCTGCATTCCGGCGACATCGGTTTTATGGACGAGCAGGGCTACGTCGCAATCACCGACCGCAAGAAGGAAATGTTCATCACCGGCGGCTTCAACGTCTACCCGGCGGAAGTCGAACGGATGCTGATCGCCCATCCCGCCATCTTCCAGCTTGCGGTTGTGGGCATCCCCGACGAGCGCATGGGCGAGGTGTGCTGCGTCTATGTCGTGCCCAAGGAGGGCATGACCATCGAAGAAGACGAGCTGATTGCCTGGAGCCGCGAGCGCATGGCCAATTATAAGGTGCCGCGCAAAGTGGTGGCCTGCGACAGCTTGCCCACCACGCCGACCGGCAAGGTCCAGAAATTCAAGCTGCCCGCATGAGCAGCCCGACGCAGGAACAGGCCGTGACCGACTATTCGCAGATGTCCGACGACGAATTCCGCCAGATGGTGCGTGACTTCATCAAGGAAACCCTGCCGCCCGAAATGGCGGAGCGGTGGAAGAAGATGTACCATCCCTACAAGCCCGATGTGGTCTGGTGGACCGGCAAGCTCAACGAAAAGGGCTGGTCGGTCCCCGGCTGGCCGGTGGAATATGGCGGGCCGGACTGGACGATATCGCAGCGCCATATCTTCGAGGAAGAGGTGTTCCTCGCGGGTTGCCCGGCGCTCAGCCCGCAGGGACTGACGCTGGTCGGGCCGGTGATCTGTCATCACGGGACGCAGGAGCAGAAGGACTTCCACCTGCCGAAGATCCGCTCTGGCGAGATCATGTGGGCGCAGGGCTTTTCCGAGCCGAACGCCGGGTCCGACCTTGCCGCGTTACAGTGTCGCGCGGTGCGTGACGGCGACGAATATGTCGTCAATGGCCAGAAGATCTGGACCAGTGAGGCGCACTATTCGGAATGGGTGTTCATGCTGGTGCGGACCTCGACCGAGGGCAAGAAACAGGCGGGTATCTCGTTCCTGCTGATCGACCTGTCAACGCCCGGTATCACCATCCGTCCGATCATCTCGATCGACGGCGGGCATGAGCTCAACGAAGTGTTCTTCGAAGACGTCCGGGTTCCGGCCTCGAACCTTGTCGGTGAGGAAAACAAGGGCTGGACCTATGCCAAGGAACTGCTTGCCGAGGAGCGCACGTTCAGCGCCGAGGTCAAGCGCCACAAGGGCCAGCTTGCCCGTATCAAGGCCATCGCCCCTGAGACGAAAATTCGCGGTCGCCCGCTGATCGAGGACCCGCATTTCCGGCGCCGCCTTGCCCAGCTCGAAATCGAAGTGCTGGCTCACGAAGCGACGCTGTGGCGGGTTGTCGCGGAAGAAGAAGCGGGCATTCTTGGCGCTGCGCCGACGCCCTCGATCCTCAAGGTGCGCGGCACCGAGCTGGTGCAGCGACTGGGCGCGTTGATGATCGAGGCGCTGGAGGAGGCCGGGCTGCCCTACTACTCCGAGCACGACTATTTCCTGGGCGAGCCGAACGATCCACCGGGTCGGCCCGACGCCTATGGCGTTTCGTCCGACTTCATGTTCCGCCGCTCGCTGACGATCTACGGCGGCTCCAACGAGGTCCAGCGCAACATCATCGCTGGCCAGCTGCTGAGGAGATGAGCCGATGGGCATGAAGGTACTCCCCTCAGACGAACAGGTGATGTTCCGCGATGCGGCGGCCCGCTGGGTTGAGGCAGAGGCCGGCAAGGATGCGGACATGGCCGCGCAATGGGCGCAATTCGTTGAGCTTGGCTGGCTGATGGTATCCGTTCCAGAAGACCATGGCGGGCTGGGTGGCGACGTCTACGACAATGCCATCATTGCCGAGGAACTGGGCAAGGGGCTGGTTGCCGCGCCTTATGTCGGGGTCGCGGCGACGGCGACGCAGCTGCTCCTGGCGCTTGCACCCGAGCGCGCCGAAGCATTGGCTTCGGGCGAGGAAATTGCGCTCGTTGCCCATGTCGAGGCAGGGCAGGGCGGCGATCCGTCCTGGGTCGAGACGAAAGCCGAGAAGGCGGGCGACGGCTGGGTGCTGACCGGAACCAAGACGGCAATTCTCGGCGCGCCTCTGGCAACGAGTTTTCTCGTTTCGGCGAAGATTGGTGAGGGCAAGATCGGTCTGTTCGAAGTGGCGGCCGATGCGGTGAAGGTGCGCGAATACCTCTATTTCGACATGCGCCCGGCGGGCGATCTGGTGCTCGACGGCACCTCGGCCACGCTGATCGCCGAAGATGCGCTCTCAGCCATCGAATATGCTGTCGATTGCGAACACGTCGTCGAGAGCGCCGAAGCCGTGGGCGTGATGCAGACCGCTTTCGAGCTGACACGCGACTATCTCAATACGCGCCAGCAATATGGCCAGCTGATCGGGCAGTTTCAGGCACTCCAGCATCGGCTTGCCGACATGTTCATCGAGCTCGAACAGGCGCGCTCTGTGGTGCTGCGCGGTCTCGATGCGCTGGTGCGCAATGGCTCCGACCGTTCGGCCATGGCGGCGGCCTGCCGGGTCAAGGTGGCGCAGGCGGGGCACTTTGTCGGCGCGCAGGGAATCCAGCTTCACGGCGGCATCGGCGTGACCGAAGAATATCCGGTCGGCCATCACTTCCGCCAGTTGATCGCTTTCGAGATGCGGCACGGCGGGGCCGGCGCGCAGGTCGAGCGCTATGCGGGCATGATGGAATTGTAAGGGCTGGGCGGGTGCTGGCTCGCTCGCCGATTACTCGCCCTTGAAGGTGGGCCTGCGCTTTTCAAGGAAGGCGCTGGTCCCCTCGTTCTTGTCTTCGCTCGCGAACAGAAGCTGAAAGATCTTGTTCTCGAAAGCGAGCGCGGTCGGCAGCGAAGCTTCCGCGCCCATGATCACCGCCTGCTTGCTTGCCTCGATGGCGAGCGGGGGCAAGCGCGCGATTTTCTCGGCCAACTTCATCGCGTGTGCCTGCACCTCTGCTTCGGGCACGACTTCGGAAATCAGGCCGATTTCGTAAGCGGTCTGGGCAGGCATCTGGTCGCCGGTCATTAGCCAGCGCATCGCCTGGTACTTGCCGGTGGCGCGCACGAATCGCTGGGTGCCGCCCGCGCCGGGCATGATGCCGAGCCGCACTTCAGGCTGGCCGACTTTCGTCTCGTCGCCGGCAATGATGATGTCGCAATGCAGGGCCATTTCGAAGCCGCCGCCCAGCGCATAGCCGTTGACCGCAGCGATGAGCGGCTTGCGGCAGGAGTCGAGCGCATCCCAGGCGACGCGCGACAAGCGGAACTGCTTGCTGAGGACGTCACGCTTGTTCAGTTCGGCGACGTCCGCGCCCGCGGCGAAGACCTTTTCGCCACCGGTCAGCACGATGACCCGGGTCTCGTCATCTTCGTTGAGCTCGTGAAGGAATTCGGCGACTTTCTGGCGTACGCTGAGGCTCAAGGCGTTCATTGCCTCGGGCCGGTCGATACGGATGACGGCGATGTGATCGGACGGGCGGCTCAGCGAGACTTCGGCCATGGGGACTCCCAGATAGATGCTATTTCGGCACCTTGAGCGTGCCGGGCTTGGGCGGATCGGCGGGCACCCCGGCATAGGCCTGGGCAATCGCCATCCACGCCTTGGCATTGTCGCCCTCGCAGATCAAACCGGTATCGGCGACATTGCGCGATTGGACCACGACCAGCGCGAAATCGAGCGCACTGCCTTTCACCAGCCCTTCGGCGTCGGGATTCCAGACCCATTGCTCGCCGCCTGGAGAAGTCAGCTCCACTCGCGCCACCGGCGGGCGCTCGATCTTGCGGTTGGCGAAAGTCCAGCCCTGTGTGCGAACGCCAAGCTCGCAGATGCCCTTGATCCGCTCGGTCGGCCTGCGGGTCTTGCCGAGCACGTCCCAGATCCGCTGGCCATGCGCCCAGGTCTCCATCTGGCGCGCACCGGCAAAGGAATCGGGACGCATCGGCGGGCCGAACCATGGCAGCTTGTCGTCGCCGACGACCGCTTCGAGTTTGCCGATCAGCTCGCGCCAGCCATTGCTCCACAGCGAAAGGAGCTCGGAGCGCGGCATCTGGCCGAACAGCTCGCGCGCGACGTCATAGTGGGTCTTGCCTTCGGCCTGATAGGCACGGACGGACTTGACGTAGTCGTCCCAGTTCTCGGGGTCGGTGACAGCCCTGATGCCCCACATGTCGACCTGATGCAGGTGCATCACCTGGTCGGCAATGGTCCATTCCTTGTAATCGGTGACGAGGTCCCAGTCGGCCTCGGAAAGGCCCTTGAGCAAGGCTTCCAGTTCCTCGCATTCCTCGCGCAGCCAGGCGATTGCATCGGACATTGTTCTTATCCCAAATGATTGCGCCGACCCGGCCTGAACCGAGTCGGCGCTTCCTCTCCCAAGGAATTAGGTTGCGATCAAGGCGTCGGCCGACGATGCGGCGTCGGCGCGGGCGGCTCGGGCAGCTTGACCGGGCCGTGCTCGCGGCTCGCGACCATGATCGTCGAGGTGGCGTTGATGTTGTCGTTGCCGCGCTGGTTGGTGCCGCGCAAAACGACTTCGACCACCGGGCCAAGCTTTTCGTCGATCCGCTTGTCGACAACCTCGCCGGTCAGCCAGGTGACGTCGCCGGTGTAGTTGAAGCGGCGGAACTCGAACTTGATGCGGTGGATGAAGGCATCGTCACCGGCAAAGTTCGTCAGGTAGTTCGAAACGTGGAACTGACGGACTGCGCCGATGTCGTACAGCATCTTGACGCCGACCTTGTCGGCCAGGACCTTGTCCCAGTGGACGCGCTGCAGCGTATCCCATGAATTGTGTTCATCGCGGGTGTAGAAGCCGCGCAGCTTCTTGCGGCCCTCGTAGGCGAGGCGGTTTGGCCAGCAGCCGTAGAGGATCCAGCCGGTACCCATGTGCATGTTGATCAGGTCGGTGATGGTGAAGGGGCCCTTGACCATCTTCGGCATGGCGCTCCCGACCTCGACGTCTTCATAGTAGAGCGTATCGGCGCCGCGACGGAATTCGTTGTCGTAGCAGTCCTCGATCTCCTTCAGTTCCTCGTCGGTGTAGAAGGCAGGCTCTTCCTTGGCGTATTTCGACTTCTCGTCGGTACGCTTCTTGCGTTCGGCATGAACGAACCAGTCGACGCCGTCGACATAGACCTTGTCGTTCTCGTCCCACATGCACAGGCCGTTGGTGACGATGGCGGAACGCCCGGCATAGTCCGATTCCTTGACGTCGACCTGCTTGACGTAGCGCGAGCGCCACAGCTTCACGCCTTCGGTGATCGGCGCCCAGTAGAAGTTTTCGCCGCCTGAATGGAACAGCTGCACGCCGCGCAGCGCTTTGCTGGTTTCCTTGGCGAACTCTTCGCTGGGCATGAGCGCATTGCCCATGATGCCCATGGACTTCTCGAAGCCCGGCTGCGCGATGACCTGGCCCCAGCGCGTGTTCTTCGCATATTCCGGATCGCAATAGAGCGGATTGTCGTCACCCATGCAGTAGGCGAATTTGCGGATCGCATCGTCGTTGCACGTCGTGTTCCAGGGGTCTTCGGTGAAGCCGGTGCGGACGGTCGGATTCGGATAGCCGATACGGTCTCGCATCAACTGGATCGACTCGTCGGTCAGCATGCTGCGGACGAGGCCGTCGTCCTTCGTCTTTTCGCTCGTCGTGGCCATTTTCTCGCTCCTCGGCTTAATAGGGTGTCCTCTATTGCCGCGATTTGGGGTGCATGTCGAGTCCATAATGCCCAATAGAGCATCCTCTATTGCACTTCCATCATGACGGAGATAGGGCAGGGAGGTGTCTCGGCCAGCTTCCTTCCCGGTCATTCCAGACCTGCTCTTTCCCGGCAGCGAGAACTGCGTCCATTACGGCGGACGCTGGTACAGCCGCGACTGGATGGCGAAGACGGCAGGCGCCGTGCTCAAGGCGGCGGGGCCCGATGGCGGTATCGCGCTGGTGGCGCGCAACCGCCCGGCCCATGTCGCGACGATGGCGGGCGCACTCGATGCAGGGCGCGCGCTCACCATGATCCATTCCGCGCAAAGCCCGGCGCGGCTCGCCGCCGACATCGAACGGCTGCGCAGGCCGACGATTGTGGCGGAACACGATGACTGGACCGAAAAAGTGCTCGCCGCCGCGCGCAAGGCCGGAAGCATGGCGATTGCAGTATCGGACGGTGCGGATTGCAGTGGCGTTGCTGTGCTCTTGCAACGCGGTAACGGACCGTTCGACGAGCCGCCGGCCGGAACCGCGCTGGAACTGCTGTCTTCGGGA
>Ga0181594_10001311_pt1 | contig 23216 bp, 21 predicted proteins | sample 071ome_18_FD_145603 | JGI IMG/M metagenome (GOLD analysis project Ga0181594, IMG submission 145603) | Coastal salt marsh microbial communities from the Groves Creek Marsh, Skidaway Island, Georgia - 071413BT metaG (spades assembly) | ecosystem: Environmental > Aquatic > Marine > Intertidal zone... | reverse complement strand
AGGATCTTGGCAGCGTTGATCTGATCTTCGCTTGGATCGATGCCGACGGCTTCGCCCTTAGGGCCAACAGCAAGCGCGAGTTCCCGTAGAAGAGAGCCCCCTCCGCATCCGAGATCTAGAATACGCTGCCCGAGGCGGATATCTAACGCCTCGAAGGTGGCCTTTCGCCGGCTCATGCCTTCCTTGGTTTGCGCCATTCGACGCTGTACTTCTCCGATAGGGCCTTCGATCTTCATGGCTTGCTTGGGCGTGAATGTTTACGTTTGAGCATAAAAAATCCCGAGCGGACTCGGGATTTTTTCGGTGGATTCTGGTTTCAGTCCAAGTAGCTTCGTAGCTTTTCTGAGCGCGTGGGATGACGCATCTTCCGCAGCGCTTTGGCTTCGATTTGGCGAATGCGCTCGCGGGTCACATCAAACTGCTTACCGACTTCCTCGAGGGTATGGTCGGTATTAAGTCCAATGCCGAATCGCATACGGATTACCTTTGACTCGCGTTCGGTCAGGCTGTTGAGGATAGAGTCCGTGGCGCTTGTCAGACCTTTGGTTAGAGCAGCATCCTCAGGCGCGAGAATGTTCTTATCCTCAATAAAGTCGCCCAAATGCGAGTCTTCATCGTCGCCAATCGGGGTCTCCATGGAGATGGGCTCTTTTGCGATCTTCAGCACTTTCAGGATCTTATGCTCAGGCATGTCCATGCGCTCTGCGAGTTCCTCAGGCAACGCTTCACGGCCCTTCTCCTGAAGAATCTGACGAGAGACCCGGTTCAGCTTATTGATGGTTTCAATCATGTGAACCGGAATTCGAATGGTGCGAGCCTGATCAGCGATTGATCGCGTGATGGCTTGACGAATCCACCACGTGGCATACGTCGAGAACTTATAGCCTCGGCGATATTCAAACTTGTCCACCGCCTTCATCAGACCGATGTTGCCTTCCTGGATCAGGTCTAGGAACTGAAGACCGCGATTGGTGTATTTCTTAGCGATGGATATTACGAGACGAAGGTTTGCCTCGATCATCTCTTTTTTAGCGCGTCTCGCTTTCGCCTCGCCGATGGACATCCGGCGATTCACTTCCTTGATTTGATGAATGCGCAGGCCCGCTATGAGTTCAAGTCGCTCAAGGCGTGTGCGCAAAGTCTCAAGTTCTTCAGCATGCGCCTTCAGAATCTCTTTATTGCCTTCTTTGCCGCGCATCATGCTGCGAATCCAAAATGCTTCGGATTCTCGTCCCACGAATTTGGCGATGAAGGTTTTTCTTGTCACGCGTGCTTTTTGCACGCAAATCTTAACGATCGCTTTTTCAATGAGGCGGACCTCATCCACAATTTCGCGCATTACCTGCGAGAGATAGTCGATCTGGCGGGGCACCAGTCGAAACTCCATCAGTTCATTGGATAGCTTGGTCTGATGCTTTTCCATCTGTGGCGCGCCTAGGCCGTATTTCGCCTGGCAACGCTCCAGGCTCTTCATTGCTTTGCGGATTCGCTCAAAGCGTTCCTTTGCCTCGGCGGCATCAGGTCCTGCCGGTGCGCTGCTTGTGTTGTCGCTATCGTCATCCGAGTCCGAATCGGCAGGATTACCGGGCTGCGGGATTTCTTCATCCTCTAGCGTGGCAAGGTCGACAAACCCAACAACCAGTTCCGTGAGTTTTAACTTACCGCTCTCCACGCTATCGGCAAGGCTCACAAGCTCGGTGACGATGACCGGCGCCGAAGCCATCGCGCTGACACTCTGACGAATGCCGTCCTCAATGCGCTTGGCGAGCCGAATTTCGTCTTGCCGAGTTAGCAGTTCCACGGTTCCCATTTCGCGCATGTACATGCGAACGGGATCTGTGGTTCGGCCAAATTCACTTTCCACGGCCGTCGTGAGCACGGCCTCAGCTTCTTCAACGACTTCTTCGTCGTCGCTATTCGCGGTTTTCAGCAGCAGGGTGTCCGCATCGGGAGCCGCGTCGTAGACCTCAATGCCGAGGTCATTGATCATGTTTACAACGGTCTCAATCTGATCGGTGTCGTTCATGTCCTCCGGCAAATGGTCATTGATTTCGCGATAGGTAAGGAAGCCCTGTTCCTTGCCTTTAATGATCAATTGCTTAAGTTCGGACTGCTGGCTTTGGGTATCGATAGACACAAAGGCCCCCTGAAAAGAGAGTGGGAACGAAATACAGCGGAAAACCGATCAAGTATACCACGGAGAAGGTTCAATTTAGCCTTTTTTATAGGCTTTTTAGTCTATTCCCCGTAGTTTTTGGCGCTCGCTGTAGAGGTTTGCAAGCTGGCGTTTGGCGGGTTCATCCAGATCCCCCCGGCTTGCCTGCTTGACCAGCAGGTCGATCGATTCCCCGATGGCTTGGTCCTGCAGCGTATTCAGGGTCTCTTTCAAAAAAGGCTCAAAGTCGATCTCTTCCAAAAGATGATCCTTGGCGGCGAGCCGTTCAAGGGTTGCCAGCTCGTCATGGTCACGAAAGCGTTCCAGTAACGCCGCCGTATTCATATTGTGGTGAGTGCTTGCTATTTCATAGAGAGTTTTCAGTAACTCAAAGCCACGTTTTTCTGGATGCGATAAGAGTTGATGCGGAAGGGGAATAGTGCCGGCAAGGGCAGGGTTCTGAAGAATCAAACTGATAGCGGTTGCCATAGGGCTCAGTCTCTGCGTGGCCAATCGACTGTCTTTTTTCGGCCGATGAGCACTTGGCAATGTTTCAGATCCGATCGATGCCACGCCCGATTCGTTTTTCAACCGCTGATCCATAAGCTCTCGCAGTGGGCCGGGAGGGATACGAGCGAGCAGGGGTTTGGCCAGTTCGACCAGCCTCGCCCGCCCATCGAGCCTAGACAGATCGGTCTCTGCCGCCAACTTTGAAAATAGAAAGTCAGGCAGTGGAGTGGCTTGATCAGCACGCTCACGAAACGCATCTCCACCTTCAGCCCGGACTAGAGAGTCGGGGTCTTCCCCATCTGGCAGAAATAAAAAGCTGATTTGTCGACCGCCCGCAAGTTCTGGCAGGGAGTTCTCGAGCGCTCTCCAGGCTGCAGCTCGGCCGGCCCGGTCACCGTCGAAGCAAAAAATGATTGAGGGCGCCAAGCGAAACAGTCTTTGCAAATGTCTTTCCGACGTCGCGGTGCCGAGCGTGGCTACCGCGTTATCGACCCCATGCTGAGCCAGGGCGACGACATCCATATAGCCTTCGACCACAATCGCATGGCCGTGTTTTGCAATAGGAGACCGAGCGCGGTGCAGGTTATAAAGTTCCGATCCTTTTTGGAATACCGGGGTTTCGGGGGAGTTAAGGTACTTTGGTTCGCCGTCGCCGAGTATCCGTCCGCCAAAAGCGACAACCTGACCCCGATAGTCATGAATCGGGAAGATGATGCGCGACCGGAATCGATCGTAGAAGCGGTTTGAATCTTTGGAGGCAACCAGACCCGCTTTGCTCATAAGCTCGAGAGACTTAGTCTGCCCCTGGGCCGTGCTCGCGAGCGCATCCCATCCCGAGGGTGCAAATCCCAGCTCAAATGCTGCGGCGATCTCTCCGGACAGGCCTCGCTGTTTTAAATAAGCAATCGCCTCTTTTGCATTTTCATTAGAGCGAAGTTGATCCTTAAAGAAACGGTTTGCCGAGGCGAGCGTGTCGAGGAGGGCAGGGATAACGCCATCCTCTTTGCGCTGAGGACCGGTATCGGGCATCTCGAGACCCGCATTTCGTGCTAACTCCTCAACCGCCTCGCGAAAACTCAGACGATCAAACTCCATGAGAAAGCCGATAGCGCTACCGTTCGCACCGCATCCGAAGCAGTGATAGAACTGCTTTGTAGGGCTTATCGTGAACGAGGGTGTTTTCTCGTTATGAAAGGGGCAACAGGCTTTGAAGTCACGGCCGCCTTTGCTAACGGAGACGCGATTGCCGATCAATTCAACGATATCTGTCCGCGCCAGAACGTCGTCGATAAATTCCCGAGGAATCTTTCCGCTCATCTAAGATCACACCTGATTGACTGATCAAATATTAGCATCGGCTCCATTACAATCGCCCTACCAAAGATGGGCGTCCCCCACTTTCCGTAAAGTCTTAGACCACCAAGTTATGTCATCAAGCGCAATCTCAATCGACCGTCCCCCGTCGGCATCGCGGACACGGGGATCAACAGCAGTAGCGTCCTGGCTGTTGCTGTGCTGTGCTCTCGTGTTCTGCATGATTGTTCTCGGGGGGGTGACACGTCTTACTGATTCTGGCCTGTCCATGGTTCGTTGGGAGCCTATCTCCGGCATCATCCCGCCGATCAGCGCAACCGAGTGGCAAAAGGAATTTGATCACTATCGCGAGTACCCCGAGTACCAGAAGATCAATGCGGGTATGACGCTGGATGAGTTCAAATCAATCTTCTATTTTGAGTGGGCGCACCGTGTGTTGGGACGCATCATCGGCCTTGTTTTCTTTGTGGGGTTTCTTTGGCTTCTGCTGAAGCGTCAACTGACGCGGTCATTGATTCCACACCTGGTAGTGATGTTTGTGCTGGGTGGATTGCAGGGGCTTCTGGGCTGGTATATGGTGAAAAGCGGTTTGGTGAATAACCCGGATGTCAGTCAGTACCGGCTGACCGCGCATCTTGGCACAGCCATTCTTATTTATCTCTACATGCTCTGGGTGTCTTTTGGACTCCTGGAACGGCAACCGGCAGCTCCGGTCAGTTCGGGCTTTCGTCGCGGAGCGATTTGGGTTGGATCGCTTGCGGCCTTTACGGTGCTCTCAGGTGGCTTTGTTGCCGGATTGAAAGCCGGCCACGCCTTCAACACCTTCCCGTTGATGGCAGGGCAATGGGTTCCACCGGGCTATTTCGTTTTGGATCCGCTCTGGCGGAATTTCTTTGAAAACATCCCCACCGTGCAGTTCAATCACCGCCTGCTCGCGATCACAACCTTTATCGGGGCAAGCATCTTCGTGGTGCGCGGGCTTTTGCAGCCTGCGATGTCAGCCCACCGACGACTGGTCGGCCTTGTCGGATTTGTCGTGTTGATGCAGGTGGGTCTCGGAATCACAACGCTTGTGAGTTACGTGCCGATTCCGCTGGCGGCGGCGCATCAGGCGATGGCACTCGTGGTGCTTAGCGTTCTGCTGTATACCGTATTTCGATTCCGTCGAATCTAATTTCGGCCGGTCTTAGATCGACTGCTGGCCTATTCAGAGAGGTCAGGCCGGTAATTTTTCTTTGATCTTGGCGCTCACCGCACCCATATCGGCGCGGCCTTGCACGTGTGGCTTCAGCCACGCCATGACCTTGCCCATGTCCCGTACGCCTTGTGCGCCGGTCTCACTGAGGGCTTGGTCAATCAGTCTTGAAAGTTCCGCTGGATCGATCTGTTCCGGCAGGTAGGTCTCTAGGATCGCCAGAGTGGCGGCTTCCTTAGCGACGAGGTCATCACGACCACCGTTTGTGAATTGGTCGATGGAGTCCTTCCCTTGCTTAACCATTTTTTGAAGGACGACGACTACATCTTCGTCATTGAGCGTAACGCGCTCGTCAACCTCGCGGCGCTGAATTGCCGCTCGCAGAAGTCGGATGGACTCAAGGCGCACCGCGTCCTTAGCGCGCATTGCCTCCTTCATATCGGATGCAATGCGGTCCTTAAGATCGCTCATCTCTTAAGCACTTAGCGGATGAGACCCCAGCGGAGCGCCGGGCTGAGGGCGGACCCTAATGGGCCCGCATTCGAGAGGGGTTCTGGCGAGCGAGACGTTTTTTCTCGCGCTTTTCTGCGGCCGCTCCCGCGCGCTTTTTTACCGTGGTGGGTTTTTCATAAAACTCCCGGTTTCGTGACTCGGTGAAAACACCGGCTTTTTCACAGGCACGACGAAAACGGCGAAGCACCGCGTCGAAAGGCTCGTCCGGTCGAACTTTTACAGAGGGCATAAGCTTACGGTCAATAAAAACTGAAGGGCCGCGTATTCTAAAGGCTCTGGCGCCGAATGTACACGCGCGTTCTCAGTCGGTCGGGAGCGGGTATCTCTCAACGCCCCGCGCTTTTCTGCGGCTCTATAATTTGGGGATAACGAGTTTTTACCCTGAAAAACAGTGTTTTTCTTGAGCGGCTGTCGCCTATGAAAGTTCTGGGAATAGAGACGTCCTGTGACGATACGGGGGCCGCGGTCTACGACACGGATCGGGGGCTGCTTTCACACTGTTTGGCATCGCAAATCGAGATCCACGCGCTCTACGGTGGGGTGGTACCGGAACTGGCCGCGCGCGACCACGTCAAACTTCTCATGCCCCTGGTAGAGAAGAGCATTGAAGATGCGCATTGTCAGGCGAGCGATATCGATGGGGTTGCGTTCACGGCAGGCCCCGGTCTTTCTGGAGCGCTCCTTGTGGGCGCCTCTTTAGGCCGCTCGCTTGCCTGGGCGTGGCAGGTGCCGGCGCTTGGCGTGCATCACATGGAAGGTCATCTGTTGGCGCCCATGCTGGAAGATCGTGCGCCGCAGTTTCCCTTCGTAGCGTTACTTGTTTCAGGAGGACATACCCTGCTGGTTGATGTGCTTGCTGTGGGTCGTTATAGCCTGCTTGGCGGCACGGTCGACGATGCGGTTGGCGAAGCGTTTGATAAAACTGCAAAGCTTCTCGGGCTTGGCTATCCGGGTGGCCCTGCTATTGCCAAGGCCGCCGTTAACGGACGGCCCAATCGCTGGACTTTCCCACGGCCGATGACAGATCGACCGGGTCTTGATTTCAGTTTTAGCGGGCTCAAGACCTTTACTCGAAATACCGTACCGCAGGGCGATCTTGACGAGCAGACCGTGGCAGATATCGCTTGTGCTTTTCAAGAGGCAGCGGTCGACACGCTAGTCATCAAATGCAAAAGAGCGCTTGAGCAAACCGGCCGGAAAAGACTGGTGATTGCGGGCGGTGTGGGTGCAAACGTGCTTTTGCGTGAGCGCTTAAAAGCGATGACTGAGGCCACGGGGAGAGAGGTTTTCTACCCGCGGCCACAATTTTGCACAGATAATGGTGCGATGATCGCCTATGCGGGTAGCGTGCGGCTCAGCGCTGGCCAGCAACAGGGGCTCGACTTTTCTGTGCGGCCGCGCTGGCGGTTAACGGATCTCCCGCCGATCGAATCTGAGAAGGATTAAGATTTTTTCCCGATCCGTGATTCTTCGCCGTTAAGCAGGCGGCGAATATTGGCACGGTGCCGCCAGATCAAAACGCCAGCAAGGCTGATCGCTAACGCGATATACACAGGATCTTGGGTTGTCCACCATGCCCAAGCGGGTGCGCTTGCTGCAGCAACGAGGGCAGCGAGCGAGGAGAATCGAAAGACCAGCGCTGTTGCCAGCCAAGTTATAGCAAGACCTAGCCCCATCAACGGATTGACGGCGAGAAAGACGCCAAGGGCGGTAGCGACCCCTTTGCCTCCCTGGAACTTGAAGAAAACCGGAAACAGATGGCCGAGGAACGCTCCGGCTGCAGCGCCTGCAACAACGGGCTGATCGCCGGACACGTGGAGAGCGAACAGCACGGGGAGCGTGCCCTTCAGGAGATCTCCGAGAAGCGTTAGAGCCGCCGCCGCTTTGTTGCCCAGGCGCAGGACGTTAGTTGCTCCGGGATTACCGGACCCTTCAAGGCGCGGGTCGGGAAGGCCCATCAACTTCGAGATCAACACTGCGCTAGAGATCGAGCCGATAAGGTAGCCGCCTAATGTGAACAAAAGCCATTGCATAGACCGTGGTCTCGCGCTTCGGGGAATATCTGACTAAAGTATAAACTCGCCGGGCAGATGCATTCGAATATAAGAGGTATGAAGCTTGGATAAAATTTTTGTGCGGGGTCTTGAGGTGGACTGCGTGATCGGCGTCTGGGACTGGGAGCGGCAAATCAAACAGCGTCTGATCATTGATCTTGAGATGGCGTGGGATATCTCAGATGCAGCAAGTTCCGATGCGTTGCAGGACACGCTGAGTTACAAGGATGTTGCCAAACAGGTGAGCGCTTACGTTATCGACACGAAGGCTAATCTCGTGGAGCGACTCGCTGAGGGAATCGCGACCTTATTGAGGGAGCAATTTGAGGTGGCGTGGTGCAAGGTGCGAATCAACAAACGGGGCGCGGTCACCGGCGCGCGAGACGTGGGAGTCGAAATTGAACGCGGGCACCCCTAGATGATGCAAATTGCGGTCAGCTTGGGCAGTAATATCGATCGAGAGCGTAACATTCGTGCCGCGGCTCAGGCTATCCGGTCAAGTTATCCCCAGGCAGTTTTTTCGCCGGTATTTCGAAGCGTTGCCGTAGGTTTCGACGGTCCCGATTTTCTGAATCTTGTTGCCCTTTATGACTCCGATCGGTTGATTTCAGAGGTCCTCAACGAGCTGCACGAATGGGAGGATGGTTTAGGCCGGGAGCGCCGCTCGGGCGAGTGGACATCTCGAACGATCGACCTTGACCTTTTGCTTTACGGTGATGGTGTTTTTTACGACGACGGTATCGATGTTCCCCGGAAGGAGATTCTGAAGTACGCGCACGTACTTAAGCCTCTGAGTTTGATCCTTCCCACCGCTGTGCACCCATTAACCGGGCAGACCTATGCAGAGCTGTGGGCGCAGATGAGTGATGAGCAGGATGCTCTTCTGACAGAGGAGGCTTTAAGTCTTTAGTCCCGCTTAGGGAACGACCGTTCTGCCGCCATCGACATTTATCACCTGCCCGGTGATGAACGGTGCATCTTGTATCAAAAAGAGAACGGTCTTGGCGATATCGGCGGGGTTACCCAATCGCTCCAGCGGGGTTCTGCCCAGGATCTGATTCTGTATGGCCTCGCTCTCTCCTGTTTCGGGCCAAAGAATAGCCCCGGGAGCCACCGCATTAACGCGCACGTTGGGGCTTAATTCCCTCGCGAGCGAACGGGTAAGCGATAGCAGACCTGCTTTGCTGGCTGAATATACCGGATGGTCGGCGAGCGGCCTTTCGGCGTAAATGTCCGTGAGGTTAATGATGCAGCCCTGATTCTTTGCAAGCTCAGGAGCACAAGCCTGTGACAAAAAAAAGGGCGCCCGAAGATTTACGTCAAAAAGCGCATCCCACTCCGCGTCGGTTGTTTTACCCATCGGCGTTGGGAAAAACGCCGAGGCATTATTAACAAGAGCATGAAGTTCACCGAATGCGGAAACAGCAGACTGCGCCAATGATTCACAGGCGGCTGCGTTCTCCAGAGAGCCCGCGCACAGCATCGCAGATTTAGGGCGGCGGTCGTTCAAGGTATCGCATAGGATCTGCGCGCTCTCGCGGCTTGTGCGGTAGTGAAGCACGGTGTTCATTCCCGCGGCGTGGAGCTCTGTGGCAATAGCGGCGCCAATTCTTCGCGCAGCGCCGGTGATGAAAACGGAACGGCCTGAGAGAGACTGGGATTCGGGAGTCATGGCGATTAAATCTGGGTCGTCAGAGCGACGTTAAAATGGTGTGTCCAAAGACTGCTCGTTAACGCAAGAGACTAATGTACCAGACATCGTTCTACAGTCAGCGCGTCAAAGAATGCATGACCGGCGATGTGGTTTCAGTGGGTTCAGAAGTAAGTTGTATCGAGGCCGTGGATGCCATGCGTGTCCATCTCGCGAGCAGCGTTGTCGTGATCGACACTGTAGGCCGCCCGATTGGCATCGTCACAGAGCAGGACGTGTTGCGCAAAGTCGCTTTCATTCGTGGTGGGGATGCGCCGATAACGGATGTCATGAATTCGCCGGTGCGCTCTATCGGCGATGACGATCTTCTCTATCAGGGCATTGCGCGCATGCGTCGATATGCCTTAAGGCATATGCCGGTGCTCGATTCAAGAGGGCGAGCGGTAGGCGTGCTGCAGCTGCACGATGCCCTGGCCGCCGCCTCGGGTAGGCTGATGAGTCACGTGGAGGCTATGACACAGGCCAGGTCGGTCGATGGTTTGCGCCGCGTGAAAGATGCGCAACTTAATGTGGCTCTGGAACTCTTTGAGGATGGGGAAGATTTATCCCGGGTGCAGCGACTGCTTTGCGGAATAAACAACGATATTTACCAGCAGGTGATCGATCTATGCCTTGAGGGTATGGAGGCCGATGATTGGGGGCAGCCGCCTATTGATTTTGAGGTGGTGGTGATGGGTTCGGGAGGGCGAGGTGAAAGCTTCCTCGGGCCTGATCAGGACAACGGCCTGATTCTCGACGATTATCCGGATAGTGATCACCCACGCATTGATCGGTGGTTTTACGAATTCGGCCGTCGGTTGACCATGGAACTTGATTTGATTGGCTTCCCCCTTTGCAAGGGACACGTGATGGCAACAAACCCCCTGTGGCGAAAAAATCTGTCGCAGTGGCAAAGCCAGATCGCATTCTGGGTCCAGAGAAGAAAACCAAGCACCATGTTGCTTTGTGACATCTTTTTTGATTTTTCATGTGTGTATGGATCCGGCAACATGACCGGCCGTCTTCGAGAGTTTGTGACAGGAGCTGTGCGTCATCCTGGATTTCTCGGGGCCTTGTGTATCGCTGATCAGAGCCACGACGTCGGCCTCGATTGGTTGGGGCGGTTGTATGCGGAGTCCGATGCCGGGCCCAACCAGGGAAAGCTGGATCTCAAGATGCTCGGCATTCTCCCGCTTGTGGGTAGTGTGCGACTCATGGCCCTGAGAGAGGGAATCGCCGCGAGCGGTACATCGGATCGCCTCCTCGCGCTCTTAGACAATTCCGCCATCAGCAGGGACGAGTACGATGAATTGGCGAGTGCGCTTGCGCTGCTAACGGAACTTCTGCTGAGTCAACAATTGCGCGATGTGAAGAACAAAAACCGAGCGAGTAAGCATGTGGACCCGGCAGCACTTGGCCGGCTCCAGAGAGAGAACTTAAAAAAGGCCTTTAAAGATATACGGAGCTTTCGCGCGAAGGTGCGTAGCGAACTGACCGGAACCCTGATCGGCTAGCACGCCCTGTTAAAAATGACTTTGAAGACTCCGCATATCGTAAATGCGAGAGCAGGCCGTGATGACCTCGCCGAGAGTGGATAGGCCAATTCCCTCAAGCAGCGGAAGCATGTTGATGAGGATCTCAGCGGTCGCTCGCGCGTCGCCAAACGCCGTGTGCCGATCTGTGTTGTTAATTTCAAATCGTGTACATAGCGCATCTAGGCTATGGTCAGTCTGGGCGGGCTGAAGCAGTATAGAAAGCAGCAGCGTATCCAATATGGGATGATCAAATCGAATCCCCGTCGTGCTTTCCTGCACCGACAGGCATTTCATATCGAAGGCAGCGTTATGGGCCACCAACACAGAATCCTGAGAAAAGTTAAAGAAGTCGGCGAGCACTATCTCAGCCGGCGGGTGAGAGCTCACCATTTCGTCCGTGATCCCGTGTATTCGTGTCGCCGAAGCCGGTATCGCTCGACCGGGATTCACCATGCGGTCGAATACCTCTCCGGAGACTAATCGACCGTTCAGGATCCGGATGCCTGCGATCTGAACGATTGCATCGCCCTGCGATGGCTTTAGACCCGTAGTTTCAAGATCAAAAACCGTGAGGGGTAGCGATTTAATGGGTTGTTCGAGTAACGGCGAAGATGATCGGGGATCAAACAGACTGAAATCGTAAAACTCGGGTCGAGGAGCGACTTTAGATCGGGAGAGCACTCGTGCTTCAGACTTTTCATCTGCGGGTTTCTCGAGAGGGCTTAATGTCACTACATAGCCTTCGCAGTCACCGTTCTCGGTAAGAATGAGCGACATGCGGCATCGTAGTCGCTCGGCGGCAGGATTTGACCGCTCGCAAGCGAATTCCAAAGTAGAGCGTGGATCAAGATCTGCAGCTTTACGTCTTTGCAGCTCGGCAAGGGCCTCGTGCAGCTGACTCTCTTTAAGAAGTTGCGTCAGGCTGCGCCCCAAACCCAACGACATATCATCCCCGAGCAGTAACTGCGTCGCGTCGTTGAACAGGACAATCCGGTGCGACAGGTTGCACAGGACCAAACCGTCCGCAAGATCCCGGATAATGGCTTCGAGTCGTGCCGAGAGTTGCGCCGCATGGGTTGCGGACAGGGCCATTGCCTTGTGGGTCTCGCGTCGGCTGCGGGCTAACTCCTGACTGATGGTAACGACAGCGTCGGACACAGGTGTGAGCACGGAAGATCGTATGGGCTCGATCGTTGGATGGATGCCGCTATGGGCTGCGTGATGGACTTGCTCAGTGAGTTGCCGAAGCGGATCAAACACGGATCGTCGCAGCCAGAGATTTATGAATACAGCGCCCGCAACGATGAGGGCCGCCTGCCCAAGCAGTAGCCAGGGCCAGATTGTGTGGGGCGCAATACCCGTGTAAAGCACCAGTGCAGTGGCCATCGGACCCATGAGAACGATGACTGTCCCGATGGTAATTACCCGTGGGGCCGATGGAGTTGACTGAAGTTTGTTCATTTTGTGAAAGCTGGCTTGGGCTTACGAACCCGGTGAGTCCGCTAAAAACTCGAACAAAAAGTAAAATGTCGGCTCAGGTTTACACCTCAAGATAAAACGCTCGCGCATTGCTCTCTCTCACTGAATCCTCAAAGGCCGCACTGCCCGACGTCGATCCCGTTGCTCAACAGCACAGTCAGGCGGTCAGCGCCAAGCTCCGTGAGATGCTTGGGGCATCGGGCGGCACGTTGCCATTCGATAAGTATATGGAACACGTTTTGTACGCGCCCGGGCTTGGCTATTACGCGGCTGGCGCAACAAAGCTGGGCGCTTCGGGGGACTTCTTGACAGCTCCTGAGACGGGCAAATTATTCGCAGAATGTCTTGCGGACGAAGTGGCAGGCATGCTTTCGGTGATGCCACATGCAGCAATCATTGAATTTGGCGCAGGCTCAGGCCGGCTCGCAGAGACCCTGATTTGCACGTTGGCGCGTCTGGGTACCCTGCCGACCCGGTATGTAATGGTGGAGGTCAGCCCCGACCTTCGCGAGCGTCAGAAGCAGACATTGGCTGCTGTTGCTCGAGAGACGGGCGTGGCTATCGAGTGGCATGCCACGATGCCTTTGGAAGAAGTTGAGGCGGTCGTGATCGCTAACGAAGTGCTCGATGCATTCCCCGCAACGCGTTTTCGTGTTGAAAAAGAGGGCGTCCGCCTCGCGAGCGTGCGCGCCGAGGGGGAAAGTTTTGCATGGGATTGGTCATCACCCGTAATTGATGAGGGGCGTGAATTCGAGATTGCACAGCAGTTTTCGTTGGTCGAAGGGTACGAGACCGAACACAACCCGCGCGCAAGTGCCTGGATTCGCACGCTGGGAGACGTTCTCTCACGAGGCGTTCTGCTGGTTATCGATTACGGTTATCCGGAACACGAGTATTTTCTTCCGGATCGGTCGGCAGGCACCTTACGGTGTCACTACCGACATCACGCTCATAATGATCCTTTTATCTTGCTGGGCATTCAGGATATGACCTGCCATGTTAACTTTTCCGAGATCGCGAAAGCCGGCCGCGAAAGCGGGTTTGAGGTGCTCGGTTACACCAGTCAGGAGGCTTATCTGCTTGCCTTGGGTTTGCTTGATAAAGCAGCGAGCCTGTCGGTCGATGACCATCGAGCACAATTAGCGCTGGCCTCGGAGGTTAAACGTCTGGTATTGCCGTCCCAAATGGGGGAAGCATTTAAAGTGCTTGGCCTCGGCAAGAATTGGCCTGTAGACCTTCGCGGCTTTGCTATGCGTGACAGGAGTCATAGCCTATGATCGATGCCGTTCAGGCCGTCTGGCTTGCAGCGATTCAGGGTTTAACGGAATTCCTTCCGATTTCGAGCTCGGCGCATCTCATTTTGATGCCGCGACTGTTCGACTGGCCGGATCAAGGTATCGCCTTCGATGTGGCGGTCCACCTCGGCACGCTTTTGGCCATTGTCGGGTACCTAAGGAAGGACCTGTTCGCCATCATTGGAGGCTGGTTTTCGCAGTGGGGAATGGCCGGTTCCACATCGCAGAGTAAGCTCGGTTGGTTGCTCATCATTGCAACGATACCGGCGATCGTTGCTGGGTTGCTGATCAGCGAGCTGGCTGGAACAACGCTTAGGGATCCGCGCGTGATCGCGGTTGCAACAGTTGTTTTTGCACTGCTGCTGTGGTGGGTTGATCACCGCAGTAAGCGCTTGAGGACAATTGACGACCTGACGGCAAACGATGCGATTTTGATCGGCCTTTTTCAGGTCCTCGCGCTTGTGCCTGGGACTTCTCGATCGGGGATCACCATGACCGCGGGTCTTATGTTGGGCCTTTCGCGTGAGGCGGCCGCGCGGTTCTCATTTTTGATGGCGGTTCCCATCATCGGTGCCGCGGGTTGTCTTAAGGGCGTTGATCTCTTGAGGGAGCCGGAACTCTGGCAGCCGGGGATGTTTATCCTCGGCGTCGCGGTTGCTTTTGTCACCGCTTGGGTTGTTGTCGCGCTGTTCATTCGGTTTGTAGAACGGGTCGGAATGCTTCCATTCGTGCTTTATCGCTTGGCGCTGGGTGTCGCTCTGCTCCTGTTGTTTTGGTAGGGCCGTTAAGCACAGCGGGTCATTTGCGTCGATTTTGTACCTGCGCGATGGCTTGCATGCGCCGGTCGAAGACGAAACGTTTTTTTGCCTCGGCATTGAGCGGGCTTTCGGCGAGCGCGTGAAGATCTACTGACCGCGCGGCCTCGAGGTATGCTTCGAGGAGTGGATCCGAGGGATAGTCAATCGAAGTGCCCTCGCGACGCCCTTGCGCATCCGCATGGCAAGCCAGAATAAAGGGTCGAATCCGGTCAGGTCGACGAAATCCGTCCAGCCGGTTCAGGAGTTCTAAGATTGTTTCCGGTCGAAGCTCTTCGAGTCGATGCATCAACAAATGCTCGGCCGTCACCATGCAAGCGAGATCTCGATACTCGGTGGGAACCCGAAGTCGATCGCAAAGATTCCTCACGAGGCTGACCCCGCGTCGCTCATGGCCGTGGTGCTTTGGCCACTCAGCTGGCGGTGTGGCGCTTTTCCCGAGGTCATGAACCAGGGCAGCGAAACGAACGCGAGCATCCCGCGTCAGCACCGAAGCGGCGTCAACCGCCATCATCGTATGTTGGTAAACGTCGCCTTCAGGATGAAAGTCGGCGCGTTGTGGAACCCCCTTCAACGCATTGAGCTCTGGGAAGACCTCGCCTAAGCCATTGCAGCTATCCAGTACGGAAAAAAATTCTACGGGCGAGTGCTCGTTCAGTGCCGTTAAGGTTTCTTGCCATACCCGCTCGGGAGTGAGGGCCTGCAACTCTCCGGACGCACTGATTTGCTTCATCAGATCGAGAGTTTCCGGTGCGACAGTAAACCCGCGGTGTTGGTAGCGCGCTGCAAAGCGGGCAACCCGAAGTACGCGAAGGGGGTCTTCGCCAAATGCGGGCGAGACGTGACGCAGGATTTTGGCCTTAAGATCCCGGACTCCGCCGTGCGGGTCTACAAGATTTCCGTCGGCATCTTGCGCCATCGCGTTGATGGTGAGATCACGTCGGGAAAGATCCTCTTCTAGAGTGACATCGGATCCCGTCTCGGTTTCAAACCCTCGATATCCTGGAGCGATCTTTCGTTCACGCCGGGCCAAGGCATACTCTTCTTTGCTTGTGGGGTGCAAAAAGACAGGAAAGTCCCTGCCGACGGGAATGAAACCCTCTTTAATCATTTCTTCTGGGCTTGTGCCGATCACGACCCAGTCCCGATCGCCCGCCTCAACCCCGAGCAGGCCATCACGCACTGCACCTCCAACGAGATAGCGTTTACTCTTGTGTTCTAGGTTCACGACTAAACTCATTGCTATGCGTAGGCGGATAAAAGCGATTCATCCCTCGACCGGCTATTCTGAACGATTTACGTTTCTGCTGGTGAATGATTGCTTATTCGCGGGTGGCCTTTCTTAGGATATTCATGGATCTCATTTTTATACAACCCGCGTCGCGTCGACTTCTTCGCGTCACCATCGTCTTGGCCGCCCTCTTGCTCACCGGGTGTCAGAACATCAGGTACTACTCGCAGGCCATTTCGGGTCAGGCTTCACTGCTTTGGAATAGTCGGGCGATCGATCAGGTGCTGGCGGATTCAGGGACGACACGAGAATTACGTGCTCGTCTTGAATTGGTACAAAAGATCAGGGCTTTTGCTGTCGACGAACTCGATCTACCCGAGAGCGGGAGCTACTACCGCTATACCGATATTGGCCGAGAATTCGTTTTGTGGAGCGTCGTTGCTGCTCAGGAGTTTTCGGTCGCACCTGAACTTTTTTGTTTTCCCATCGTTGGGTGTGTGTCCTATCACGGATACTTTGATCCGCTTCGCGCGCAAGAGGAGGCGACGGCACTTCGCGCTAAAGGGCTTGATGTGTCGGTGGGTCCGGTGTCGGCCTATTCAACCCTCGGATGGTTTCCTGATCCTATTTTGAGCTCGGTTCTTCGCTACCCGGACGCGGAGCTTGCCGGTCTGATTTTCCATGAGCTCTCCCATGAGCGGGTCTATATAAAAGACGACACGACCTTTAATGAGTCCTTCGCAAGTTTCGTGGAGCAGGCTGGTGTTTCGAAATGGCTCAGCGCAATGGGTCGTGACGAAGAGCTCAAGGAATATCAAAAACGACTCGAGCAGAGAACCCGCCTCATTAGGCTTATCAGCGTTACCCGGGAGCAGCTTGCCAAACTATATGCGGAAGATCTCTCTGCGAAGGTAAAACGCCAGCAAAAAAAACAAATACTTGACGAGCTAAGAGACGAGTATGTCGCTCTGCGCGATCAAGGTCAGGCGCCTAACTGGGGCAGATGGTTTGATCAGGATCTAAACAACGCAAAGCTGGCCGCTGTGGCTACGTATCATGACCAGACGGGATTTTTTGAAGATCTCTTTCAGCAGGCGAACGAGGACTTCAGTGCTTTCTATCGCCTCGTCGAGGCGCAATAATGCCAAAGCGACGATGCAGACAAGCCTAAGGTGAAATGACGCTATTGTCACAAACCTTTGTCCACAAAAATGATAGTATAGAAAAAAAGTCATTTACACCGGCAAGGCGTTCTTCGGCGGGTGGGAATTGAAAGCGATTGATACGGAAGAGTCAAAGGAGCCTCTCATGAAAAAAATTATTATCGCGATGTGTGGTTTTGTGCTGATGGCGAGCCAGTCATTCTTTAGCGCAAACGCGGCCTGGAATCCGGACAAAAAAGAAAAAACGGATGATCAAGCGGTTGAGCAAACGATTGCGGCGTTCCTCGAGAAAGATCCCGGTATGCAAAAGTTTATCGACGAAGCGCACGGTTACGTTGTGTTTCCGAAGATCTATAAGGGAGCGATAGGCGTAGGTGGAGCGTATGGCTCAGGTCAGGTGTATGAGGGCGGTAAGTACATCGGTAACGCGACCCTCGCGCAGTTGACTTATGGCCTTCAGTTGGGAGGTCAGGCCTATGCTGAGATCATCTTCTTTGGCGATGAAGACGCTCTTGAACGCTTTAAAGCGGAGAAACTCGAGTTCAGCGCCCAAGCCTCGGCCGTGGCGGCAGATGCAGGGGCAGCAGCAACAGCCGCTTACGAAGGCGGTGTCGCGGTCTTTACGCTTGCGATAGGGGGCTTAATGTACGAGGCATCCATCGGCGGACAGAAGTTTGAGTTTGAGCCTGCCGAGTAGGCGCGGGCTTACGAAATACTCCAACCGTTCGTGTGTGGCTCGAGGTGTTGAGCCACACACCTTCAGGCACAGCTTTTTATTCGCGACTGCCGTAGTCTCTCCGATAAGCTTCAAGCGCCGGCAAGAAGTCCGATAGCGTCGGGTGACTCTCTAAAAACGCAAGCAGCGTTTGAAAGCGTGCCAGCGCATGCACCCGAAGGCCAAATTCCCGGGTCACTGATTGAATAGCCGACTCACCGGTGTCGTTCACGACCTCCTCCCGGTCGAGCGCGATCATCACCGCAACTGGGTTTGCGCCCGACTGCTGGATCAGATCGACGGATTCGCGGGCTGATGTGCCCGCGGTGATGACGTCGTCGATGATGACGATATCGCCGCTCAGCGGTGCGCCGACGAGCTGTCCGCCCTCACCATGATCTTTGACTTCCTTGCGATTGAACGCGTAGGGCACATCGCGATCGTGTCGATGGAACAGTGATGCGGCGGTAGCCGCTGCGAGTGGGATGCCTTTATAGGCGGGCCCAAAAAGCATGAAGGGGTTGTGCTCACGATGATTGAGCGCGTCAGCGTAAAAATCAGCGAGACGCCCAAGCGTCTTGCCGCTATTGAATAAACCGGCGTTGAAGAAATAGGGGCTGACCCTTCCGGATTTGAGGGTAAACTCGCCGAAGCGAAGCACACCGGTCTCGAGCGCGAAATTCAAAAACGCAAACTCGTTTTGGGTGTCGTAATTCATCTACGCCGTATCAGCTGAGATTGGGTCAATGCGCATCATAACCGTAAACGTAAACGGCATCCGCTCAGCCGCGCGGAAAGGTTTCTTTGAATGGCTGCAACAGCAGCAGGCGGATTTTGTGTGTCTTCAGGAAACGCGAATACAGCCGTCGCAACGTGAGGACGCAATGTTTTCGCCGGCGGGGTACGAGACTCGGTATGTGGACGCCGAGCGTCCTGGTTACAGTGGCGTTGCTTTGTTTTGTCGAAAAAAGCCGGATCGAATTATCGAAGGGTTGGGCTGGCCTGACTTCGACAGCGAAGGGCGCTGGGTACAGGCCGATTATGGCCGCCTGAGCGTGGTGTCACTTTACCTGCCCTCAGGCTCCAGCCGCGAAGACCGACAGGTTTTTAAATACGAACTTATGGATCGTTTTAAGCCGCTGCTCAAAAAATGGGCTTCGAGCGGTCGGGAATTCATCATCTGCGGCGATATCAACATTGCCCACAGAGAGATTGATCTAAAAAACTGGCGCTCCAACCAGAAAAACTCAGGCTTTCTTCCCGAGGAACGGGCTTGGATGGACTGGTGGTTCAGCGACGGCGGTATGGTTGACGTCTTTCGCGAGATCGAGCCCGGCCCGGACCAATTCACCTGGTGGTCGAACCGAGGACAGGCGTGGGCAAAGAACGTCGGATGGCGTATCGACTATCAGATTGCGACGCCGCAGATTGCCAAGCGCGCATACGCCGTTGAGATTTTTAAGGAGGCTCGGTTTTCTGATCACGCGCCCCTCATCATTGATTATCGAGTGAGTGATCGATGGTTGCGCTCGAAGGGTTGAGCACGGCCGTGTGATTGTCGAATCAGCCGGATGAACTATTCAGGAAGCGATTCAGGAAAGGTTCAGAGCGGAGCGCCTACGCTTCGACAAGCTTTTGCGGTCTATCAGGACTGGCGGATGCTGCGTCTCGCGCTATTGGGCCTTATCAGTGGGTTCCCCTGGGTGTTGATTGGGAGCGCGTTGAGTCTTTGGCTAAAAGAAGAAGGACTAAGTCGGACCACTATTGGATGGGCAGGATTAATTTTTACGGTCTACGCTTTTAATTTTCTCTGGGCACCTCTGGTCGATCGCATCCAGATCCCATTCCTGTCAAAGCGTCTGGGTCATCGCCGGGCTTGGATCGTTACCCTGCAGGTGATCATCCTTGCAAGCCTTTGTGTTTGGAGTGTTTCTGACCCGTCGGCCAATTTGAAAGGCGTGATTCTTGTTGGACTGATTATCGCCATTGCCTCGGCCACGCAAGACATCACTATTGATGCATTGCGCATCGAGCAGATCGGCCGTCGCGAAAGTAACGTGATGGCGGCGGGTGCGGCGGTTGCGGTGATGGGCTGGTGGACAGGCTACAAGCTGGGAGGGGTTGCGGCGCTCTCGGTGGCGCAGTCCTTTCAGGACGCCGGCGTAGTCGATTACTGGCAGGCCACGTTTTTAGTCTTAGGGTTGGTTGTGGTCGCCTGTAATGTGGGATTGCTTTTCGTTCCCGAGCCGCTGTCCTCCAAGCGGGAGGCCGTCGAGAGAAATGAGCAGAATCAATTTCGAAAGGCTGAACCCTTGTCGGCAGTGCTTTCCTGGCTTGGCACCACGCTATTTAGCCCCCTTGCGAGTTTCTTTCGAAAGAACGGCTTTGCAATAGCACTTGCCATCCTGGGGTTTGTGTTTCTCTTTAAGATTGGTGAAGCGTTTTTAGGGCGCATGTCTATCGTCTTCTATAAAGAGATTGGATTTTCGAAAACCGATATCGCGCTCTATTCAAAAGGATTGGGCTGGATTACGACCGTCATCTTTACGCTAGTCGGCAGCCTTCTCGCCGTTCGCGTCGGCCTGATTCGAGCGATGTTTTTGACGGGTATCCTGATGGCACTGACGAATCTGCTGTTCTCTTTTCTAGCGTGGTCCGGAAAGTCCGAACTGTTCTTTGCCTTCGCGGTGGTTATGGACGATCTCACAGGAGCCTTCGCTACCGTAGTGTTTGTTGCTTTTATCTCGATGCTTGTGGACCGAACCTATACCGCAACGCAGTACGCCCTCTTGGCTTCGATCGGCACTGCGGGCAGAACCCTATTTGCCTCCTGGTCCGGGGCGATGGTGGACTGGCTTGACGGCGATTGGGGTCTTTTCTTCGTGATTACGGCGCTGATGGTTTTGCCGTCGCTCTTGTGTCTCTGGGCAATTCGCCACCGGCTGGCCTCCCTGCTGGCAGGGGCGAGGGTGCAAATCTTCAATAAATCATCCGATACGGCGTCTTAAGACAGGTCATGCACAAGGTATAATCCGCCGTCGCTTCGCCTAGGGGCGAGCAGCAAATCCCCTTAAAACGCGGAATACGATCATGCCGATCTACGAGTACGTCTGCAGTAAGTGCAATCATCATCTCGAGGCGCTTCAGAAGCTCTCTGATGAGCCCCTGGTATTTTGTCCCGAGTGCGGGGAGGCCACGCTTCGCAAGCAGGTATCTGCAGCCGCCTTCCGACTGAAGGGAACCGGCTGGTACGAGACCGACTTCAAGAATTCCGGCAAAAACAAGACAAGCGGGGACTCGGACGATAAGGGCGCCTCGTCAGGCACTTCGACCTCTGGATCCTCCAGCGCAACGAAAGACGCGCCTGCTGCATCCAAGACGTCTTCCGAGTCTAAAACATCGTCTGAAAAGCCGAGCACGTCCTCGACCAGCTCTTCTGCGTCCAAGCCGGCCTAATCGCCGGCGCATAGATTTTTTCTCAGAGGTGCATTTTGACGATTGAGCTTCGAAATACGCTCTGCGGCGAATTGACCGCGGCAGCGGTTGATCAGGAGGTGCGGCTGTGCGGTTGGGTACAGCGGCGCCGAGATCACGGCGGCGTCATTTTTATCGATCTTCGGGATCGAAGCGGAATGGTGCAGGTTGTGTTCGATCCGGATCGAGCAGAGCAGTTTGCACTGGCTGAGACTGTAAGGAACGAGTATGTCCTTCAAATCTCCGGTCGAGTCCGTTCGCGACCCGACGGTACGCGCAATGCGGATTTGCCTACCGGCGAGATCGAGGTATTGGGGCTGGAGCTGGTTGTGCTTAACAGCTCTGAGCCTCTGCCGTTCCAGATCGACGACCCGGATACCAGCGAGGCCGTCCGGCTTCGCTACCGTTACTTAGATCTTCGTAGCGAGCGAATGCAGCGAAACCTGCGACTTCGCCATCAATTTATCCGTGCGGTTCGACAATATCTCGACCAACGCGATTTTGTGGAGATGGAGACGCCTGTCCTGACGCGATCCACGCCTGAGGGGGCTCGGGATTATCTGGTGCCGAGTCGTGTACACCCGGGGCAGTTTTTCGCATTACCGCAGTCACCCCAGCTCTTTAAGCAACTTCTGATGATTTCCGGTTTCGAGCGCTACTACCAGATTGCGCGCTGCTTTCGCGACGAGGATCTGCGAGCGGATCGACAGCCGGAATTCACCCAGCTGGATATTGAGATGTCGTTTATCGACGAGAGCGCCATCATCGAATTGATGGAAGGGATGATTCGAACTGTTTTCGCCGAGACACTGTCAATTAACTTGCCCGATCCGTTTCCGCGTCTGACGTATGCGGAGGCTGTCCGGCGGTTTGGTACCGACCGGCCGGATCTTCGAATTCCGCTCGAACTCGTGGACGTCGCCGATCTCATGCAGGACGTGGAGTTCAAGGTCTTCTCAACGCCAGCACGCTCAAACGGCTGCCGCGTTGCGGTTCTTCGGGTTCCCGGCGGCGCTGCTCTGAGTCGGCAGCAAATAGACGGCTACACTGATCTGGTTAAACAGTTCGGCGCGGGCGGTCTGGCATATATCAAGGTAAATCAGATCGATCAGGGTCCGGAAGGTTTGCAGTCGCCCATTCTCAAATTCATGCCTGAGGCAGTTGTCCAGGAGGTTTTGAATCGGTGTGGCGCGGCAGATGGCGATATTTTGTTCTTCGGGGCGGATCGTACCCGGGTGGTGAATGATGCGCTGAGCGCACTTCGAATTCGCCTCGGGCATGATCTCGATCTGGTGAAAGACGGTTGGCAGCCGATGTGGGTTGTTGAGTTTCCGTTACTCGAAGAGGACCCGGAGGCCGGGCGGTGGGTGTCCCTACATCATCCCTTCACGGCCCCTCATCCCGATGACCTGGGCGCCATGGCCACTGATCCGGGCAACGTGAGATCGCGTGCGTATGACATGGTTCTGAATGGGACCGAGATCGGCGGCGGGTCGATCCGAATTCATCAAAGCGAGGTCCAGCAGCAGGTTTTCTCTGCCCTGGGTTTTGACGAGCAGGAAGCGAAAGCGCGTTTTGGGTTCCTGTTGGATGCGCTTCGTTTTGGGGCTCCGCCTCACGGCGGAATCGCTTTCGGTATCGATCGCATTGTGTCGATGGTTGCCGGTGAGGATTCCATCCGCGATGTGATCGCCTTCCCTAAAACGCAGAGGGCATCCTGCCTTCTGACCGAAGCACCGGGCGATGTCGATCTGGAGCAACTCCGCGAGCTGGGCTTGCGCGTGAACAAGACGCAGGATCCGGGAGAGAAGAAAGCGGGGTGAGATACGACTCTTTGGTGCCGAACGGGAATCGTAAGCGTCCCGAGTCGGTACTTGTCATCGTCTATACGCCCGACCAGAAAACACTGTTACTCCGACGGGCGGGCAACCCGTTCTGGCAATCCGTGACTGGAAGTCTTCTGTGGGATGAAGAGCATCCCGAGACGGCTGCGCGGCGCGAGGTGGAAGAGGAGACCGGCATCGTATCAACATCAGGATGGCGTGATTGGCGCATCGCTCGCTCTTTTATGATTCTGC
>Ga0181594_10001310_pt1 | contig 23220 bp, 27 predicted proteins | sample 071ome_18_FD_145603 | JGI IMG/M metagenome (GOLD analysis project Ga0181594, IMG submission 145603) | Coastal salt marsh microbial communities from the Groves Creek Marsh, Skidaway Island, Georgia - 071413BT metaG (spades assembly) | ecosystem: Environmental > Aquatic > Marine > Intertidal zone... | reverse complement strand
TCGAATTTTGATATAATAAACATATGGGGAGAGACCCCGGTTTTGATAGATCAAATAGAGGTAATACAAAATGAAATACACAGCAAAAGAAGTCGCAGTCTATAACGCAGTAGTTAAGCATTCAGTTCATGATGATGCGAGCTACATGGATGAATTAGTTGACGCTACTGGTTTGAACAAGCATCAGATTTGTGGCGTGATCAGCACAATGCGAGCTAAAGGTATGCTGATTCAAGAGATCGAAAAGCGTGATGGCATCAAGTACAAGCCAATTCGCGCTTGGGTTCCTGCAGTAAAGGCCTACATGTCATTCAGTTGTGACTACCACTCAGACGAGCAGATCGAGTCATTCATGCTTGAAGCTGACGTTGAATATGATCACCCAGTATGGGACAATAAGTAAGGCCTTCGGGCCTTCTTTGATAGAGGAGATAGAGATGACACAGACAGAAGCTTTCAATATGGTACGCGGTCTTGGTAAGGCCGCTTTAACCAAGGGCTTGATCAAGAAGCACGACAGCCCGAATCATTCATCGGTTTGGCTATCTACCGTAAACTCGATATGAAAGGTCACGATGCAGAGCTTGACCAAGCATACGAAGTTGTTAAGGGCTACGTGGTCGAGGAGATAGCGAATGAAATTAATTTCTAAGGTCTTATGGGAAGTGTACGGAGTTGGACCTAGGTCCGCTCCTCGCGCTACTGTCTCCTGGGCCAAAGCTCGAATTGAGCTTCAATATGGGTGGCGCACAGCCGATGCCGAAGTTACGGCACTTAATAAGTGGAGAGCCAAAAACGGCTATCCATTAGCATACGTTTAATAGAGGAATAGTGAAATGCAATTAATCAAAAGAGCAACGCCAGGTTCATACGTCAAAGCTGACGCAACCGGCACAGGTGATTGGGTGATTGGCCGAATCGTAATGATGGACCGTCGCGATCGTGTAACAATCGATCCTGCCGACAAATCTGAACAATTAGTGGTGATCAAAAGTGAAGTCTATAAAGCTACCAAAGAAGAATACGAGACGTATCTTGAAAAAGCGATCGATTGCTCGACAGCGAGCGATGAGGTTATTGAATCTGTTTCAGAGGAAGAAGTTAAAATAGCTCAAACGATCGTGAAGGACAAATACCGGCAAAGATACAAAATATCGGTATCACCCGAAGGTCGCAAATCTCTACATAATGGCGATGTTGTCGCGCTGATGCTTGAAGGCAAAGATGTCACAGAGTGTTACGCAGTCGTCGCCACTGAGACCAAGACCAGTATTCACGCTTTAATGCAAAAGTGGTCGCACCTTAATAACGGACAACAGCGCATGCTACTTGGTAATTATCTTAGGAAGCACTACAAAGAGAATGGTTGGGAACCACCCAAAAAGGACTAATCGAGTATTACAGGGGTCTACGGACCCCTTTTTTATAGGTACTTGACAAATGGAAAAATAGACGTTCCAGAGTATCTACGCACTCTTTGTTACCGCTAAAAATATACCTTCAGTTACACTTCGTCAACATAATCAATACCCGTCCTTCTTAAAGTGTAGAGTGTTTGTTACCGTGTTACCGTGTTACCGTATTCACCAAATATTGTCACTCGTGACAAATTCACCGTCCTATTAAAGTAACGACTACAGCTTGATTTAGAGTAGCCATGGTGTTAAAATGCAGGTGGGTTCCCTCAATGCCCCTGTTGCCCACCTTCGGGTGGGCTTTTTCAGAGATGGATATGGACAAAAAGTGTACGAGCAAAGAAGAGATGTTTTGCCTAAAGTATGTAGAGTCGGGCGGCAAGCTAACGGACTCTTACATGTCAGTGTATACCTGGACAGGATCCAAAAACGGTTTGACAACAGCCGCATCACGTCTGCTGAAGAGACCACACGTAGAAGCCAGGATAGCAGAATTAAGGGCTAAAGTAGTGGAAAAGTGCCAAATTACACTTGAACAACACCTGGATGATTTAAAGCGTTTGCGTGATAAAGCTGAACAGGACCAGAAGTGGCAAGCCGCTATTTCTGCTGAGGTGAACCGAGGCCGCGCTTGTGGTCTTTATGTGGAAAAGGTAGAACATGAAAACGTACCTACTCCACAAATTGTAATTAATCGACCCTCAGATGCAAATTAATCCGACCCTACCGCAAGACGAATTCATATTTAGTAATTCGCAATTCCCGGCGTTTGTTGGTGGGTTTGGTTCTGGCAAGACTGAAGCCTTAATTGTCCGGTCCATCATCGGTAAGATCAATAATCCGACCACCGATCGCGCATTCTATGAGCCAACCTATGATTTGATACGAATGATCGCATGGCCCAGGTTTGAGGAGATCTTGTCTAACCTGGAGATTCCATACCGGTTGCACAAATCACCTATCAATGTATTGAATATCGAAGGTTGCGGCAGAATTATCTTCCGATCGATGGATATACCACAGCGAATTATTGGCTACGAAGTTGGTGATTCAGATGTCGATGAATTAGATACACTTAAGAAGGACGATGCCCAGGAAGTATGGCGCAGGATCTTGTCTCGAAATCGTCAAAAGAAGGTAGAAGGCAAAAATACTGTAGCTGTGGCGACCACACCTGAAGGATTCAAATTTGTATATGATTTGTGGGAAGTTAAATCACCAGAAGGGTATGAGATCATTCGTGCGCCGACTTATTCGAATCCACATTTGCCGGAAGGGTATATTGAATCGTTAAGGGATACGTACCCCGAACAATTGATCGATGCCTATATTGAAGGCAAATTCGTCAATTTAACGTTTGGATCGGTATACAAGAATTTCCAACGAGATACTAATTCTACTGATGAACAGGTGTTGGAAGGTGAGACATTATATGTTGGCCAAGATTTTAACGTAGGTGAAATGGCATCGGTTGTAGCGGTCCGTAGGGTAAATGGGTGGCATGTGGTAGATGAATTGGTCGGTATCTATGATACGCCACAATTAATCGATACTCTAATTAATCGATACCCAATGTCTAAAATCAATATTTATCCTGATGCGTCTGGCCGAAGTCGTAAGACTGTAGATGCGTCTAAATCAGACATCGCATTGTTAGAGCAAGCCGGTCTATCTGTTAGAGCTAAAAAGCAGAATCCACCGGTTAAGGATCGGATTTTAGCAGTTAACGGCGCATTTGACTCTGGCAAATTGTATGTAAACCTGGACAAATGTCCAAATTTGGTTCAATCATTAGAACAGCAGACTTACGATAAAAATGGCGAGCCTGATAAGACATCTGGTCTAGACCATAATGTCGACGCCTTAGGATATTTTGTCCATTATGAAATGCCAATCGTTAAACCAGTGGCCAATATTTCCTTCGATTTTGCTGTGTGATAGAATATGAAAATCTTGACTTCGAGGTGGATTTATGCCTGTAAACACCGAGCACCCAGATTTTACTAAATATCGACCCGTTTGGGTTCGTACTCGTGATGCTGTCGCAGGTAGTGTGGCAATCAAAGAGAAAAAGCATATTTACTTGCCTGTACCAGACAATAATTCAGGCGAGGAAGCCAAAGGTACAGAGACGATTCGATATCGACAGTACATTAAACGAGCTTTATTCACCAATTTTACAGCCAGGACCAAAAATGCGTTGGTAGGTGTAGCTTTTCGTAGAGCACCGACCATGGAAATCCCAGATCAATTATCATATTTGATTGAGGACGCAACGGGTGATGGCCTACCGCTAGAGCAATTGGCCAAGGACGAATTGTCAAATCTGCTCGAAACTGGACGTAGTGGCTTCTTGGTAGATTACCCACAGGCCGACCCAGACTTGAGTGTTGAGCAAGTGCGAATGCTCGATTTGCGGGCATCTATTATTCCGTATTCTGCTGAACAGGTTATTAATTGGAAGACAGATGTAGTCTCAGGTCGTCGGGTATTGGTATCGGTCGTATTGGCTGAAACGTATTTAACACCAAAAGATGAATTTGACCATACAAGCGAGACTCAATATCGGGTATTACGATTAAGACCAGATGGTTATTCACAGCAGATTTATCGTGAAGATGAGCCTTACACCCAGGAGTTTTATCCTACTAAATCAGACGGGTCTAAGTGGGACGAGATACCATTTCAATTCGTAGGGTCTAAAAATAATGATTCTACCATTGATGACTCACCGTTATCTGATATCGCTGATATTAACATTGCCCATTATCGTAATTCAGCTGACTACGAGGAATCGTGCTTCTTTATTGGTCAGCCTACACTATTTATTACAACGTCTATGTCTGCTGATGCGTTTGAACGTATGAATCCGCAAGGTATCAAGCTTGGTTCACGTGCCGGTCATGTTCTAGGCGAGACAGGATCGGCCACACTGTTACAGGCAGACCCCAATCAATTGGTGCTTGATGCGATGAAAGCTAAAGAAGCGCAGATGGTCATGATCGGTGCTCGTATTATCACAGATAGGTCAGGCAATGAAACAGCCGAAGGAGCCAGGATTCGCTATGCATCAGAAAATTCAGTCCTGGGAGACTTGGTTAATAATCTATCTGCGGCTTTATCGATTTGCATTAATTGGGTCGGTGAATTTATGGGCGTGGCAACTGAAGAATCGCAATTCCAAATCAATAACGAATTCTATGACAAGAACGTCGACCCACAATTGATTATGTCTATGGTTACATTATTGGACCGCGACATTATTGGTGAGCAGGACATTTTTGATCGTCTCAAGTCTGGCGGCATTATTGATCCTGAGCGTATGTTAGAAGACGTAAGAGAGGAGCGCGGATTGGCTAATCCGTTAGCGTGATGGCAAACAAGGTGAAGTGGAGCTAAAGTGTCTATCGTCGATGCTGTTACCCGTCATCAAATCTTTGTACAAAGGTACGCGGCAGGGCGTGAACAAGAGGCCCAGGCATTTATTGAACGCCTATTAAATCTAATCGAAGGTCGAATGACCGGTGACATTACGCAATTCTCGCGCTCTAGATTAGATATGATGTTGTCTGATATTAGACTATTACACAATGATTTGTATGGGCAATTTTCACAGGATTTTATAGATGAGATCCTGAAATTCGCGCAATACGAACTCGATTTTAATGAACGTATGCTAAATCAAAATCTTAAAGTCACGGTGGCTGTTCCTGGACCAACTCAGCTACAATCGGCAATGTTCACTAGTATTATGAATCTAGAGCCTACCAAAGGATACACAATTGGTACTGCTTTAGCTCAATTTGGCACACTTAAAGCGAACCAGATTGTGCAGACAATTAGAGATGGGATTGCCCTAGGTGATACGCATAATCAGATTAGAAGCCGGGTACAAGAACTAGGCCCACAAAACAAAAATCAAGCGTCGAGTCTGACACGTACTATTACAAATCATGTGTCTATTCAAGCTCGCGATGTTACTTTACGCGAGAATGAAGATTTATTCGATGGCTATGAGTGGGTGGCTACTTTAGATTCCAGGACAAGTTTAATATGTGCGTCTAGAGATGGTATTATATATCCGTTTGGGGACAATCCGCAAACAAGCCCTAAGCCACCGGCGCATTTTAGCTGTCGATCGTCTATCATACCGGTTATTAAGCCTGAATATGATGCTACTGGTGGCTTAGTAGGCGAGCGTCCACAGATAGGCGCAGATGGTCGAGGTGTGACTAAGGGTAGCACTACATATGAACAATGGCTAAGGCGACAGCCTGCGTCATTTCAAGATGAAATTTTGGGACCGAGCCGGGGTAAACTATTCCGGCGTGGTGAAGTCAGTATTGGTCGATTCGTTGATAATCAAGGGCGTACCTTAACCTTGGACGAATTGCGCCAGTTGGAGCCGTTAGCCTTCGAGCAAGCGGGTATTTAATGGCCAGAGGCCAAACATGTTAACCAGAGGTGATACATGGAATTTTTAAAAGAAATCGAGCTTGATGACGAAATCAAGGGTAAATTAACCGAAGGTATCCAGGCATACGTGCAGACTCAAATTGAAGAGCAGGTAACTGGACTCAAAGCCAAAAATGATGAATTATTGGCTGAGAAAAAGCGGATTCAACGTGAGAAGGAGAAAGCTGATGCCGAGGCAAGAACTGAAGCGGAGCGGGTTGCTCAAGAGCAAAACGACTTCAAGCAACTTTACGAGTCGCAAAAAGCAGAAGCCGAAAAGCTACAAGTCCAACTCCAAGAAGTAAATAGTAATATTCAGCGTCAAACAGTAATGTCTGAGGCCGCTAGATTAGCTTCAGGATTGACAAAAGACGTTGCAAAAGCTAAACTATTAGAGCAACAAATCTCTCAGCGTTTAACGTTGGTAGATGGAGAAATCAAGGTTTTAGATGAGTCGGGACAACTGACAGTATCTAAACCAGAATATCTAAACCAGAAAGCTTGACAGAATCTATAAGGGAGAATTACCCATTCCTGGTAGATGGCAGTCAAGCTACGGGCGGCGGGGCCGCAAGATCGCAAGGCGGGGCCGATGCGGGTGAGAAAATGGTAAGCCGTACAGATTTTGACGCAATGGGTCAGCGAGAGCGGGCCTCATTTGTGAAGGAAGGCGGCAAAGTAATTGATGATTGATAAGGAGAGGCCAAATGGCTAATGTACTTACAGATCTCGCCGCAGACATTTACAAAGCGGCTGACGTGGTTGGACGGGAGCTTGTAGGCTTCATTCCATCGGCAACTATTAACGCAAACGGCTCAGAACGTGCGGCAAAAGGTGATACGGTTCGTGCATCTTTCACTCGTACGGCATCAGCTGTCAACGTTACTGAAGCGATGACTATTCCGGAAGGAACAGATCAGACAGTTGACAACAAAACATTGAGCATCACAAACGCTCGCGCAGTTCAGATTCCATATACTGGTGAAGATATCCTTCATTTGAACAATGGTATCGGCTTCGAGACTGTATACGGTGATCAAATCAAGCAGGCTATGCGTACTCTCGTTAACGAGATGGAAGAAGACCTAGCAATCGAAGCGTACCAAAATGCATCACGTGCATTCGGTACTGCAGGTACTACGCCATTCGGTTCTAACTTCTCAGAAGTTGCAGAGCTTCGCCAGATTCTGGTCGATAACGGTATGCCTGCGAATGATGGCCAAGCATCAGTCGTGATGAATACTCTAGCGGGTACCAATCTGCGTCAGCTTGCGCAACTGCAGAAGGCTAACGAAGCCGGTGGTACCGATCTTCTGCGTCAAGGTACATTGCTTGATCTGCAGGGTATGATGATCAAAGAATCTGCACAGGTTCAAGATCACACCAAAGGTACTGGTGCTAGCTACCTGTTGAACGATGCTTCACACGCTGTCGATGATACAACTATCGCGACTGATACTGGCTCAGGTACTATCCTGGCAGGTGACATTGTTACTTTCGCAGGTGATTCTGTCAACAAGTATGTGGTTAATACAGCACTTTCTGGTGGTTCATTTGCCATTGGTGCTCCAGGATCACGTGTTGCGCTCGCAGATAATGCGGCAATCACTGTTGGTAACAGCTATGCGGCAAACGTTGCATTCCATCGTGCGGCTCTAGAAATCGCTATGCGAGCACCTGCTGTACCAGATGGTGGCGATGCGGCAGACGACGCTATGACAGTACAAGATCCATTCTCAGGATTGGTATTCGAGATCCGCGTATATAAAGGATATCGTAAGACCATGATCGAGGTTGCGGCATCTTGGGGTGTCAAAGCCTGGAAGCCTGACTACATTGCAGTCTTGCTTGGTTAAGGTAATTGGGGCGGCATTAGTCGCCCCTTTTCCTATTGGAGGTCAAAATGACTGAAGAAAAGAAAGAAGCACCGAAAAAGCGCGGTCGACCTAAAAAAGAGTCGAGCGATTTGGTTAAGATGGTACACGAAGATGGTCGAAAGGCTGATGTCCATCCATCAATGGTTGAAGCCTACAGATCAGGCGGATATACAGAGGTTTAAAAGATGGCTTTAGTTGTCGAAGATGGTTCAGTCGTTACAGGTGCCAATAGTTATGTTACTGTGGCTGAATATAAAACATGGGCTGATGCTCGTGGGTTTACTTATGGTACCGATAGTGCTGTGGAACAAAATATTCTTCGCGCTATGGATTTCCTGGAACGTCAGAACTTCATCGGCAACAAAGCTAACGAAAATCAGCCTTTGCAATGGCCTAGAACTGAAGCATTGATCGATGGATACTATGCTGATGCGACAGAGATACCACCAGATGTCAAACGATCCCTTTACGAAGCCACCAAGTCTGAAATCGATGGTATTTCGGAAATTGCGAATCTTGAGCGTCGGACTATACGAGAAAAAATCGGAGATATTGAAGTACAGTATGACTCTTCGAGTGAAAGTCGTACAATTTCACCTGCTTTATCATTGGCATTGTCTAAAATTACACTTGGCGCGTATGCGATAACACGATTATGAGCTACTCGTATCTTGGGGTCAAATCAACTGCTACGGATCTATTAAAGAAATTCGGTCGGCAGTTTACATTTACTCGCAAGACAGACGGTTCATACGACCCAAATACCGGGTCTACTTCTCCGTCTTCTTCTACGTATCAAAAGTACGGTGCGGTATTTGACTATTCCGACTCAGAGAGAGGCGAAGGAACGGTCCAAGAAGGCGATCGAAGGATACTTGCTGAAGGCCATACCTACCAAGTGGGTGACACAGTATCCATAGAATCCGAGAATTATCGTATTATAAGTATCTCCAATAATCAACCTGGTGATACGATCGTTACTTGTAATTTGCAGGTGCGAAAATGAGTTTTACCAAACAACTCGAATTAGCTACACTTAACCTGCAGAATTTCTCTGAAGAGCAGGTTAAAGGTACAATATTTAAAGTAATAAGTCTTGTTGTCAAACGTACACCCGTAGATATTGGTACTGCTCGTGGCAATTGGCAAGCCACAGTTAACGCGCCATCAGTATCACCTATTTCTAGAATAGACAGAGAAGGTGGACCAACGATTTCTACGGCTCAGAAGGTACTAAATCAGATGCCTTTAGGGTCGACATTCTATTTGACTAATAATTTACCGTATATTCTGACTCTAGAGTATGGCGGATACCCTAATCCACCTAAAGGTGGCCAAGGTAAGACAATTAATGGATTTTCACGCCTAGCACCGCAAGGTATGCTTAGAGTGACTCTATCTGAAGTGGCGAGGGCATTAAAGTAATGGCTACATTTTTTAATGATATCCAGGCCGCATTCGATAATCGTTTAAATACGTTGACCGGTGGGTATGATATCGCGTGGTCTAACATTGCATATGAGCCTGATGCAGGTACAACGTATTTAAGACCATCATTTCTACCGACTGATACAGTACAGGTAGGGCTTGGATCTTCTGGTTTGGACGATACTAGGGGTGTCTACCAAATCGATGTGGTTTACCCGGCGGGTAATGGAAGAGGGGTGTCTACCAAATCGATGTGGTTTACCCGGCGGGTAATGGAAGAACTACTGTCACCGACTCAGTGGCAGACCACTTCAAAAGAGGTACTACTTTGAGTTATAATGGTACCAATGTAAGGATTGTATCGGCTTCGATCGGTCCTGCTATTAGAGATGGCGCATTTAATTTTGTGCCTGTCTCAGTGGCTTTTCAAACTTATACTGACGCGAGGTAACGCAAATGGCTATCGCAAACGGCGCACAACACTCTCTGCATTACATCGCAGAAAGTACATACGGTACTACACCGGCAACTCCAACTTGGACACCTCTACCACATACAGGTACGACATTAGCTCTTACTAAAGATGCTATCGAATCTGAAAAGCTACGTGGTGATCGTCAAGTTGAGGATTTTCGGCATGGTAATAAATCAATTGGTGGTGATGTCTCAGCAGAACTAGAATATGGCGCATTTGATGATCTTCTAGAAGCTGTCATGTGTGGCACCTGGACTACTAACGTATTGAAATCGGGTACGACTCGTCGATCATTCACATTAGAGCGTAAATTCGCTGATCTAGATACTGCCGAATTTCATCGGTATACTGGTTGTGAATTCAACTCTCTGGCCTTATCGGTTGCTCCAAACGCAATGGTATCCGCTACCTTTACAGTAGTTGGCAAGGACTTAAGTCTAGCAACGGCTGAGATTGCTTCATCCACGTATTCATCTGATGTAGGTAATACACCATTTGACTCATTCACAGGGTCAATTACGGAAGGTGGCTCTTCAATCGCTACTGTTACTAGCCTGGAAATGACAATTGAAAATGGCCTGGAGCCTTTATTCTCTGTCGGATCGGACACTACCAATCGTCCATCAATCGGCAAATCACGTGTCACTGGCACACTAACTACATATTTTGATAGCAAGACATTGTATGAGAAATTCATCAATGAAACAGCATCTGAGATTGTATGTACATTGACTGATGTAGCAGGAAATGATATTCAAATCGATATTCCTAATGTCAAGTACAATTCAGGACAGCCAGATGTGTCTGGTGAAGGTGCCGTGACTGTAGCTATGGAATTTGTAGCGTTATACAGTTCTGGTGATGCTTCACAATTGGTAATCACTCGTACGGCGGCATAATATGGACTTTAATGATCTGGCTACAGCTCAATCACACGGCAACGGAGCAGAGATAAATATTCTGTCTCCAGTTGATGGCAAACCAACCGATGTATATATCTCAATTATGGGTATAGATTCTAAAGAGTGGCGAGCCGCGAAAAAAGCTCAAACGAGCCAGATCATTTCTGCCAGGGCCGACGGTAAAATGGAAGACCTGGATTATGACCGCATGGACGCTGAAGCGTTAGCTAAAATCACTCTTGGGTGGAAAGGCATAGCGAAAGAAGGCAAAGAATACAAATTTTCATATGAAAATGCATTGTCTCTATACTTAGATGCTCCTGCGGTTGTAAGCCAATTAATAGAATTTGTTAGTAATAGAGAAAATTTTACCAACGGCTGATCAATGAATTCGTCACCTATGGTAGGTGGTGTTTTTGGATAAATTCCTACCCTGAAGGGTCAAAGATCAGCCGATTAGAAACTCTAAAACAGGTAGAAAAAAGTAGAGGTATTACACCGCCAGAATTGGTAAATGCTCCTACATTAAACGCAGACCATAATAGTGTATGGGAGGCATACACCAATCTTGCCGAATATACGTGGTCTGAGATAGAATCGTACCAAAGAGTTACGGGCCATCTTCTGGATGGATGGGAAGTTGAGGCAGTGATGACACTCGCCAGATACAGGAGTTCAGAACCAATATGGCCACTGAAGTAGCAACGCTCACCTTTAAAGCTGATACCAAAGAGATCGAAGCGGCTCACCAAGAGCTAGTCAAGCTTAATAGACAGGGTAAAATTACCGACAAGACGCTTAAAGAATTCGAGAAATCGATGAAAGGCGCACTTAAGCCTACTGGCAAAATGCCTGTAGCTTTGGGTGATGTGGGTCGAAAAGCAGGTCAAGCCGGTATTCAATTCCAACAATTAATCGGTCAGGTACAAGCAGGTACAAGCCCGATGGTCGCTCTCTCACAACAGGCGGCTGACTTAGGCTTTGTACTCGGATTCCCACTAGCAGGTGCCGTTGCCGGTATCGCGGCTTCGTTAGCCGGTCCACTATTGTCGGCTTTATTCGGCGTATCAGAAGAAGTAGAAAAATTAAGTGATAGAGCCGAAAAGCTTGGTATTGATTTACGAGCCGCGCTTGGTATTGATTTACGAGCCGCGTTACCTGCTCTATTTGGCCAGGAATTAGACAAATTAACTGAGACGTATAATGAAGCAACGGAGGCTCTAAATCGGCAATTAGCGGTTCGTGCTAAGACAGAAGAAGCAATCAATAAAGAGATTAAGTCTGTAGTTGTTAGTCAGGCCGAAGTTAAAAGACTGTCTGAAGAATTCATGCGGCAGACCCTGGAGATAGAAACGCTCACTCTGGCCCAGAAAGAAGCTTTAAAAGCGATCGAAGAATTCACCAAAGCATTTAACGCCGAAGAAATCAAAAAGGCCAACGAAGCTCTAGAAGAATACATCAAACGGCAAGAACAGATCTCAGCACGTAAAGAGATGAACATACCGGCCAAAATGTTAGCTGAAGCTTCTGAAAGGGCGGCTGAAGCAGGGCGAGAGTTAACAGCTGAAGAAAGAAAGAGATTATTAGTTGCCGGTGTTCGTTTACAACAGATCGAAGATGAAAAAGTAGCAAAACGTCTAGCCGATGAAGAAGCCAGGGGATCCCAACAAACTATTGCGGCAATGCGTCGTAAAGCTCACCAAGAGCAGTTAGCCGCGATATCCGCAGAGCGTAAGGCAAGGCAACTTGAAGATCAAATGGTTCTGCAACGTGTCCAAGAGATGAATGCGGCAGAAGCTGAATTACGGTCCGCCGGTCTATTAGACGTTGAACGAGATGAAATTGATTCATTTAATCGTCGACAAGCTAAATTAGATGAATTTAGACAGAAACAATTGATTTCTGAAAAGCGATACGCCGAAGGTAGCAAGAATCTTGAAAAACAGCGTACTGAATTTGCCATTAAATCAGCCGGTGATGCTCTCAATTCATTGGGCCAGACTAATAAACAAGCCTTTAAGCTTGCTAAAGCCTATAATATTGGTCAGGCAATTATGAATACATATACGGGTGCCACCAAAGCATTAGCCGAATTGCCACCACCATTTAACTTTATTGTTGCGGCGGCCACAATAGCGAATGGTTTGGCTCAAGTACAGCAAATTCGCTCGCAACAATTCCAGGGTCGAGCGGTAGGTGGTCAGGTTAGATCTGGCGAATCTTATGTAGTTGGTGAGCGTGGACCGGAAGTGTTGACTATGGGTGCTACAGGGCGTATAATACCAAATGACAAAATTGGTGGAGCGACTCAGACAGTGAATAAAGTTGCAAATGTGAATTTCCAAATTACTACAGTAGATGCTCGCGGGTTTGATCAATTACTTCAATCACGCAGAGGTCAAATTGTTAGTATGGTGAATTCAGCCATGAATGATCAGGGAAGACGAGGCGTTGCATAATGGCCGGTACGTATCCATCAACTCCAGAATTCCAGGCTATCAACTTAGAATCAAAACACAACAATCTCGTATCTGAAACTGTTTCTGGTCGACAACAAGTACGGTCTATTGGCGGTCAACGGTGGTCTTTTAGTGCCAGGTATAATCCGATGACTCGTGCTGAATTTCAGCCTGTATTTGCATTTGTGATGAGTCAACAAGGTCGGTATGGGACATTTACCATTGTTCCACCAGTCATTGGTGATGCAAGTGGAGATGTATCTGGCACTGCTTTGGTTAATGCGACGACAGCCGCAGGAGCTACATCTGTTGCTATGGATGGAATTACAGGTACGATCAAGGCCGGAGATTTCATCAAGTTTGCCAGTCACTCTAAGGTCTACATGGTCACGGCTGATCGTGCGGGTGCGGGGAGCATATCTATCGAGCCGCCATTGGTATCCGGTGTCACCGATAACGAAGCAATTACGTATGATAGTGTTCCATTTACTATGCGTCTAGCAAATGATATTCAAACGTATAGTTTAAATGCCAATGAATATTATGAATATGAAATTGATATGATTGAGGTGTTGTAATGCCTCGTACCATTAATGCTTCAACGTTAACTGCATTACAATCAGATTCGGTACGTTTAGCCCATTTGGTACGTTTAGGTTTTACTACTGAATTATATATTACTGATTCGCCACACCAATTGGTATATGATTCAAATACTTATTTAGCCGCATCACATTTTCTCAGCCTGGATACATCACAAGAAACCCAAGATTTGCGAGTTGGTTCAATGACGATAAATTTGTCAGGTGTAGACCAATCTTATTTATCAATATTTTTAAATCAAGAATATGTCAATAGGAGAGCTAGGATTTGGCTCGCTATCATCAGTAGTGGTGGCGAAATAATTGGTGACCCGATCAAGACGTTTGATGGTGAAATTACTGGATATTCGCTTCAAGAATCTAAAAGCAATTGCGTGATCAATATGAATATTGCTTCACATTGGGCTGATTTTGAACGGAAGAATGGTCGATTCACCAACCAGAATAGTCAGCAATACTATTTCCCTAGTGACACTGGTATGCGGTTCGCGGCAGAGTCGATCAAAGATATTAAATGGGGTAAAGCCTGATGGGTTGGTTTAGTAATTTCATCAAGAACCCTATTAAGACTATTGGCGATACAGTCAACGATGCCGTTGATGTCGTCGTTGATGTCGTCGAAGATGTCGTCGATTTTGTCGGTGACGTTGTTTCTGAAGTTATATCTTGGGTTGTTGATATACCAGAAGTACCAGACATTGCTCAAGATGCGCAATCGGTATTGGTCAACAAGAATTCAAATATTGCTCAAATTCCTGTTGTATATGGCACTCGTAAAGTAGGCGGTACGCGAGTATTCGTTGAGACATCGGGTGCGGAAAACAAATATCTCTATATTTGCCTGGTTCTATGTGAAGGCGAAATTGATTCAATTGGAGAGATTTACATTAACGATGAAGCTCTAACAGGCTCTGCTTATGCTCCATATGTTACAGTAGATAAGAAGCTTGGTACGGATAGTCAAACTGCATCGAGTGTTCTAACAGCCGCGCCATCATGGGGTTCGACAGACACTCTGTCAGGAATCGCATATCTCGGTATCCGATTAGAGTTTAATCAGGACGTATTCAGCTCTATCCCTACGATCAATGCCATCGTGAATGGTCGGAAAGTCTACGATCCCCGCACAGACACCACAGCACTATCATCGAATCCTGCATTGTGCCTTAGGGACTATTTGACCAACACTCGATATGGTAAAGGCTTGAATACTTCTTTGATTGACGACACTTCTATTTCATCTGCCGCAAATATTTGTGATACTGATGTTACGAATTACGATGGGTCAGGCGAAACAGTAAAACGTTTCTCATGTAATACAGTCATTAATACAGACAGACAGATATTTGATAACGTCAAAATTTTGCTATCCGGTATGCAGGGTATGATGCCTTATCAAGACGGTACTTATAGCCTGGTAATCGAAGATGACTATGATAGTGTATTTGATTTCACGACTGATAATATTATTTCTGGATTTAAAATAGCAGGCGTTGACAAAACTAGAAAGTATAACAAAGTGACGGCTAAATTCGTAAATCCTGATGCTAACTGGCAGGCCGATACTGTAATTTGGCCTGATGCCGATTCATCGGACTATACTACATTTCTGGCTGAAGATAATAATATAGCTCTAGAACGTGAGATTGATCTAAATTCTTGCACCAATTATTATCAAGCGCGTAATATAGCCAAGACTTTATGTTTATCATCTCGTAAAGCTAGTATTCGTATTTCATTTGTAGCGACTCCTGATGCGCTTAAATGTTCTGTTGGTGACGTTGTGACGATCACGCATCCGACTCCTGCATGGAATAATAAAGAATTTAGAGTCACAGCTTTATCAATCAATTATGATGCTACGGTTAATATATCTTTAGTTGAACACAATGCTACGATTTATCCTTGGGTATCCGATAAGGAAGAACCGGCATCTATCGCGTCTAATTTACCGGATCCATTAACGGTAGTGGCTCCTGTCCTGACAGTAACGGATGAGGTAAGGGTTCATAACGAGGAAGCTATTTCGTTCCTGATCGCCAATGTATCGAGTACCGATCAGTTTACAGAGCGATTCGAGGTTCAGTCTCGGTTAGAAGGCGAAACGAATTTTGTCACCATGGGTCAGGCCGGTGGTGGTCAGTTTGAGCAGGTAAACATCGAGGATGGCCGTATATACACAGTTAGGGCTAGAGCGATCAACTCGCTAGGCGTTCGTTCTGCATGGACTTCAGTAGATCATCAGGTAGTTGGTAAGACAGCTCCGCCATCCGATGTGACTGGATTGACAGGTAATTTGATCGGAAACCAGTATTTTTTAAGTTGGAATGCTGTCCCTGATGCTGACTTATCGCATTACCGTGTACGGTTTGCGGCAGAAGATGCCTCGCCTACCTATCAGAATGCAAACCCATTGGTTGATAAAGTATCCCGTCCTGCTACTTCTGTGTTCGTTCCTGCGCGGAATGGAACGTATTTCGTTAAGGCGATCGATAAGCTAGGTCTGGCATCTGAGAATCCGGCCACTGTGGTACTTAGTTCAAACATCGATGAATTGGATAACTTCACTGGAATCCAGACCATTAACGAGCATCCTGACTTCAACGGCACGTTCGATGATGTAGTCGAAAACGATGCAGAAGATCGTCTGGTACTGGATACCTCGATTCTGTTTGATGCAGTGACAGGAGACTTTGATGACGCTCTTGGCCTGTTTGATGCGGGTTCAGGTAACGTCGATGCGGAAGGATTCTACTATTTCGGAAACGATGTAGACCTCGGCGCAACCTATCTCGTCAGAGCGACAGCAATCGTCAAATCTGTACGGGTAGACTATGTAAACTTGTTTGATTCATCTGAAGGCTTATTCGATGATCGTCAGGGTACATTCGATGGTGACGTAAACGCATTCGATGACGTAGGTGTAGAGGTACAGGCTCGATTCACTACGGACGATCCTTCTGGCACTCCTACATGGTCTGATTGGCAGACGTTTCAAGTCTCAGATTTCAAGGCTAGAGGGTTGGAATTTAGATGCCGGATGACTACTACGGACGATCAGGCGACTCCTGCTGTCTCATTCTTGTCGGTCCAATTAGATATGGGCGATAGGACAGAATCAGGCGATGATGTGGTATCTGGGGCCGGTGCTAAAGTTATTACATTCAATAAAGCATTCCAAGCAACTCCTGCTATCGGCATTGGCGCACAGGATTTACAGACAGGTGACTACTATGTCTTGACAGCAAAATCCAGGACAGGTTTTACTATTACTTTCTACAATAGTAGTGATGTTGCTATTAGCCGCACATTTGACTATGTGGCGAAAGGATACGGACGCGAGGTAACGTAATGAGCCAAAATGATTTCACCATAGCCAATCAGGGCTTCCCTGCTTTTCGTGCGGATTTAAATGGCGCACTGCAAGCATTGGCCTCGCTCAGTGCAGGAGCGACAGAGCCTAGCACTACCTTTGCTTATCAACTCTGGTACGACAGCACTACTGACATTCTGAAGGTTCGTAATGCGGATAATGACGCATGGATCAATCTGTTCAACTTTGACCAAGCAACAGACACAGTATCGGTCGAAGGGACTGATCTAGTAGACGACACCACTCCACAGCTTGGCGGTGATCTGGCATCTAACGGAAACGATATTCTGTTTGCTGACAACGACAAGACCATCTTTGGTGCGGGGTCGGATTTACAGATTTATCACGATGGTGCTACGGGCGAATCTTATATTACAGAGTCCGGCACAGCTAACTTTTTCATTCAAGGAACAAATCTTAGACTTCAAGACACGTTAGGTGCAAATTACCTTACAGCACAATCTGGTGGTGAACTATATTTGTATCACAATGGATTGCAAAGAGTACAAGTTAATACCTCTGGCATCGACGTAACAGGCACAGTCGCAACAGATAGAGCGACTGGTACGGTCACCACAGACAACGATCTGTCATTCGACATGAACGCATCTAACTACTTCAAATGCACACCAACAGGCACAGGTACGCTGACGTTCACAAACATTACAGCGGGACAGTCAGGCAACATTTGGCTAGACAACTCTGGCGGCCACACTATCTCAGCCGCTTCAAGCACATACATTGCCAGTGCAGACCTCACTACCATCTCAACAGCAGGTGTGTACTTCCTGTCATACTACTCTGATGGTACGAATGTGATGGTCAGTGCGACTCCGGCAGTCACAAGCGCAGGAGCATAACGTGGCAGTATTGCAAGGTAATGCAAAGCAAGGCTCAGTAAGAGGCTTCTACCCAAAGACCATTGAAGGATCGCTACGGTTTAACGATGATGACGGTGCGTACCTGAGTTGGACAGCAGGGACGCCAACAAATCAATATAAGTGGACCTGGAGTGGTTGGGTTAAATACTCAACAAGCACTTCAGACAAAATACTTTTTAGTTCGTATGATGGTTCAGATACAGATAACAGAGCAGTAATTGGCTTTGATAATGGTGTTAATATTGGCTTTACAAACCGGACAGGCGGAACAAGAACACGGCTTATATCAAATGCAGTATTTCGTGATCCTTCTGCTTGGTATCACATTGTGGTTGAGTTTGATTCAACTCAAGCAACCGATAGCAACCGCACAAAGATTTATGTTAATGGCGAACAAATAACTTCTTTTAGCTCTGCTGAATATATTGCTCAAAACCAAAGTGAAATTAATAAAAGTGGCGAACCACATCAACTAGGTTCGCATAGTACAGGTTCATACTTTGACGGCTACCTAGCCGAAGTCTTCTTCATTGACGGTACAGCCCATGACGCTGACGCTTTCGGTGAAACCAAGAACGGTGTGTGGGTTCCTAAGAACATTACAGCCACAGACTTCACAATGGGTACGAATGGCTTTCACCTGACGTTCCAAGACGATACAGAGGTTGAGGCGTTCAATACTGTTCTGTATCGGGGCAATGGGTCAGAAGGACATAGCATAACAGGTGTTGGGTTTAAACCAGATTTGGTATGGATAAAGTGTCGTAATGTAGCCAGAAATTTCGTTATAGAAGATGTTATTCGCAATACTCGACTTCAAACCAATACAACAAATGCAGAATTAACTAAGACCGTAGACTCTTATGATTCCGATGGATTTACGGTAGATGCTACATTAGACGCTAACTACGCAGGACAAGACTTTGTAGCGTGGTGTTGGAAAGCAGGAGACTCCAACGTATCCAATACTGATGGCTCGATAACCTCCACAGTACGGGCTAATGATACCTATGGCTTTAGTATCATAGAGTTTACTGGAGCTTCTGATAACGACTCAGTTGGGCATGGGCTATCATCCACTCCAGATATGGTTATCTTTAAAAAGACAAGTGCTACCGGAGATTGGTGGGTGTACCATTCATCGCTTGGTGCTAATAGCGCAATTAGATTGAATGATACTGGTGCGGCTTATACAGGTTATAACTATTGGCCTACGGTGGATGCAACAGAAATTCAGTTTGATGGGACAAGCGCATTGACTGGCGGTGATGTCATCGCCTACTGTTGGGCAGAGAAGACTGGCTACTCTAAGTTTGGGTCTTATTCTGGGGATAATTCTACCGATGGTAGTAATGAAACCACTGTTGGATTTAAACCCGCTTTTGTAATTATTAAAAATACTGGGGCGGGTGAAAACTGGAACATCTATGACAATACACGGTTTACTGATGGTGATGGCTACATTGAAGGTAATTTGTTTGCAAGCTCAAGTTCGGCAGAGGTAACAACTGCCCCGATTGAATTTACGGATACTGGCTTTGCTCCACGAGCAAGCGGTGGTGGTGTTAATGCGTCAGGAAGCACATACATCTATGCCGCCTTTGCAGACACAAGAGATGCGGCCTTCTGGTTAGATCAGTCTGGTAATGACAACGATTGGCAACCAGTCAACCTAGACCATAACGATACCGTTGCAGACAGTCCGACTGATAACTTTGCTACGTTGAATCCTTTGAATGTTGGCGTAAACATTACGTTGTCAGACGGTAACCTAAAAGGTGTGTGTAGCTCTGAGCATAAGTCAATGTACGGCACAATGGGCATGACTTCTGGAAAGTATTATTGGGAAGCTACTGCTATCTCTGGTGCGGCTACGAAACATACATTTGGTATTACCAATGCCGCTAATACATCTGCCTATACTCAAGTTAATGGCACAAATGCTTTGTTCATTACTGGAACAGCGGCTATGTATGCAGAAGGCGATGCAGTAGGCGTATACAACAACAATGTTTACAAGAATGGCTCTGTTGTAACTAGCTCTGTATGGGGAAGTGGTGTTGCTAATGGTGATACAGTCAGCGTAGCTTTTGATGCCGATACAGGCAAAATCTGGTTTGCCAAGAATGGTGATTGGATTAGCACAGCCGCAACAGGTTCTGGTGATACAACCGTAGCCACAGGTGAAACATACGTCCCTGCCTTCTCAATAGAAAACTGTACTTGGGAAGTCAACTTCGGCCAACAGCCATTCAAATACGATCCACCTGCGTAGGAACTAGACATGGCATATTTACCACTCAGCACAGCCAACCTACCCGATCCTGCGATAGACCCTGCACAGGGAAGCAGTCCTGCGGATTACTTTACATCTCATATTTATTCTGGCGATGATTCTAATGGTAGAGCAATTTCCATTGGTTTCAATCCTGATTTAGTTTGGACAAAACGCAGAGACGGTGTAGCAAATCATCATTTGATGGATGCTGTACGAGGTACTTTAAAAACTTTGCACAGCGACACCACAGATGCGGAAGATACTGGTTTTGAAGGAGTCAGTTCTTTTACATCACCTTCAGATGGGTATAGCTTGAATACTGATACATCGGAAACAAGTTTAAATGACAACGGTAAAACCTATGTATCTTGGAACTGGAAAGCCAACGGCTCTGGTGTATCCAACACAGATGGCTCTATCACTTCAACAGTGAGTGCGAATACGGAGTCTGGGTTTAGTATTGTTAGTTATACTGGTAATTCGACAGCAGGTGCTACGGTTGGACACGGGTTGGATCAAGCACCAGACTTAATTATTAACAAAAATAGAGGTACGACTAACTACTGGAACGTATATACCAGTGAATACGGTGGTAATTATACGCTTTACCTAAACACAACAAACTCGATAGCAGGGCCAGACTCAGTTTGGTGGAACGGTGCAGATGCAGGAGCTTCAGTCTTTACGCTCGGCAACAATATAACTAATAACGCAACAAGTAACAACTACATCTCCTACTGCTTCCACAGTGTCGAAGGCTTCTCAAAGTTTGGCTCATACGTTGGTACTAATAATTCTGACGGCCCATTCGTATACACAGGATTTAGACCTGCGTTTGTAGTCTGCAAAAATACAACGACTTCAGGAGGCGACTGGGCAATTATTGATACAGTAAGAGATACCTACAACGTAGCAACAAAACAAATATGGGGTAACTCAAGTAGTGCAGAAGCTACTGGGTCAAACACTATTGATATAGTTAGTAATGGATTTAAAGTCAGAGCAAGCGGGCTTACAAACTTTAACAAAAGTGGTGAAACAGTAATCTACATGGCCTTTGCCGAAAACCCATTTAAGTACAGCAACGCTCGCTGATAGGAGATAGAAACAATGTGGACTTACTTAGGTAGAGTTATCAAGCAAGGCAGGGCGTGGACTGACGCTGAAGGTACACAGCATCCTGCTCAGTGGAATCGTTGGACAGACGAGGAGAAGGCCGCTAAAGGTCTGGTGTGGAATCAGGACTTACAGCCTGTACCGTTCGACAATCGCTTCTACTGGAGTGCAGGAGTTCCAAAGGCACTCGATGATGTCAACGAAGTAGACGAGGACGGCAATCCTGTACTGGATGAAGACGGTGTTCAGATAGTCACCAAAGGACTCAAGAGCAATGCCATCGCACAGACGAAAGTGACTGCTAGCGGCTTGCTTGCTCCGACTGATTGGATGGTTATCAAAGCGGCAGAGGTGTCTGGATATACTGTCCCTGCTGATATCACAACCTATCGTGCGGCAGTGCGTACAGCATCGAATACTATCGAGACTGCGATCACAGGCGCGGCTGACCACACAGCGTTCATGGCGTTGTATAATGCGCCAGTAGATGCTGACGGTATGCCTACCGGAAACGCACCGATTAACGATTGGCCTGATGAGGTTTAACAATGGACAAGCGTACAGTAGCTTCGGCTCATACTCGGATTGATAACCTGGAGAAAGAATTAGTGGCGATCAAGACCGAAGTAAAGATTCAATTCAAAGACCTATTTGGCAGAGTGAAACGCCTGGAAGCAATCCTAATTGGAGCTACCGGTGCGATTATCATTATGCTACTGACGGTCTTATCTAAGATGCCATAGTTATGATCTTTGAAGCCATAGCCGCTATCAAAATCGCAAACGAGGCTATCGGCGCAATTAAAGAGTTTGCGGGTCATGTTTCATCAGTCGGTGAAATGGGTAAAGACCTAACCAAACTAGCAGATGCCAAAGATGACATCGAGAAAGCGGCCAAGGATGGCGACATGGAGGCTTTCTGGGCGTTAGAGGACATCAAACGTCATGAGGCTGAGGTCAAACAGCAGTTCATCTATGCAGGACGCGCAGGACTTTGGGATGATTACTGCAAATTCATTGCAAATCGTAAGCAACTTCGAGAGAACGAGCGTAAACGTGCAGAAGCTAAAAAACTGGCTAAGAAAAAAGCCATACAGAATGGATTTCTTTATACTGCTGTCGGCATTGCTGTTCTCGGTGCTGTGGGCGGGGCCGTGGCCCTTTTACTTTGGCTTATATCTCTTAAAGGTAAATAGCTTATGAGCATGATTCAAGACATAATCAGACTACCACATGGCTTATTAGGTGTTGCCGCTAATCACTATGATGGCCTATCCCATATACATAAGTTTGGTGCTGTCCCTGCTATGTCACAGAACCAATCAGGAACGATCTGGGATGTAAACGATACTACCTATCCTTGGTCAGCATTCTCGTCAGCCACCACTTTAACTGTGGATCGAGCATCGGCAAGTGACGCGGATAAGCAAGTGTTGATTACCGGCTTGGATAGTGGTTATAATGAGATCAGCGAAACAGTCACTTTGACCTCAGCTACTGGAAATGCAACTACCCAATCATTTATACGTGTTTATCGTGCATATATGACTAATGGATCTGCAACGAACGTAGGTAGTATATCTGTGAAAGCTTCGACTACTGTTGTAGCTCAAATTACAGCAGGAAAAGGCCAAACTTTGATGGCCATATATACTGTACCCGCCGGTTATTCGGCCTATGTATTGAAAGGTGCGGCTACCTGCCAGGACGGTGCAGACGCAACTGGTGATATGTTTGTACGGTATTTTGGTGAATCAGCGTTTCGAGTAGGACATTCATTCGAGGTATGCGGCGATGGTGGTGAATATATGTACGATTTCGGTATACCTTTGCGAATACCAGAAAAATCTGATATTGATATACGAGCTAGTGTGCGTTCCAACAACGCTCGTTTGACTGCCGCATTTGACGTTCTATTGGAGAGAAATTGATGCCATTAACTACTAAAGGCAAGAAGATT
>Ga0181594_10001305_pt1 | contig 23300 bp, 20 predicted proteins | sample 071ome_18_FD_145603 | JGI IMG/M metagenome (GOLD analysis project Ga0181594, IMG submission 145603) | Coastal salt marsh microbial communities from the Groves Creek Marsh, Skidaway Island, Georgia - 071413BT metaG (spades assembly) | ecosystem: Environmental > Aquatic > Marine > Intertidal zone... | reverse complement strand
TGAGCACGTTGGCCAGCAGCGCATCGAAGCGCGTGCCCGGCGGCACGGCATCCGTCACCACCAGCCGATCGGCAACGCCGTTCTCCACCCCGTTGTGCCGCGTCGCCGCCAGGGCCTGGGGGTCGTGGTCCACCGCCACCGCCTCGCCAGCGCCGCAAACCAGGGCCGCAAGCGCCAGCACTCCGGAACCACAGCCAAAATCCAGCACCGCCTCCCCGGCCCAGGCCCGTTCCGCCACCGCCGCCAGGCACTGCCGGGTGGTGGCATGGCCACCGGTGCCAAAGGCCAGCCCGGGCGCGAGGCGCACCGCTGCGGCCGTGGCCCCCGCCTGCGGCGCCACGGCGACGCCCTGGTCATCCACGGGCACCACGGCGAGGCGGTCGTCGAAACATAGGGGCACGGCGAACTGGACCCAGGCGCGGACCCAGTCCGCTTCTTCCAGGGGGGTCATGGTGAGGGGCGGCAAGCTTTGCCCCTCGGCCACCTGCCATGCTGCAAGGGCTTCCCGGAGCCGGGGCGCTAAAGCATCGTCAAAGGGAAAGAGGCCAGACACCACGACCTCCTGCCACAGGGGCATGGCACCGGGCGGGGGCTCCAGCAAGGGTTGGTCCTTTGCATCCTCCAGGCTTACGGCGGTAGCGCCCTGATCCTCCAGCCAATCCGCCACGGCCTCCGCAAGACCGTCGGATACGCTCAGCTGGGCGCGCAACCAGCCCTCAGCCATGGGGCGCCCCATCCGTGCCGAGGCGCGCTACCGCGGCGTCGATCGCCAGCAGGTAGGAATGAACCCCGAACCCCGTAATCACGCCGATGGCCACGTCGGAAAGATAGGAGTGGCGGCGAAAGGCCTCGCGAGCATGCACGTTGGATAGGTGCACCTCGATGAACGGTACCGCCACACCGAGAAGCCCATCGCGCAGGGCCACGCTGGTGTGGGTGAAGGCGCCGGGATTGATGATCACCAGCGCTACGCCCTCCTGTGCCGCCTGGTGAATGCGGTCGAGCAGCGCCCCCTCACTGTTGCTTTGGAAGGCCTCCAGCCCATAGCCCTGGGCCTCGGCCCGGGCCTGGCAGTCGGCGTTGATCTCGGCGAGGGTGGCCCGGCCGTAGATCTCCGGCTCCCGGCTGCCCAGGAGATTCAAGTTAGGTCCGTGAAGCAGCAGCAGTTTTTTCATCGCTTACTCTCCCTCTGGGGCGGCGCTAAGGACCGCCTGCAGCTGGCGACTCAGGGAATCCACCGTGGGCTCTCCCTGGAGCCGATAGGCCTGAAGCTCCTGGCCCCGGCTATCAAAAAACAACAGCGCTGGGGGGCCAAAGAGTCCGTAATCAGCCAACAGGGCGCGATCTTGCGCCGTGTTGGCGGTGAGGTCGAGGCGCCAGCGCTCGAAGCGCGCAAGCAATTCCGCCACGGGCGGCGCGGGAAAGATCGAGCGTTCCATGACCTTACAGGCTATGCACCAGTCGGCGTAAAGATCGAGCACCACCGGCGCACTGCCGGGAGCGCGGGCCGCCAAGCGCTGGCGCAGGGCGTCGTAGCTGGGGAGGGTTTCAAAGGCCGGGGCGCGCTCCGCTGCCGGGCCCCCAAGGGGTCGCAGGGGATCGGCGTTGCCCTGAAGCCCTCCCCAGGCGAGGGCCACCCCAACCACGAAAAGCAGTACCCCGAAGGTTTTGCCCACCACGCCCCAGCCCCGGCGCGGCGCGAAATCCAGCGCCCCCAAGGCAACGGCGGAGCCCAGGGCTAGCGCGGCCCACGCGAGCAGGGTGACCGGGCCCGGGAGCACGCGCTCTAAAAGCCAGATCGAAACCCCCAGCAGCCCCACGCCAAAGGCCTTCTTTACACCGCCCATCCAGGCGCCGGCCTTGGGCAAGAGGGCGCCGCCTCCGGCCCCCACCAGGAGCAAGGGGGCGCCCATACCCAGCGCCAGAACGAACAGTGCGAGCCCCCCTAAAGCCGCGTCTCCCGTAGTGCTGATATAAATCAGCGCGCCAGCAAGGGGGGCGGAGACGCAAGGGGAAACGAGTAGGCTCGACAACACCCCAAGCAAGGCCACGGACCCTAGGCTTCCCCCTTCCCGGGGGGCGCCAAGCCATTGCTGCAGCGTCGCGGGAAGCTGAAGGGTGTAGACATCGAACATCGCGAGGGCGAGCAGGGCGAAGAGCGCCGCGAAGACGATGAGTACGCCGGGGCTTTGCAGCCATCCATGAAGGTTCAGGGCACCGCCAAAGGCCCCCACCACCGTGCCCAGAGCGGCATAGGTGACGGCCATGGCCAGAACGTAGATCAGCGTCAGCTGAAGGTTCCGCCCTGGGCTTGCGCCCCCCTGCCCAACAATAATGCTCGACAAGATGGGCACCATGGGGAGCACGCAGGGCGTGAAGGCCAAGCCAATCCCCGCCAGGAAGAAGAGGAGGAGCGTGCTTAGGCTAAAGCCCCCGGCCAGGCGCGCGGCCAAGGCCCCTTCAGGAGCCGAGGCCGATACGGGCGATCCCGCGGCGCTCGGCGCCGTCGCTCGGGCAGGGCCCATCGCCGTGACTGCCCCCGCGTCAGCGCCCGCCAACGCGATCCAGCGGGTCTCCGGGGGGTAGCACAGCCCTGCGTCGGCGCAGCCCTGGTAGCTCACGCGCAGCGTGGCGTCCTCCGGCACGGGCCCTTCGACGCTAAGGGCCACGGAAAGATCGTTGTAGAACACCTCCACCGGGCCAAAATAAGGGTCATCCTTCGCCAAGCCCGAAGGGACGGTGGTGTCCAGGCGCGCCTCCGGTGCCCCTTCGAGGGCGAAGGCCAAGCGTTCCCGATAGAGGTAGTAGCCCGGGCGGATTTGCCAGAACACCTGCGGCGACGAAGCGAGGGAAGCCCCCACCACGAAGGCCTCATCCACCGGCAGGAAGTCTGCGCTGGCGCTAAAGCCCGGAGGGTTCTGGGAGGAAAAGGGCGCCCCCGCCGCGGTGGCCCCGAGCGCGATCAGCAGCGGCAATAGAAAATGGCGGAAAAGGCTCACGGCGCTCGCTTAACCTCAAATTGGCCCTGGCGCGGGAGAATAGCAGTTCTAGCCCCCTGACGGCGCAGCCCCCGCGCCGTACACTGCGCCGCTGAGTGCTTTGAACGCCCCACGATCCCCACCCCGGAGCCCCACCCTATGAACGCACTTCGCGCCCCTGGCCTCGCCATGCTGCTCGCCGTCCTGCTTGCCGGCGCTGCGGGCTGCGCCCCGGCCGAGGAAGCGCCCGCGGCCTTGGCCCTGAGCGAAGGCTGGATCCGCCTCCCGCCCCCAGGCCAGGACCGGAGCGCGGCCTACCTCACCCTAGCCGCCACGGCATCGGTGACGCTGGTCGCAGCGGAAAGCCCCCTCGCGCAGCGCGTGGAATTCCACACCATGGTCCGGGACGGGGATCTCATGCGCATGCGCCAGCTACCGGAGGTCAGCCTAGCGCCCGGGGAGACGCGGCGCTTCGCCCCCGGGGGTGATCACCTCATGCTCTTTGGCTGGGCACCGCCGGCAGAGGCAAGGGTTGGAGAGATCACGCTGGTCGATGCCGACGGCACGCGCTATACCGTCACCCTCCCCCTTCGGGAGCGCTAGGAGATCACTATGGACGAATCCCATACCGAGGCGACTACGCCCCAAGGGACCAGCCGCTCCCGCTGGCCTTTGCGCCTTGGGCTCGCCACCGCAGGCCTTCTCTTGCTCGGGGTCACGGCCCTCGGCTGGTGGTGGAGCCGGGAGCCCGCGCCCTTCTCCGTGGAGGATGCGGCCCGGGCTCATGCTGAAGCGCAACAACGCCCCCTGGTCACCGGCTATCTGACGACGCACACGCTCCTCGCCCTGTCCCAAACCCTGCTCGACAAGCCCGGCGGCTATTTATCGAACGACCTACTGCCTCCCGGAGCCGTGGTGGACAACCTTCCGAATTGGGAGTTCGGGGTGCTGGTACAAATTCGAGACATGGCCCGCATCATGCGCAACGACCTTTCCCGGGCCCAATCTCAATCCGCCGAGGACCCGGCGCTGGCCGAAGCCGAGGGAAAGTTCTTCTTCGACAACAGTTCCTGGCTCTTTCCCCAGACCGAAGATGAGTACCGCGATGGCGCCCGGCTCCTGGAGGACTATCTCGCTCGCCTATCCGACCCCCAGCAGCCCAACGCCCAGTTCTACGCCCGGGCCGATAACCTGCGCGCTTGGCTGGCCACGGTAGATACGCGCCTGGGGTCCCTATCCCAGCGCCTCTCCAATGCCGTGGGGCGACGCCAGCTCGACACCGCCCTGGCCGGGGATCCATCAGCCCGGCAGGCGACGGCCCGGCCTCGGGAGAGCGCGGAGAAAACGCCGTGGCTAGAAATCGATGACGTCTTCTATGAGGCCCGGGGGCAAAGCTGGGCGCTCCTTCACCTGCTTAGGGCCGTGGAGCGCGACTTCCACGACGTGCTCGTGAACAAAAATGCGCTGGTCAGCCTGCAGCAGATCATCCGCGATCTCGAGCCGACTCAGGACCCTATCTGGAGCCCCATGATTGTTAACGGCACGGGCTTCGGCTTTTTAGCCAACCACAGCTTGGTTATGGCCTCTCACATCGCCCGGGCCAACGCGGCCATCAGCGACCTGCGAGATCTCCTCGCTCAGGGCTAGGCTCAAGCGAGGATGAAGCCTATGGGGCGCCCCTACTGGGCGCCCTTGTGTCGCTCGATGGAGGCTTGGATCACCTGGCGAGCTTCCTCCGCATCCCCCCAGCCGGAAAGGCGGACCCACTTACCGGGCTCGAGATCCTTGTAATGCTCAAAGAAGTGCTCGATGCGCTGGCGCAGGGTGTTCGGGAGGTCAGTGATTTCCTCAATGTCTGCGTACTCGGCGGTAAGCTTGGCCGGGGGCACGGCGAGGATCTTGGCGTCGTAGCCGGACTCATCTTCCATGCGCAGCACACCCACGGGCTTCGCGACGATCACGGAGCCTGGCAGCAGGGGATAGGGGGTCACCACCAGCACATCGGCGGGGTCCCCGTCCTCGGCGAGGGTCTCGGGTACGTAGCCATAGTTGCAGGGATAAAACATCGGCGTGGCCATGAAGCGGTCAACGAAGATGGCGCCGGTGACCTTATCCACTTCGTATTTCACGGGCCCCGTCGCCGCGGGGATTTCGATCACAACGTTTACTTCCTCCGGGGCCCGGGGCCCGGGGGAGACATGGGAGAGACTCATGGGGGGATCTCGACTGTAGACAACTTTGGGGGGTTGAGCGGGAGTATAGCGCGTCAGCCCAGGGCATGCCTGAGGATTGGCCCTTTGACCCGCGGCTCCGGTATGATCCCAGCCGCTCAGCCCAAGCCGCCGGGGGGAAACGGGGGTCCAACTGGGCTTTGGATCCGCCCATCGCTAAAGGCGCCCGAGAGCGCCCCCGCGGTGTTCGGTTCGGCTTACGGTTTTCATTCCTAAAGAGAGGTTTGCATGGCGGATTTAGGACAGTCCCTGCTGATGTTGCCCCCAGCCTTTGGCGTGCTGGGCCTACTGGCAGCCTTCGTGATCTACGGCATGGTGAAGCGCTATCCCGAAGGTCAGGGCAAGGTGAAGGAAATTGGTGATGCCATCCACCTTGGCGCCATGGTCTTCATGCGCCGGGAGTACACGATGCTCCTCATGTTCGCGAGCATCCTCGTGGTGGCGCTGTACTTCGCGCTGAACGCTCAAACCGCCATCGCCTTCGTGGTGGGGGCCGGTTCTAGTGCCCTCGCGGGCTGGATTGGCATGTACGCGGCTACCAAGGCCAACGTGCGGACCACCATCGCGGCCCATGATTTCGGCGCCCCCCAGGCCCTCTCCGTGGCCTTCTTCGGCGGCTCCATCATGGGCCTGTGCGTGGCCTCCCTGGGCCTCCTCGGCCTCGGCGGCCTCTACTATTTCTTCGGCGGCGACCCGGAGAGCGCGCACAACATCCATGGCTTCGGCATGGGCGCCTCCTCCGTGGCTCTGTTCTCTCGCGTGGGTGGTGGCATCTATACCAAGAGCGCCGACGTCGGCGCAGACCTCGTGGGCAAGGTGGAAGCGGGCATCCCAGAAGATGATCCCCGCAACCCCGGGGTGATCGCCGACAACGTCGGCGACAACGTAGGTGATGTCGCTGGCATGGGCTCGGACATCTTCGAGTCCTACTGCGGTTCCATGATCGCCTCCATCGCCATCGCCTCCACCATCGGCATCGCCGCCCTCGCTGGCCTTACGCCGGGCATCACGGACGAAGCCGACTCCCGCGCTGCCCTCATGGGTCTGCCCCTGCTCCTGGCCTCCGCGGGCCTCATTTGCTCCCTCGTGGGCATCGTGCTCGTTCGCCTCATGTCCGACCGGGAGCCGGCGACGGCCCTCCGCTTCGGCACCATCGGCGCCCCGATCCTCTTCATCGGCGTGTCCTACTTCGTCATCACCGGCACCGGCGTCTCCGCTGATGTTTGGATGTCCGTGATTGCCGGCGCCGTCGGCGGCATCGTGATCGGTCTCACCACCGAGTACTACACCAGCTCCAAGCCCATCGTGCGCATCGCCGAATCTGGGGAAACGGGGTCGGCCACGGTCATGATCACCGGCCTCGCCGTGGGTATGCAGTCCGTGGTGATTCCTGTGCTCGCGATCTGCGCCATCATCTTCGCCTCCACCCAGCTCGCCGGCCTCTACGGCGTGGGTATCGCGGCCCTAGGCATGCTGGCCACCGTGGGTATCACTATGGCCATCGACGCCTACGGCCCCGTAGCGGACAACGCAGGCGGCATCGCGGAGATGAGCGGCCTGGGCGAAGGCACGCGGAAAATCACCGATTCCCTGGACGAGCTTGGCAACACCACCGCCGCTATCGGCAAGGGCTTTGCCATCGGCGCAGCCGCCCTCGCAGCGCTGGCGATCATCGCGGCGTTCGTGGAAACGGTGGAACACACCCGGGCCAACGCCGGCGCAGGTAGCTTCACCCTGCATATCGGCGATCCCCAGGTGCTGATTGGCCTTTTCCTTGGCGGCCTCATTCCCTTCCTCATCGCGTCCATCACCATGACCGCGGTGGGCGATGCGGCCATGGAAATGATCCAGGAAATCCGTCGCCAGTTCCGGGAAATCCCCGGCCTCCTCGAGGGCACGGGCACCCCGGATACGGCGAAGTGCGTAGACATCGCCACCTCCGCGGCGCTGAAGCGCATGCTCATCCCCGGCGTGATTGCCGTGGCTGCTCCGCCGGTCATTGGCTTTGGCCTGTCCGCAGAGGCCCTCGGCGGCGCCCTGGGCGGTGGTCTTCTGGGCTGTGTCCTGCTCGCGCTCACCATGGCGAACGCCGGTGGCGCTTGGGATAACGCCAAGAAGTACGTGGAAAAGGGTAACCTCGGGGGTAAAGGCTCGGACGTTCACGCCGCAACCGTGGTGGGCGACACCGTGGGCGACCCCTTCAAGGACACCTCCGGCCCGGCGATGAACATCCTCATCAACGTGATGGCGATTGTATCGCTGGTGATCGCACCGCTGCTGGCCTAAGCCCGCAGCAGTCCGGCTGTCACAAGGCCACAAAAAAGCCCGCGAAAGCGGGCTTTTTTGTGCGTCTAGGAAAGGACTCGAGGCAGGCTAGGGGGTGAAGGGCGGTAGCTTCTTCGGCACCAGCACGCGCTTAAGCCGGGCAATCTTCGGCAACCCATTCACCCAGGGGGTCGGCGCTTCCCCAGCGATGAGGGGCGCCAGATAACGCCGGGCCGCCGGGGTAATGCCAAAGCCGTCCCGGGTAATAAAGCTCGCCGGCAACTTCTTCTCCTTATTCGCTACCTTGGCCAGGGGCGCCTCGCCGATGGACCAGCGATAGCGCGCCCCGCTGCCGCGAACGATGGTGGGCATCACCGCATTCTTGCCGGCGAGGGCAAATTCCACCGCGGCCTTGCCCACCGCATAGGCCTGTTCCACGTCCGTGGCGGAAGCAACGTGGCGGGCGGCGCGCTGGAGATAGTCCGCCACTGCCCAGTGATATTTATAGCCAAGGGCGTCCTTAATCATGGCCGCGAGGGTGGGCGCGACGCCCCCCAATTGCTTATGGCCAAAGGCATCGACCATGCCCGTGTCCGCGAGGAAGCGGCCGTCGGCGTAGTGCGCCCCTTCCGAGACAGCAATCACGCAGTAGCCCACCCGGTCGACGGTCTTTTTGACCTTCGCCAGGAAAGCCTTTTCGTCAAAGGCCCGCTCCGGGAAGACGATGATGTGGGGCGGGTCGTCCGGTGCCTCCTGGGCCAGCCCCGCGGCGGCAGCGATCCACCCCGCATGGCGCCCCATTACCTCAAGAATGAAAACCTTCGTAGAGGTCTCGGCCATGGATGCGACATCCAACCCCGCCTCCCGGGTGGCCACGGCCACATACTTCGCCACGGAGCCAAAGCCCGGGCTGCAATCAGTGAGGGGCAAGTCGTTGTCGACGGTCTTGGGCACCCCAATGCAGGTGACAGGAAAGCCCATGGCGGTGGAAAGCTGGGATACCTTGTGCGCCGTATCCTGGGAATCGCCCCCACCGTTATAGAAGAAGTAGCCGATGTTATGGGCGGCGAAAACCTCGATAAGCCGCTCATACTCAACGCGGTTTTCCTCCAGGGACTTTAGCTTATAACGGCAAGAGCCAAAGGCACCCCCCGGGGTGTGCTTCAGAGCCGCAATGGTGGCCGCGCTTTCTCGGCTCGTATCGATCAGCTCTTCCCGCAGCGCCCCCAGGATGCCGTTGGCCCCGGCATACACCTTTCCGATGCGGTCCTTGTGCGCCCGGGCCGTCTCGATGACCCCCGCGGCCGAGGCGTTTATGACCGCCGTCACGCCTCCGCTTTGGGCATAGAAGGCATTGGGCTTCGCGCCGCGGCGTGCAGTGGCTGGCATGGTGGGCTCCCGTGAATTTCGCTGAGCGAAGCCTACCCGATCCCCCCGTAAGGCGCGATGCGCATGCGCGGGCCAGCGTGGATATGCGACACTTCGTCCTCGTTTTCTGGGGCCCTCGCCATGCCGCTTTTGCTAACGACGATTTGGGAGCTATGCCTATTTCGCCGAGGGCCCGATGCCCTACCCGGCGCGCTGGCCTTCACGGCCCTGGTGCTCTTCATCAACCTCATCCTATCGACGATCATCGGGCTCAGCCTCGGGGAGCGCAGCCTCACCGGAGCCCTCAGCGGCGCCGTGGTCGCGACCGCGGTGCTCGCCTCCGGGCTGTGGTTTGTGCTCATGCTCCGGGGGCTGACGGCCCGCTTCCCCCAGAGCTTTTCCGCCCTTTTGTGCACCGATGCGGTGCTGTCCTGCGCCCAGTGGCCCGTGCTCCTGGCCTGGCCCGAGAATGGCACCGCACCCCTGCTCATGCTCGCCGAGGTGGGGCTCATGGTGTGGTGGCTCGCCCTTTTCGCCTTCATCTTGAGCCGAGCCCTAGGCGTGGGCCGTACCCATGGCACCTTCCTTGCCCTGGGGCTTTTCCTGCTGGCGGCCATGGCCACCCAAAGCGTGCTTGGAGGCGCTCCATGAAACTCTTTTTTATGGGCATCGGCGGCACGCTCATGGGCAACCTGGCCCTCCTCGCGAAGGAAGCGGGGCACGAGGTGCGGGGCTGCGATGGCGCGCTCTACCCCCCCATGAGCACGGTGCTGGCGGACACGGGCATTGAAGCGCTCGAGGGCTTCGCCCCGGAAATGCTTTCGCCGCGCCCCGATCTCGTCGTGCTGGGAAACGCTGGCTTACCCCGGGGCCATCCTGGGGTGGAGGCCGTGCTCGACGCCGGCATTCCCTTTAGCTCCGGCGCCCAGTGGCTGGGAGAAACCTTGCTTCCCGGACGCCATGTGCTTGCCGTGGCAGGCACCCACGGGAAAACCACCACCACGGCCATGCTCACCTGGATCCTGCAACAGGCGGGGCTCGCTCCGGGCTACCTGATTGGGGGCGTTGCCCGGGATCTTCCCCGCGCGGCCGAGCTTGGCGGCGGGCGCTATTTTGTCGTGGAAGCGGACGAATATGACTGCTCTTTCTTCGATCGGCGCTCCAAGTTCGTCCACTACCACCCCCGCACCGTGATCATTAACAACCTTGAATACGATCACGCCGATATCTTCCCGGACCTGAAGGCCATCCAGGATCAGTTCCATCTGCTTCTGCGCACCATCCCGAGCGCCGGCGAGGTGATCTACCCGGAGGGGGAAGATGCCATCGAGGAGGTGCTGGCCCGAGGATGCTGGTCCACCCGTGTACCCCTGGGGAGCTCGGCGGAGGACACGACCGCGCCCTGGCGCCTGGTCTACGGCCCCCAGAAAGGCGAGCCCCCTCGGGTGCTCCAGGAAGGCGTAGACCTGGGCCCGCTCGTCCTCACGCTCAGCGGCCGACACAACGCGCAGAATGCGCTCGCAGCCGTCGCCGCCGCCCAACACGTGGGCGTGGCGCCGGCGCAGGCCCTCGAAGCCCTCCGCACCTTCCATGGCGTTAAGCGGCGCCTCGAGGTGCTCTATGAGGATGAGGACGTGGTGGTCTACGACGATTTCGCCCACCACCCCACGGCCATTCGCAGCACGCTTCAGGGGCTGCGGGAGCGGGCCGGGGGCGAGGAAATCATTGCCCTCATTGAGCCTCGGTCTCACACCATGAGCCTGGGGGCACTCCGCCCCGCCCTGGCGCACTGCACCGCTCCAGCGGACGCTGCCCACTGGCTTTCCACGCCGCGCATTACCTGGGATTTGACCGGGCTCAGCCAGGACAGCATCACCCCAACCACCGTGCATCAGAAGGCAGAAACCCTTCTGGAGGCTGCCCTACGGCGCCCCGCGGGCACGAAGCCCCTCCGACGCCATATCGTGTGTATGAGCAACGGGGACTTCCAGGATGTGCCTCATCGCCTCGCAGCGCTCTGCGAGGCCCGCGGGAAGGCCCCCCGGCCCTAGGCTAGGGCCAAAAGCCTAGAGCGCCGCTGCCATGAGGGGCGCGCTTCCGGCCTTGAGGGTTTGCTCCAGCAGGGTGATCTTGGGCAATAGCTTCGCCATGAAAAAGGCCCCGGTGGTCCGCTTATCCTCTGCAAAGCGTGTCGGCACGCGCCCCGCCTGGGCCGCGCGCAGCGCCGCCGGCACCATCCGCTGCCAAAGGCAGGCGTAAAGCACAAGCCCGGTCAGCTCGAGGTAGTCCGCCGCCACGGCCCCGGCAAAGGTGGGGTCCTCGGCGGCGCCGGCGACGAGCGCCTCCGTGGCACGCTGAAAGGTGTCCAGCGCACCGCTGACTTCTTGACCCCAGGGGCCTTCCGGGGGGCACGCTGCCCGCAGGGAAGCCAGGAGCGCCATGGCCGTCCGGCCTTGCTCCCGCGCCGTTTTCCGATCGGCAAGGTCCATGGCCTGAATGCCGTTGGTCCCCTCGTAAATCTGAGCGATGCGCGTATCGCGCACGCACTGTTCGAGGCCCCACTCAGCTAGATAGCCGTGTCCCCCCAGGACCTGCTGAGCCAGGACGCAGCACTCAAGCCCCCGATCGGAGAAGAAGGCCTTGGCAATCGGCGTCAGAAAGGCCGCGAAGGCTTCCCCTTCCGCCCGGGCCTCGGTCGTCGTGCCGTAGCGCGCCTGGTCGAGCATCATCGCCACATAGCTGGCAAAGGCTCGCCCGCCCTCGTTGAAAGCTTTCTGCGTGAGCAGCATGCGTCGCACGTCGGGATGGACCAACAGGCTATCGGCCTCCTCCCTGGAGCCCTGGGGATCCCGGCCCTGGCGCCGCTCCTTGGCGTAGGCCAGGGCGTTCTGGAAGGCGAGATCCGCCGTTCCCAGGCCCTGAAGGCCGATGGAAAGGCGCTCGTAGTTCATCATGGTGAACATGGCCGCGAGCCCACGCCCCTCTTCCCCGACCAGCCAACCCCGGGCCTCGTCGAAGTTCATGACGCAGGTGGCGCTGCCCTTGATGCCCATCTTGTGTTCGATGCTCCCCACGGCGACGGCGTTGCGATCGCCCAGCGTCCCGCCGGCGGTAAGCAGAAACTTCGGCACAAGGAAAAGGGAGAGGCCCCGGTTCCCCGGAGGGGCATCGGGGGTTCGCGCGAGCACGAAGTGCACGATGTTTTCCGTGAGATCGTGCTCGCCCCCGGTGATGAAGATTTTGCTGCCGCTGACGGAGAAGGATCCGTCCCCCTGGGGCTCGGCCCGGGTGCGAAGCAAGGATAGGTCAGAGCCGGCGTGGGGCTCGGTGAGACACATGGTGCCGCTAAAGCGCCCTTCGTAGAGGGGCGGCAGCCACTGGGCTTTTTGCGCCTCCGAGCCGTGGGCCGCGAGTAGGACGCACGCGCCGGCGGAGAGCGCCGGGTACAGATAGAGGCTGGCGTTAGCGGCGAAAAACATCTCCTCCAGGGCGACGCAGAGCTGCTTCGGCATGCCCTGCCCCCCGAAGGCGGGATCCCCGGCAAGGCCCATCCAGCCGCCCTGGGCGTAGGCCTCGTAGGCGGCCTTAAACCCGGCTGGGGTGCGCACCTGACCGCCTTCAAGGTGGCAGCCTTCTTCGTCCCCGGATTGCATCAGCGGGGAGAACACCTCGCTGGCGAGCCGTCCCCCTTCGCTCAAAATCGCCTGCGCGAGGTCCGCATCGAGGTGCGCCGTTCCCTCAGAGGAAGCCCAGCGCTCCGGCGCCTGAAAAAGATCAAAAAGCAGAAAACCCAGATCCGCTTCCGGCGCGGTGTAAGACAGCATGCCAATCCCCCAAGTCCGCGTGCCCGCGTGGGCGCTCATGGTACCGAAGGTGTCCGTGGAAGGGGACGATGACCGTAGGAATTTCCCCAACCCCACCCAGAACATGGCGATTCCCGGCACCCTTTAGGGGTTGCTTGGACCGGGGGACCGATGACTCACCTTTGGAAGCACCTCGATGCCTGGGCGCGCTGGCTGCTGCCACCACAATGCCAGCTCTGCGGCCTTCCCTGCCCGGGCCCGGAGGATCTCTGCCCCGCCTGCCGCCTCACCCTGCGCCCGCTCCCCGGCGGCCTTGAGGCGCCCCGGGGCACGGCCCGCGGCCCCTTCGCCCCCTTTTGCTACGGCAGCGGTGCCCAAGGACTGGCGCAGCAGCTGAAATTCCATCGCCGACCCGAGGCGGCCCGGCTCATGGCGACGCTCATGGCCGAAGCCCTACCCCGGCCCTTCTCGGAACACGCCGTGGTGCTCATCCCCCTGCCCCTGCACTGGCGACGGCGCCTCCGTAGGGGCTTTGATCAAGCCCAGCTCCTCACCCTCTGGCTCCATCGCCTGACAGGCTTACCCCTCCTGTCGGCCCTGCGCCGGCATCGCGCCACCGCCCCCCAAAGCCGCCTCCCCCGGGAGGCACGAACGGGCAATCTCGCTCGCGCCTTTCACGCTTCTCCCCCCCCTAAGCCCGGCCTGGCCCCCGTATTGATCGATGACGTAGCCACCACCGGCGCCACCCTCAGCGCCGGGCGCGACGCGCTTCTTGCAGCGGGCTGGGCGCCCCCCCTCCATTGGGTCTTCGCCTGGACCCTGCCCCCAAGCCCACCTTGATTCTCGCGCCCGGGCGGGCTGTACTGCCGGCCTTTCCGCCTGGGGACCCAAGGCCATGGACACGCCCTACGAAGCGCTCTCGCCGGATCGGGTCCTGACGATCCTAGAGGGGGAAGGCTATGCGCTGGATGCCCAGCTCATGGCCTTAAACTCCTATGAAAATCGGGTGTATCAGGTCGGCCAGGGTGATGGCCCACCGCTGATTGCCAAGTTCTATCGTCCCGGGCGCTGGAGCGATGAAGCCCTCCACGAGGAGCACACCTTCACCGCAGAGCTGGCCGAGCGAGACATCCCGGCCGTAGTGCCACTCCCGAACGACGCCGGGGAAACGCTGCGCATCAGCGAGGAGGGGCTGCGCTTTGCCCTCTACCCGCGCATTGCGGGCCGGGCCCCGGATCTAGAAGACGACGAAGCCCTGGCCGTCCTGGGACGGCTTCTGGGGCGTATCCACGCCGTGGGCGCGCTAAAGCCCTTCGCGCATCGGCCGGGCCTCACGGTCGCGAGCTTCGGCCACGACAGCCGGGCCTTCCTGCTGGAGACGGGACAGCTGCCCTACAGCGTAGAGAACGCCTACGAAACCCTCAGCGCCGATCTCCTGGCCCTCATCGAGGAGCGCTTTGCGGCCTGCGCACCGGAGACCCTTCGACTGCACGGGGACTGCCACCTGGGCAATCTCCTTTGGCAGGAGGGGGTGGCCCACTTCGTAGACTTTGACGATGCCCGGCAGGGCCCGGCGGTGCAGGATCTCTGGCTGTTCACCTCTGGGGATGTCAGCGAACAGGGGCCCCAGCTCGGGAAGCTCCTGGCGGGCTACGAGCGCTTCCACGCCTTTGACCGGCGCACCCTGACCCTTCTGGAGCCCCTACGCACGCTGCGCATTCTTCACCATGCGGCCTGGATCGCACGGCGCTGGGAAGATCCGGCCTTTCCCCGGGCCTTTCCGGACTTCGGCACGGATCGCTACTGGAGCCAGCACATTCTGACCCTTCGGGAACAGCTGGCAGCCCTCCAAGGCCCCCTGCCCGAGGTGCCCTAAACCGGCGGCGCCTCCCCCAGGGCCAGCGCCACGGGGGCGGCGTACTGACGCAGCACCCAGCGGTCGATAACCTCACCTTCCCCGAGGCGCGCCTCAAAGGCCGTGCGCACCGCCGGTTTCAACGCGCCCGGGGCATCGTGTAGGGGCGGCGCGTCCCGCCCCGTGAGGCGCCCATAGGCTTCGCCATGGGTGGGCCAGAGGTGAAAGCCCTCATGAATCGCCCCATCAATAGCCGAGGCCACTGCCTCCGGGGTGTCTCCCGGCTGGTCCAGGGGAGCACCAAAATGGAGATGCACCCGCCCCTTGGGCCCCGTGATACCGGCAATGATGTCCTGGAGGTCTTGCCCCGGCGCCTTCGGCGCCCCGGGATCGGCTGCGAGGCTCCGGGCCTTCGCCACATCGCAAGGGTCGAGCTCGTAGGAGACGGCCACGGGCACGATGGACAGATCGCGCATCACTTCGGCGAAGGAACGCGCGCCCTTACGCTGGCTGACGAAAAACATTTTGATGATCGCCGGATCGGTGCGGTCCTGCCCGTCCTTCGCTCGCCCTTCCCGCTGCGCAATCCACACGGACGCCCCCTCTTCCAGGGAGTGATGGATGTAGGCGGAGGTCAGGGTGAAGGCCGCGAGCTGCTCCCGGAGGCCCGTCACGGAGCGACGAACAATGAAGCTTTTATTCAAGCGCATGAGGTCGGCCGCGGCCTCCGTGGACAGGAGGTTATCGCCGATCGCGACCCGGGCCGTGGGGAAGCCCGCCTGATGGAGCGCGTAATTCAGCAGAATGGAGTCGAGGGCAATATCCCGGTGATTCGCAACGAACAGGTAAGCCCCGTGGGGGTCGAGGGCCTCCAGCCCGGACCAGCTGAAGCCGTCCGTGCTGCTTCGAAGCATATGGGCCACGATCCCTTCGAGGCTCGCCTGGAAGTCATCGATGGTCTTAAAGTGACGGGTGCGCTGGGACAGCATCCGGCTTAGGAAGGGACGGAGCACCGGAAGGAGCCACGCCGGCGCCCAGGGTGCCCGAAATCGCAGCATGGCATTGAGAAGCCGAGGGTCGCGCCGGAGGCGAGCCAGAACGCCCGGGAGCTCCTCGTCGCTGTAGGGGCGGATGGATTCAAAGGGCGCGTCAGGGCTCAAGGGCATGTCTTCGCAGCGAAAAAAAGCAGTGTACGAAACCCCGGGGCGAAGCCCTAGGGAAAATCACCGAGGAGGGGGATCGCCATGAAAACCACGGGGCTCGGAATCAGACCCTATGCGCAGGGCCTGAGCGATTTGGGGGGTGGCAGCTGGGCCTACCTCCAGCCGGACGGCAGCTGGGGCTGGTCCAACGCGGGGCTGATCACCGACGGGGACGCAGCGCTCCTCGTTGATACGCTCTACGACCGCCCCCTGACGGAGCGCATGCTTCAAACCATGCGCGGGTCCGTTCCCGCCGCCGCGCATATCAAACAGCTGGTCAACACCCACGCCAATGGTGATCACTGCAATGGCAACTGCTGCCTGCCGGAGGCCACCATCATTGCCTCGAAGGCCTGCGCCGAAGAAATGGCCCACGAAGATCCGGCCGCCATGGCCGCCATGGCCGAGGCTGCCCGCGCGGGTCAGCTCGGGGACCTCGGGGACTTTTTCCTTCACTGCTTTGGCGCCTTCGATTTTGAAAGCGTGGAGCAGCGCCTACCGACGGAAACCTTCGAGGGGGAACGCACCCTCACCGTGGGGAGCAAGGCGGTGCATCTGAAGCAGGTGGGGCCCGCCCATACCCAGGGGGACGTGATCGTTCACGTGCCCACGGACCGCACCGTCTTCACCGGCGATATCCTCTTTATTGAGGGCCACCCCATTCTCTGGGCCGGGCCCGTGGGGAACTGGCTGGCGGCCTGCGAACATATCCTGGCCTGCGACCCGGAGGTCGTCGTACCGGGCCACGGCCCCCTGACCGATGCCGACGGCGTGAAGGCCGTCATGGCCTATCTTCGCTACATCCGGGACGAGGGCCGGCGGCGCTTCGATGCGGGCCTTAGCTTCCAAGAGGCGGCGCGAGAGATCAGCTTCTCTGATTACAGCAGCTGGGGGGACCCGGAGCGCATCGCGGTGAATCTGGCAACCCTCTACCGGGAATTCGAGGGCGATCACTCGGCGCCCAACGTGCCCGCCCTCTTCGGGCTCATGACCCAGCTTTGGAAGGACCGCGCCTAGAGCACCGCCGGGGCTGCCCGGATCACGATGGCCAGCCCGCTTAGGGTGAGCAGGGTGAAGGCTCCGCGGCGAAGCTGCTGTTCCTCCAGGGCCGGAGGCCAGCGCCAGAGCAGCAGCGCCGCCAGCAGCACCGCAAAGAGGCTGATGGCGGCGAAGCGGAACACCTCGAGAGTCAGCCCTCCGGCGGAGCCCACGAGGGCCGTGCGGACCACGGTGGAGACCGCAAAGCACGCCAGCAGGGTCGCGCGGATGGTCCCGTGGGGCCAGGGCTGGCGATAGAGAAACCACCCCAAGACCGGCCCTGCCGCCGCAAAGAGGCCTGCCAGCAGGCCACCGCCGGCCCCGGCCAGGGCGAAGCCCAAGCCCGGGGAGCGGGTTTCCCGGGGCACGGGGCGGAGCATCATGGCGCCACAGCCGGCGACGATAAACACGCCCAGGAGCAGCTCCGAGAGGGCCTGCATCTGCGCGTCCAGGTAGGTCAGGAGCGCAAGCCCCAGCGCCAGGAAAGGCACCTGCCCCAGCAGCAAGATGAGAAAGCCCCGCGCATCGATGCTGCGCAGGTGACCCCGAAGGGACAGCACAATGTTGGCCAGGGAGGCGAGGCTCACCACGGCCGTGGTCACGGAAAGGGGCACGGGCGCCAGGGCTGTCACGCCCGTGAGCATAATCATGCCCATGGCGAAGCCCGTGACGCCCTGCACATAGGCGCCCAGCAAGGCAAAGAAGAACACCACCCCTTCTGCGTACACGACCACCCCCGCTCAAGCGGCGCGAAGTATACGCCGGCCCTGGCCTTTTTCCGCCCCGACGCCTGTGCGAGCATCACCGTCGCAAAGGGGAGCACGTCATGGAACTGAATCTTGCGGGCCGCACGGCCCTAGTTACCGGGGCCCATCGGGGGACCGGGCGCGCCATTGCCGCGGCCCTTGCCCAGGAGGGGGTTAGGGTCTGGCTTCACGGCTTCGAGGCCGCCGCCACGGAGGCCGCCTGCGAGGGTATCCCCGGCGCCCAGCCCTTGGTGAACGCCCTGGACTCGGACGCCGCCGTGGCCGAACTGCTCGCCGTCCTGGGAGACAGCCCCCTGGATATTCTCGTGAACAACTACGGCCGCGCGTCCCGAGGCGCCCTCTCGCCCTTTAAGGAAGCGGCCTGGCTAGAAATGTACGAGGTCAACGTTCTGTCAGCGGCGCGCCTGAGCAGCGCGCTGCTGCCCAAGCTAGAAGCCTCCCGGGCGGGTCGCATCATCCACCTGGGCACCATCGGGTCCACCAAGCCCGCCGCCGAAAACCCCCATTACTACGCGGCGAAGGGCGCCCTCGCGACCCTCACCGTCTCCATGGCTCAGAGCCTTGCGGGCACGGGCATTCGGGTCAATCTCGTAGCGCCGGGGATTATTCGTACGGACGAAGTGGTGGAGATGCTTACGGCGAGGGCCGCCAAAGCGGGCCTGGCGACGGACTGGCCGAGCGTGGAGGCCCACGCTACGCGCCACTGGTACCCGAACCTCCTGGGGCGGCTGGCGGAGCGAGAGGAGGTCGCGGACCTGGTCACCTTCCTAGCCAGCGATCGCGCCGCCTTCCTGCACGGCCAGCTGCTGCGCATCGATGGCGGCGCCGTGCCCATCGTTTCCTGAGCCATGGACTACGGCTGGCCGGACTTTGTAGGAAACCTAGGCGTATTGGCCGTGCTCAGCGCCTATTTTCTGCTGCAAACGGGGCGCCTAGGCGCCGAAGCGCTCCGCTATAGCGCGCTCAACGCCCTGGGCGCCGTGCTGATCACCGTATCCCTGCTCTACAACTTCAATCTGTCGTCGATGATGATCGAAATCGCCTGGTTCACCCTGAGCGTTCTTGGGATCGTCCGCGCCCTTAGGGCGCGGCGGGAAGCCGGATAATGCTGCTTCGCCGAAGCCTGGGCGCCCTCCTGCTGTTTCTCGGCGTACTGACCGTAGATCCCCTGGGCGCGCCGGATCTACCCGGTCTCATCGCGGCAGCCGGGGCGCTCCTGGGGCTCGGACTCATGGTTCCCAACGCCGTGCTACTGCTGACCCTAACCCTAGGGCTGAGCGCTTCCCGCATCGACCTCGCGGGCCCCTGGATTCCCGGGGCGCTCTACCCCGCGATGGCGCTGGGGGCCGCCCTGGGCCTAGGGGCGCAGCTTGGGCGCCGCTTCCGCCAGGCGATGCTTCGGCGCCGCGAGGCACGGCGCGGAGAACCCTAGGACCCTTTATTTACACCCGAGAGCTAATCATTTTGAATTAAGGCCAGATCACAACCTGGGAGGTGGGGGATGAATTTCGAGTTTTCTGAAGAGCAGGACCTATTGCGAGAGCAGGCCCGGAGCTTCCTGCGGGATCGCTGCGATAGCAAAGCCGTGCGTACCATCCTTGAGGGGGACGCGCCCTTCGACGAGGCTCTCTGGAAGGGCATCGTGGAATTGGGCTGGACCGCCACGACCATCCCCGAGGCCTACGGCGGCATCGGCCTGGGCCACCTCGAGCTATGCGTGATCGCCGAGGAGCTGGGCCGCGTGCTGGCGCCGACGCCCTTCTCCTCCAGCGTTTACCTGGCGACGGAAGCCCTCCTGGCCTTCGGTAGCGAAGCCCAGAAGCAGGCCTATCTGCCGAAGCTGGCCGCCGGGGAGATCATCGGCACGGTCGCGGTCGCCGAAGGCACGAAAGCCCCCACGCAGCGCAACCTCGCTGCCCAAGCCTCAGGCGGTGCGCTCTCGGGGACCAAGGTGCCCGTGCCCGACGGTGACGTGGCCGACTTCGCCATCGTCCTCGCCAAGGACTCGGACAGCGCGAGCAGCTTTTACCTCGTGGATTTGAACGGCGCCGGGGTCAGCCGCAGCGCCGTGTCGACCCTCGATCCAACCCGCAGCCACGCCGAGATCGTCTTCGACGGCGCACCGGCGGACCTGCTGGGCACTCCGGGGGCGGGATTTGAGCAGATGGAGAAGCTCTTCGATCGGGCCGCCGTGCTCTTTGCCTGGGAGCAGGTCGGGGGTGCCGAGGCCGCGCTTTATATGGCCCGGGATTACGCCATGGGCCGCTTCGCCTTCGGCCGACCCATCGCTTCCTTCCAAGCCATCAAGCACAAGCTCGCGGACATGTATATCGCCCACACGCTGGCGCGCTCCAACTGCTACTACGGCGCCTGGGCCCTCTCCACCGACGCGCCGGAGCTCAGCGTTGCGGCGGCCACGGCCCGCGTATCGGCCACGGAAGCTTTCCACGAGTGCTCTAAGGAAAACATCCAAACCCACGGCGGCATGGGCTTTACCTGGGAGTTCGACTGCCACCTTTACTACCGACGCTCCAAGCTGCTGTCCCTGAACCTCGGCGCTCTGCCGCGGTGGAAGGATCGCTTGGTTACCCAGCTAGAACATTCCAACAGCTAACGGGCCAGTACGGGAGAACCGCTATGGATTTTGCAGATACCACGGAAGAAGCGCGCTTTCGCCAAGAAGCGCGGAGCTTTCTTGAGCAGCACGCGCCGGCCCTCGCCGGCCGAGCAGGGACGGAGGAATCGGAAAGCGATTTCCTTGCCCGGGCCAAGGCCTGGCAAAAGCTGAAGCAGGAGAACGGCTGGGCCTGCCTGAACTGGCCCAAGGCCTTCGGGGGCCGGGGCGCCACGCCCATGGAAATGATCATTTGGAATCAGGAAGAGGCGCGCTACAACGTGCCTACCCAGCCCTTTGCCATCGGCCTGGGCATGTGTGGCCCGGTGGTCATGGGCTTTGCGGGGGACGAGCAACGGACCGCCTACCTTCCCAAGATGGCCTCCGGGGAGGAAATCTGGTGCCAGCTCTTCTCCGAGCCCGCGGGGGGCTCGGACGTAGCCAATTTGCGTACCCGAGCGGTGCAGGACGGGGACGAGTGGGTCATTAACGGGCAGAAGATCTGGACCTCCGGGGCCCAATACTGTGATTACGGCATCCTCCTGACCCGCACGGACCCCTCCGTGCCCAAGCACCAGGGCCTCACCATGTTCATCGTGAACATGAAGGCTCCGGGGGTGGAGATTCGGCCGATCAAGCAGGCCTCGGGGAAGTCCGGCTTCAACGAGGTGTACTTTACGGACGTCCGCATCAAGGACGACCATCGCCTGGGCGCCGTGGGGGACGGTTGGAAGGTCTCCATCGTGACGCTCATGAACGAGCGCCTCGCCGTGGGTTCCGCCAGCGGCCCGGACGCAAAGGAAATGCTTGCCCTGGCGCAAACGCTGGAAGTGGACGACCGCCCCGCCCTGGAGAACAAGGCCGTCCGGGATCGCATCGCCACCTGGCACTGCGAACAATCGGGGCTTCACTTCACAAAGCTTCGAGTGCAGTCGGCCATGTCCCGAGGAGAGACCCCAGGGCCGGAGAACTCCATTACCAAGATCGTCTCTGCCAACAAGCTCCAGGGCATTGGCAGCTACGGCATGGACCTCATGGACATGGGCGGCATCCTGGTGGACCAGGACGGCCAGGACGATAGTTTCTACGGCGCTTGGCTGAGCGCCCCGGGGCTCCGCATCGCCGGGGGCACGGATGAGATCCTCCGCAACATCATTGCCGAGCGCGTATTGGGCCTGCCCGGTGATATCCGCGTGGACAAATCCATTCCCTTCACGGAAGTCCCCCAGGGGGGGAAGGGCTAGATACCTTTCCCAACCCCAGACAAAAAAGCCCGCTTTCGCGGGCTTTTTTGTGCCTACCAGATTTTCACCCGGGCTTCCGGCGGCAGGTAGAGGGCATCCTCCGGCGTCACGGCGAAGGCCTCGTAGAACTCGGGCACGTTTCGTACGGCGCCGTTGGCCCGATACTTCGAGGGGGAATGGGGATCGGTCATGATCCGCTCCCGCAGCGCCTCCGGACGATACTTATTCCGCCAGATCTGGCCATAGCCCAGGAACACGCGCTGGAGCCCGGTGAAACCATCGATGACCGGGGGGGTCGCGCCGTCGAGAGACAGTTGGTAGGCCAGAAGGCCAATGGTGATGCCGCCTAAATCGCCGATGTTCTCCCCGAGGGTGAACTCGCCGTTGACGGAGAGATCGTCAAAGGGCTGGTAGCTGTTGTACTGGGCCACCAGCTGCCCCGTGCGGCTCTCGAATTCGGCCCGATCCTCGGCGGTCCACCAGTTGCGCATGACCCCATCGCCATCAAAGGTCGACCCTTTGTCATCAAAGCCGTGGCCAATTTCATGGCCGATCACCGCGCCGATGGCGCCGTAGTTCACCGCATCATCAGCGTTCAGGTCGAAGAAGGGCGGCTGAAGAATCGCCGCGGGGAAAACGATCTCGTTAAGGGGCGGCATGTAGTAGGCGTTCACCGTTTGCGGATTCATGCCCCACTCGGAGCGATCCACCGGTCCCCCCTGGCGCGCCAGCTGCCGCTCATACTCCGCCATGGCTGCCCGTTCGATATTGCCAAAGAGGTCATCGGCAGCGATGCGCAACGCGGAGTAGTCTCGCCACTGGTCCGGATAGCCAATCTTCGTGGTGAACTTCGACAGCTTTTTCAGCGCTTCCGTCTTGGTGGTTTCGGACATCCAGTCCAGGTCCTTAATGGAAACCTCATAGGCCTTCAGCAAATTCCCCACCAGCGCCTCCATGCGCGCCTTGGCCTCCGGCGGAAAATGCTTCTTCACGTAGGCCTTACCCACCACTTCCCCGAGGGTGCGATCCACCGTGCCCACGGCGCGGCGCCAGAGGGGCCGCTGCGCTTCCGTGCCCCGGAGCGTTTTGCTGTAGAACTCGAAGTTCTGCGCATCAATCGCCGGAGTCAGCACATCGGCGCGGGTATTGAGCACCACCCAGCGCAGGTAGGTTTTCCAGTCCTCCAGGGGCGTGACCACGATGAGATCGTCGATGGCTTCGAAGTAGCTCGTCATCATGAGCACGAGCGCCTCGAGGTTCTCAAGCCCGCCCGCAGCGAGGTAGCCGTCCCAGTTGAAGTTGGGCATCACCCCGGCCAGGGACTCCACGGGCACCTTGTTGTAGTTCGTCGGCCAATCCCGCGCCGCCTCCTTGGTGATATGCGCTTCGGCAAGGCGCGTTTCCAGGGCCAAGATCGTCGCTGCCGCAGCATCACCGTCAGGCCGCCCGGCAAGCTCAAACATCTTGGCAATGTGCGTTTCATAGGCCGCCCGCAGGTCCTGGCTCCGCGCATCGTCTTTCAGATAATACTCTCGCTCCGGCAGGCCAAGGCCCGCCTGCCAGCCGTAGATCATGTAGCGGGTCGGATCCTTGAAGTCCGCGACCTGGCCCACGCTGACGGGAACTTCGTAGCCCCGGCGATTCGCCTCGGCGAAGTAGGGGCCAAGGTCGGCATGGGTTTCGAGCGCCTCGATGCGCGCAAACTCCGGCGCCAGGGGCGCCACGCCCCGCTGCTCCCGCCCCTCAAGATCCATATAAGACGCGAATAGGTCGCCGATCTTTTGCTCATCGCTCCCCTCCGGATGGCCCCCGGTGGCGGCCTCCTCGATGATCTCCCGCACGTGCTCCTGGGCCTGATCCCGCAGGATGCCAAAGCCCCCGTGGCTGCTTTTATCGGCGGGAATCTCCGTCTCCGCCAGCCAGCGGCCGTTGACA
>Ga0181594_10001304_pt1 | contig 23303 bp, 23 predicted proteins | sample 071ome_18_FD_145603 | JGI IMG/M metagenome (GOLD analysis project Ga0181594, IMG submission 145603) | Coastal salt marsh microbial communities from the Groves Creek Marsh, Skidaway Island, Georgia - 071413BT metaG (spades assembly) | ecosystem: Environmental > Aquatic > Marine > Intertidal zone... | reverse complement strand
TTGCTGTCGAGAATGGCACTTGTGCCCTCTCGTTCTTCCTTAACAAATCGCTGCGTTTTAAAAAATCGCTGAGTTTGTCTGTGTCGTCTTTATTGCTGTTGTTGCCTTTGTTCTCGCTTTTGATTCAGCTGCTTCTGTTTCGTCTGGTGCTTGCGTTACTTCTCTTTTCTTCCATCTATCATCGACCCCCTTAGTCCTATCGAGCCCAGCCCTTAGACCAAAGCGCGCAACGCACGTTAGATGATTGGTCTATTCCATGCACTAATCTTTTTGAGGCACTACCTGTGGGTCCGCGATCTTGAGCAACTGCTTACCCATGTTCTCCCCAGTGAAGAGCCGCTTTAGGGTAGCTGGGATGTTTTCAAAGCCATTTTGCACGTCTACCTCAAACCGCATTTTTCCTGTTGCTATCCACTCTCCAAGCTGAGCGATCGCCGCCGGCGCCTGATCAATGTAGTCAAGGATGATGAACCCTTGCATCTTCGCCCTGCGTGAAATGATGTTCATTAAATTCTTCGGGCCGGGCACCGCGCTGTCGCTGTTGTATCCAGAAATAGCGCCACACATGACGATACGCGAGTGAAGTCCGATATGGTCAAGCGCTGCCTCTAGAATATCGCCGCCCACATTGTCGAAAAACACATCGACTCGGTTCGGACAAGTGCGCTGAATCGCCTCGCCGACATCCTCAGACTTATAGTCAATGACCGCGTCGAATCCGCCGTCTTCTAGCAACCAGGCACACTTCTTCTCACCGCCAGCGATTCCGACGACTCGGCACCCTTTTAGTTTTGCGATTTGCCCGACCACCGAACCCGTCGCTCCCGCCGCACCAGAAACCAGCACTGTTTCCCCTTCTTTGGGGTCGCCTATATCCAAGAGACCGAAATACGCGGTTAACCCCGTAATTCCGAAGATCGACAACATCATTTCAGGGGTGACGCCGGCAGGCAGTACCGTCAAACCAAGGGGTCCCTGACCTGGCGCAGCAACCACATAATCCTGCCAGCAACCCGTTGTCTGCACGAGGTCGCCAACGTTGTAATCGTCATGATGGCTCGCCATCACTTGGCCTACAGAGCCCGCACGCATCGGGGCACCAATCTCAACCGGTGGCAGGTAGCTTTCTCGATCCGTCATCCAGCCCCTTTGGGTGGGATCAAACGAGAGATAGAGGTTGCGGACTAATACCTCCCCGTCGCCAATCTCTGGGATAGGCGTCTCGGCATATTCGAAATTATTCTCCGACACCATGCCCTCTGGGCGGGATGCTAGTAGCCACTGTCTATTGATATTCATCTACACTCTCCGCGCGGCCGTGCCGCATTTCGTCTTCTGGCTCTCGTCAGTAGCCAATATTCAATAACCTGACCATCACGGCGCGCAATTGTACTGGTTGCGTCTTTTCATCACACCCTTGGTGCGCTTGTCTCGATCCTGCAATACCTGCCAATGAGCTCGGCTACAGCGACTTGTTCGCATTCGTTTCTTTTCTCTATTGCCCCGACATGAGCCAATGATATCGTAATTTAATGATTCCCATTAATAGGTCGGTTAACCGACGCATTGACCTGCTGATTGAGAACAGATCATCTCCTAAACAGCACGTGTTCCCGACAGATCGAGGCAACATATTCGTTCCACTAAACTCTAGAGCGCTCGCGGAGAGACTTTGCGTTGCCGTCACTTTCTACCCTCGCGCTCTATGGCCTGCATGACGCGCGCTAAGTTAGTCACAAAAGCATCTCTTGGGCTCATCTCAGAGAAAAACTGGAGGAGTTCCGGTGGGCAGTCAGCAGCTTCTAAATCTGGCCCCTGCTCGGCGTGACAGAACCCGAGCAACATTGGGCCGGTGACTCGTACAGCCTCAAGCCCAGCGCTCCCTGTCAACTCAAGCTGCTCAGCTAAACGACTTGCTAGCGTCTCGAACCACTGACGCCACCACGTCTTGTACTCGATCAATCTTGCCTGAGGCAGATTGTGCTCAATGATCAGGTCTTGCCGAAGCAGCAGTTTGATCAGGTCTGAATCCTCATGCGCGGTGTCGAATACCAGCATTGCCCACTCTCGACCTGTTGAGACTTGCTTCAACCCAATCGTCACAGCTTCGAACCATCGCTGCACTTTCCGCTCGATCAAAGCAAGTAGCAGCGACTCTCGCGTTTCAAAATAGAGATAAATGGTGCCCTTGGCGATAGAAAGTGCTTGCGCAATTGGACTCAAGGCAAACCCATCGATCCCGACAACAGTCAGGTGCTGATCGGCAGCATCCAAAATCGCCTCCCGGCGAATGGCCTTGTTTGCCGGACTTCTCGCCCGCTTCATCAGTGCCTGTGAGTTCAATCTAGCAATCTCATCTTGCTGAAGCGAGGAGATATCCCGCTTCGAACCAGTTCTCTAGCTTTGTCCATCGGGCGACTCTAACGGTTTCGGAGTTGCCCTCGAAACGCTCTCCAAAATCGCTCTTTCAAGGAAACTTCTGTCAAATCACGCCCTTTCTGACACCCACCCCGCGCCTCAGCCAAAGGAACAGAATCCGGCCCAAGCGGGGTGTAATTGACGACAGATAGACTTTACTGACCCTTGGTCAGTTGTCAACTAACCTTTGAGAATTAGCGACGCGATGATAGACAGCAGATTAATAGCGCGTAGCCGTTAATGGCTTGTAAAAGCAGTGCTGACCGAGACCGGGATCGATCCAGCTAACAATTGCTGTGGAGCCAAGGGCTAGTGGTGCCCCTACCGCGCAATTGACAGCACGACCCCACCTCAGGCTTGATATCCAGGCAAGGAGGATACGCCATGATAAAGAACTTATTTGATCTCACGGGGCGCGTTGCGCTGATCACCGGAGGCAATGGCGGGATTGGGTTAGGGATGGCCGAGGGCTTGGCCGCTCAAGGTTGCGAGGTGGCCATATGGGGCACCAACGCCGATAAAAATGCAGCTGCGCTAGAGACCATCAACGCTTATGGCGTGAATGCCAGCGCCCACGTTTGCAACGTGGCGGATGAAGCCAATGTAGCTGCTTGCTTTGAGGCGACATTGGCGGCCCACGGGCGCGTTGATGGCTGCTTTGCCAATGCAGGCGTTGGGGGCCGAGCTGAAGCGTTCGATGAGATGAGCACCGATGAGTGGAATCGCATTATGTCGGTTAATTTAAACGGCGTGTTCTATGTGTTCCGACTGGCTGCCCAGCACATGAAAGCTAGGGCTGCCAACGGAGACGCCTTTGGTCGCCTCATTGGTACTTCAAGCCTTGCCGCTGTATCGGGGCAAGCCCGGGGCGAGCACTACGCGGCGACTAAGGGTGGGCTTATCACCATGGCCAAAGCGCTGGCTGTGGAATACGCGCGGTTCGGAGTGACCGCGCACACAATATTGCCAGGTTGGGTTGAAACGGGAATGACCGAAACCACGTTCGCGTGGGATAAATTTGTCGATAATGTCATGCCGCGGATTCCTATGCGTCGCTGGGGCCAACCCGAGGACTTCGCAGGTATCGCGGTATACATCATGAGTGACGCGAGCCGTTATCACACGAGCGAAACATTCCTTATTGATGGCGGCTACGCTAATTTCTAGCGCACAAGCGGATCAGGAGCATTGAGCATGAGCGACCAAACCACCACAGGCCCGGCAGACGAGCTTCGGGGAGACGACGCGCTCGCGCGTATCGCGCTACCAACCGGACCGCTGCCTGACCCCACAACAGCTCCACTCGCAGATTTCGATGTCAGCGACTCGAGACTGTATCAGCAGGACCTTTGGCGCCCTTATTTTGAGCGTCTACGCCGAGATGATCCGGTTCATTACACCGAAGACAGTATGTTTGGTCCGTATTGGTCGATCACCAAGTTCAAGGACATCATGCAAGTCGAGAGCAACCACGAGGCGTTCTCATCGTTCCCGACCATTGCCATTGGCGACAGCCCAAACGGCCAGTACATCGAGAACTTCATTTCCATGGACCCGCCAAAGCACGACCAGCAGCGGCGCGCGGTGACTGGCGTGGTGTCGCCTAGGAACCTTATGGCGCTTGAGCCCCTTATTCGCCAACACGCAACGGACATCTTGGATCAGCTCCCGGACGACGGGGTCACTTTTGACTGGGTAGATGCAGTCTCTATTGAGCTAACAACGCGCATGCTCGCAACGCTCTTCGATTTCCCCTTTGAAGACCGCCGCAAATTAACCTATTGGTCTGATATCTCGATTGGCTCACCCGAGACCACCGGGATGGACGAGGGACCAGAGCCGAGTGACGTGCTCGAGGGCCTGAACGACATGGCGACCACGTTCATGGGGCTTTGGGCAGAGCGAGCCGCCTCAGACCCAGCGGGGCGCAACGACCTCATCACCATGCTTGCCCATGGCGAGACCACAAAAGACATGGTGGAAAGACCGCTCGAATTCCTCGGCAATATTATGCTACTGATTGTTGGGGGGAACGACACCACTCGAAACTCGATATCTGGCGGCGTGCTTGGCCTCAATCAATTCCCAGAGGAATACGACAAGCTAAGGGCGAATCGGGACCTCATTCCCAATATGGTTTCCGAAATCGTTCGCTGGCAAACCCCCGTTCTCCATATGCGAAGAACGTTAAATCGAGACTTAGATTTCAGAGGTAAGTCCATGAAAGCTGGCGATAAAGTCGTCATGTGGTATATCTCTGGGAACCGGGACGACTCGATTCATGAGAATCCTGACCGACTGATCGTTGATCGGGCCAACGCCAGGCACCACGTGGCCTTCGGCTTTGGCGTCCATCGGTGCATGGGCAATCGACTCGCAGAGATGCAGCTCCGCATTATTTGGGAAGAGATTATGAATCGCTTCCGTTGGGTGGAGGTCGTTGGCGAAGAAACAAGACTTAAATCCAACTTCATTCGCGGCATCAAGGCGCTGCCTGTTCGCGTACATCGCTGGTAGTGCCCATGCCGGCAATGACCCTGGTGGATACATTCGGTAGCTGCAGTTGATAGCTGTAATAGGTAGCTGTGATTGGTGGCTGACGAACGGCCCTCCCCTAAAAGGACTTCGCGGCTTGATCATTTAGATCGAATCGGTATTCATCGAAGCGCTCCACCAAGCGCTCGACGTAGCTGAACTCCCCGTAAGTCTATGGGTAAGCCTCGTTGACCAAGCGATCAATCAACTGCGACCCGTCTACTTCAGCACTCACTCCCCGAAGCAACGGGTTAAGCAAAATAGCGCCGCCGCCAAGCGTCAGCGAGAAGAAATGCAGCGCTGGGCTTGAGATCGCACTTTGCCCGTCACGCCCATGACCCAGCAATGACTCCACCGTATGCGCCCAATCTCTCATCGCCTCTTGAATCCTCACGTCAGCCATCTTGCGGACGTCGGGGTGATGCATGACTTGCGCTTCAATCGGGTGAGCATCACACCACCCTAAATAGGCTCTTAGCGCCTCCCGAAGCCGAGTGCGTTCGGGCTGTGACTGGTTCAATTCGAGGACACCCATGAGCAGCTGCCGCTGCCTCCCCAAGATATCCAGCACGAGTTCTTGGATCAGTGCCGCCCTGTTCTCAAAGTGACGACTCGGCGCATTGTGAGAAACACCTAGGCTTTTCGCTACTTGACGGATCGACAATGCGTCGATGCCCTCTGTTGCGATGATCTCAGCGCTTTTGAGAAGAATCTGAGCTTTCAAATCCCCATGATGGTAGTTCTGTCGTTCTGGCGCTTTCCGCATACTAAGTGTTCTTTACTCTCTCAATCTTCCTGCAGCTTTCATCGATAGGTGCTACCGATTTTTACCGCTGTGCTATCTGCTGTGTGCTGTGCTGCCTACCCCACACTGTACAAGGCAACCGAACAGCATGAAGGTGGCCGCGATCGCTTAAGTTTACACACGCCAACATTCCTCATGCACTGTGAAATTAGCATAAGATCCGTCATGTTGACAGCGAAAACATTAAGCGCTTACCATCGCATCGAAAAGACAACAACGCTGGCCAGGAAACCAATCGTTGTTAGCCTAAGCTGTTAACAAGGGGGAGCATAGAATGGCGACAATCTTCAAACTTCTACTCAGCCCATGGGGATTCGCAATTCTCTTTTTGGGCCCCCTCCTCGGTGAAGGGCTGACCTTGTCTGGGCTCTACATCGCGGGAGTCGACGCTCGATTGATTGGCGTTGCGCTCGCGCTTATTTGGGCGACGCTCGCTGCCTGGCGAGGTACTTGGGTGGGAATAAAACCATGAATAGCAGTCACTCAGCGCACTACATTGACCCAGCTCACATTGCCGAACTGGATGACGACGCGTTGGATCTTGCGGAGCGAAAAATCGCCGGGCATTACATGCACAAGACCCCCTGGATCATCGTCTTCTGGGGACTAACCAATTGCCTCGTTTGGCTGATGCTCTGGCCCCTTGTACTGATCGCCGATCTTTCGCTTTGGGTTGCCTTTCCAGTCGCGACACTCTGCTGCACCCTCGCCTATTTACCCTCACATGATGCGCAGCACAGCATTATCGCGCGTGAGGGCCACAAACTCAGGTGGTTAAATGAGCTGGTCGGCTGGGCATCGCTCATCCCCCTTGCCCAAGCTTACAGCTTCATGCGCGCAACACACATGGAGCACCACGCGCACACCAACAACCCCGAGCTTGATCCTGACTTTGGCGTTCACGCACCGAGCGCTTGGCAATTCTTGATTCAGAGTATTCGCCGCCGGCAGCCTGGCTCCACTACCCAGCAAGCGCATATGAACGCGCTTGAGCGAAGCGGCCAAAGCCACTTGGTTGCCCATGCGTTGCTTGTTCGAGCCGCTTACTTCGGATGCTTAGGAGCCCTCGCATGGACTGGCCATGCCCTCGAAGCATTTCTACTCTGGTGGCTACCGCTCCACATTGGTACGACCTACCTCCAGTTCTATTTGAGCTGGATGCCCCACCACCCGGGGATCGAGCAAGGTCGATATCGGCAAACACGTGGCTTCAAAAGTAAGCTTGGTAATTTGATGTCGATGGGCATGCAATACCACATCATCCACCATCTGTACCCAAGGATTCCCCTCCACCTCACGCCAGCGGCATTTCGTGATTTGTTGCCTATTTTGCGCCGGCGAGGGAGCGACGTTCACCAATGGGGAGATGGCGACGCGCTTCCCAATTAACCTGGGGAACTGGGTCTTTTGCTCTGGCGAGACTGGCTAGCAAGACCCTAGCCGCCTCGAGCCGTCAGCTAATCGCGTCGCGCAGTGCACTCATCATACTGTGGTGCAGGCGCTGGCTGATTTTGGCGTCAAACAAGAAAGTATCTGCCGCATGATAGAGGCCCGGGAATACCGCGAGCTCACAAGGTACACCGGCAGCATTCAAGCGAGACGCAAAGGCGACATCCTCGTCGTAAAAAAGGTCTTCCGTACCCACACACAAATAAGCCGGCGGCAGGCCTGATAAGTCATCCGAGCGAGCTGCCGCGGCATACACTGAGGCATCGAGTCCAGGCGTGCCACCTAAGTACATTTCCCACGCATTAAAAGAGGTTGCTCTCGGCCAAACAGGGTGATTCTCATATTGCCCGGAAGGCGTTTCATGTAGGTTATCGATCATTGGGTATAGCAGCAGCTGGAATGCCGGCATGGCTTTCTCCAGATCTCGTAGCTTGAGCGCGAGCCCAGCAGCTAGACCGGCGCCTGCACTCGCACCGCCAATCGCAATTTTAGAAGCATCAACATTGAGCTGAGGCGCAGCCTCTATCAGCCAATCGTAAACGGCAAGACAATCGTTGAGCCCTGCAGGGAATGGGTGCTCAGGCGCCAAGCGGTAGTCCACAGAGACGACCGTGCAATCGAGTTCGTTTGCCATACGACGCGCGCGATCATCTTCGGCGGACCCAATGAGATATCCGCCACCGTGTATCCACAGCACGGCCCCTTGATTCGCTCGATCAGACTTTCGGTATATCACGACGGGGACAGGTCCCTCAGCGCTCTCAATCTCTTTTGATTCGGCGGTGATCGGCAGCGGGATCGGCTCCACCCGGTTTTCTTGCATGAGCGCGCGCAACTGCGCGACATTGTCCCTAGTAATTTCGAGCGCTGGAAACGCCTCAACTCCGGGCAATAGCTCTGGATCGATCCGCCTGTAATCTAACTTCATCCCCAACTCCACTCGTTAACGTCGCTTGCATGGTGACATGGGTAAGAGGCCCCCTCAAGCGCTCTCTCCATTGGAGCTCGGTACGCCTCTCTCACATTCAGCAGTTTCAAAACGTAATGCAAAAGTGGCATTTCGGGAGCGTAATGCGGAAAGGAATGAAGGAGTGCATGACCGCCTTCAGTATCTGCTGAGTAAGCCGATTGGCAGTTTTAGTAATGCGGGGATATTACGCTCGCGGCACAGCCGCGCTGGCGCATCATACTGACGGTGTCGTTTTATGGGCTTGCGAGTTATTCGCTGCGCTTACTTCCCGGGAATTGCAAAATTTTTGCTGCCACTCGCTTGGCTGATTGAGCCAACCCGGCAGGCGCCTTGGGCTTGAACGTCGCCATCATTTTTGGCGATAACGCATCGTAGAGCTCCCACTCTGAGTCGACGTTCTGAATCAAGGCAAGATCCTCGTTGAACCTGCCCGACTCAACGTACGCCGTGACAAATCGACGCCCCTCGTCACTCAAGTGCTCGGCACGGATGTCACCCACCAGCACGGTCGTCAGAAATTCGGAACCCTTCAGATCTTGCATGGTAACGCGCGCGCAAGCGCTACCCTCTCGCGTCATGAGCGTGGGCTCAAGCAGACGATGCGTAATCAAAAAGGTCACCAAGGCTCCGAGCGAGCGCTCATTGCTCTTTCGACCAAGGGTCAGCTGCAGGATGGGATCTGTCATCACCATATGTCTCTTTTTTTCGCCGCTAGTATACCCACGCGGCTGAGGTCGAGCGACTATAGCCTTGCCTTATCTTGAGCAGGCGAGCGAGTCTCAAGACCGAGGACCGCCAAGCCCTGGCCTCAGCTAGTGGCATTCATCAAATTCCCTCGGTCACGCTGCGCATAGACTCCCCAATCTCTAGCAGCTTTTGGCGCAAGATGAATCGGTCCCAGCCTACGCAGAAGTGCCGCACGCCTTGATCAATGAATCGCTGAGCCTGATCTGGACTGCCGATTTCGATTCTCGGGTGCAGCCCAGCCGCCAAGCTTTCTGTGATGACTTTAGATTCAATCGGCAAGATGTCCTTGGAGCGTTGCAGGGCGGGATGACCCACAGAGAGACTGTAGTCGGCGGGGCCCCACTGCACCATGTCCACCCCGAGCTTAGCGGCGGCATCGAGGATAGCGGTTAGGTTTTCTACAGCCGCATGCTTTTCGATCATGATGCAAAACACGACATCATTAAGACTCTGGATATAGGCTTCCGTGTCGTAGCTGCCGAGCGCTGGGCGACGCAATTTAACGCCCATGTGTCCATTCGCTTCTGGGGTTTCCGGACGAATAATTCGGTGGGCGATGCTGACATCTTCCGCTGTTCGAATATCGGTAAACAATACCGCATGAAACCCCGCGCCTAGCGCACCCTGCGCAACAAAGGCCTGAGACGCTTGGTCGGGTTTTACCATCAGCGGCAGCCCCGCAGCGTCGCCCGCGCGTCCTAAATGATAGAGATGAGGCAGATCAAACGCTGAATACTCAGCCGTGAACTCACCGTAATCGAAATACCCCACGCCGCCGATCAGCTCAACAACATCCGGATCCGTCAGCATGAAATGCGTCCCGACGGTCGGTAAGCCCTGGTTCAATTTGTCGCGAAACGTATTCCTGATCATGTCATGCCCTCTATTGGTACTCCTGGTACTCCGCATTTCAAAGTCGATTAGTAGGCAACCAAACCCCACGTCAGTCGCACTGCCAGGACAGCTGAACACTTTGCTGAACACTTTAGAGAACGCACCATCCATCTCTTATCGACAGTTGCACGGATACTAGCAGACGTCCTACTCCAGCCAGGCACTTCTTTCTCACCACAAGTGGGAGCCCAGCGATCTAGAGAGTAGCAACGAACGCGATCGATGCAGTGCTTACCTTACGTCGTTTTTAAAAATAGCGAACTTTCTAGTCAGCGGCTAACTCACACACATCGGCGGATGTATGGATACTGGGTAAAGCACTCACCTCTTCGCACCCCTCACTCACTCACGCGCGGTGGAATGGGGCGCCACGAAAGCCCCATCGAAGCCGATAGATGCAGGATTTACTTTAATAAGCTTTTCACGACAGTTGGAAGCACTAGCAAACATCCGACCCTTGTCGACGAAAGGCCGATCAAAGACAGGTGGACAGGTTATTAACAGCCCGCGCCAAACCAAAAACTAAAATGAGATCGAAGGCATCGCGCAAGCGACGGCCAGTCCGGACTGTTCAGCGGTTACCTGAAAAAGTTCGTTACGCTCGTCGCATTCATCGGGGACAGTTTATTGCGGGAATTCACTTACTCACCGCCGCGGCGAGAGATCCAATCTATCTATTTCGCCGAATATTCAGCATTCCTTTTTTAGTTCGAACCATGCACATCTGCCGAGTCACCATCATGCTAGCCGTTTTGGCTTGTCCTAGCCCCTTATTTGCGAAATCCATGGACGAGTTGGTGCTTGAATGCACCGAATATCGGAAGCTCGAGACAAAACGAGTGTCGATAGGCGTTGACCATTACCTCATTGCGAGTTGTTTTGCATACATCGAGTCGTTTTTGGACCAAGCCGTCACCAGCAATGGTTCAAATGGGGTGTGCTTCAAGCAAGACTTACCGCTTGGAGACTTGGCGTTGCGAGTGAGCGAGCTTACCGAGGCCGATAGGGGCGCTTCATCTGCTGCTCGCGATCTGCCGGCGCTCCTTGCTGAGGCGCTCCCCTGCCCGTGAACATACCCACCATGCCTGATCGCTCACAGCGATCATATTGGCAGTTCACCTGCCATATCGTTCCATCGGCAAAGACGTAGCGCCCTGCGCCATGGCGCTGCCCCCTATCAAACGGGCCTTCGTAGCGATCACCCGCATTAGAACCCCGGGTCCGGCCGAATACCAATACGCCTTGGCCCTGGGGTTTACCCATCGCAAACTGACCGCTGTATTGATCACCACTCGCGAACACTAATCGGCCTTGGCCTTGAGGCTGATGATTACCGCCGAGCGAGCCCTGATATCGATCGCCTGTGGGCGACACCATAGTGACGGTCCCGTTCAGTCGGTCGCGAACCCAGAATCCATCAAAGGTATGTCCACTTGCCAGCGTCATTTTGCCTTGGCCCATTTTGAGCCCATGCTCAAAGTAGCCTTCAAATCGATCGCCATCTGGATACATCATCGTACCCATCCCATGAGGCTTCCCTTCAACCAGACGCCCTAGGTAGCGCAGACCACCATCAAGTTCTACCTCCTCTCGGCACGCGGGATCTGAAAATGGATCGCAAGGCGCAACGATGGTCTCTTCCTCTGGCTCGCCTTCAGGCTCTGGCATCTCCTCGACGGTTTCAGTGACGGCGTCATCTATGGGACCAATAATCTCTGAGAAATCTTCAGCCACAGCAAAGGTCGAGCAGATAAGCAGCGCCGCAAGACCAAGCATTTGCAGCGTGGCTAATTCCCCAAGCGCTGAGCCATTCATCGATTTACAGTTGGAGACACGCTTTTGCAAAAATTGCATGACACACCCTCAGTATTTGTTTATGTCGACCCCGACCGGCACACCTCTTTATCCTACCGCATACAGCTTTCAGTCAACCCCACTTTGCAGGACTCGCATTCGGTAAGGTCCAGCTCACTCGAAGCTGAATTGGAGCCAAGTGCCAAACGGAGTATAAATCATCCACCCCACTCGATCGCGGCGTTAACCGAACTCCGTGCAGGGCATTCTGCCTAATCTACGCATAGCCAGAGCAGCTACGGTCGATGAAGGGCTACCAGCTCGCTGCATGACCACGAGCAAATAAGCCTCACACCCCACTTAGTCGGCAGCGCTACGTGGATGCTAATCCCTTTCGCTTCACGCCACTCAGCGATTGACCTTGCCAGACTTTTAATGCCAGCTGCTGGTGCCAGCGACTTCTGCCAGCAGCGTCTCATCACCCGATGACGTCAGTGCTGCTTCATCGGTTATCGGATCTATGCAAAAAGTCTTGAGCAGGCAATTGCCAAATTACCACGGAGGATGGCTCTTCGCGCTCGAATCAAAAGCGCTGCACGGCGCATAACGCTTGGGCAAATAGAAGCTCATGGCGCCGACGAGATAAAACGCATCCGCCATTATCGTGCACGGCAAAGCAACGACGCTAAGTTCGGGCAATCCGCCCTTAACGCTGCCCGAATCACAGCCCCTCAATAAACTGATCGAGTGCGGTATTTGTTTGCTCTGGCGCCTCCTGCTGCACCCAGTGACCGGCGCCGTCGATTAGGGTCGTGCCGCGATAATCTAGGCAGTCCGCCCCAGGGTCCTCATACAAATCCGCGCCGGGCAGGCAGTGCCTGACGGCATCCCGGCTTCCTCCGATAAAGCAACTTGGCTGAGCGAGCTGTTTACCGTGGAGCTCTGGCAGTGCCAGTGCATCAAATGCTTGGGCTCGATAGCGGTTCGCGGGCCCCATCATTCCGCTTTTTTTGAATGCTTCGATATACACCGCCCAGTCGCTTTCTTGCATCCAGTCCGGGAACGGGTCTGGGTCTACCAGGGTGTCAAGCATCCCTGCATCGGCAGGCTGGTGCCGAATCCAGTGATCGAGCGGCGCCTCTCCCGACAAGGCGTAATAGATCTTCCGCAATGCAGAAACCTGATCCTTCTCGAACGCCGCCTCAAAAACGCCGGGTTTTTCGATATACAACTGGTAGAAAAATTGGTCTGGATAGAGTGCTCGCCACAGATCAAGTCCCGATATCCCGTTGGGCGCGCGATAAGGGACCGACAGCCCAGCGATGGCACTAACCTTGTCCTCAAACCGTAGCGCCGTATGATAGGCAATCGGCGCTCCCCAATCATGGCCAAAGAGGATGACTGGCTCCTTTGATAAGTCCGCGATCACCGTCGCAACATCATCCGACAACGCCTCTAGTGTGTAGGCCTCGATCTCCGTGGGCGCGGAATTTTCTCCGTACCCTCTCACATTCATAGCGGCCACTTTAAAACCCTTTGCCGCGAAATATTCCATCTGGTGTCGATAGCTGTACCACAGCTCGGGCCAACCATGGACGCAGACAATCACCGGGCCCTCGCCTAATGTCTTGACCTCTAAGCGTATATCGCCATTCGCTACCCAGTGAGTCGCCACTTTGTTTTGAAACTGTTCCATAACCACGAACGTATCATATTGAAGTTTTGAATGTTACCAACAGGAAAACACTATGGGACCTGCTGCATTGTTACTCGCGTTTTCGCTGGTTGCACCAAGCGCACTCGCCATTGAAGAACCAAACTACCAAGTCATCGAGTCAGGGGACGTGTTCCAAATCCGAACGTACGAGGACACCGTGGTTGCTACCACCCACATCAAGTCGGAGTTCAAGAACGCAGGCAACCAGGCTTTCAGGCGACTCGGCGGATATATTTTCGGTGATAACGCACAAGACCAAAAAATCGCGATGACTGCGCCTGTTACCCAATCAGGCAATCCGGACGACGGTTATTGGGTGAGCTTCTTTATGCCGGCCGAGCACGCGCTAGAGTCACTGCCAACCCCGACTAACGGCACGGTCGAAATCAGAGCGCTCGAAGGGCAAACCTTCGCAGCGGTCCGATACCGGGGCGGTTGGCGAGAAAAACTGTACCAGAAGCATCTAGACCGTTTGATGACCGCCTTGGCTGAAAGCGGCAGCTGGAAACCGGCCGGCGATCCCATTTGGGCGCGCTACAATCCCCCCATCACGCCGAGCTTTCTGCGCACCAATGAAATTTTAATTCCGGTAGAGAGGTTAGGCTCGTGAGCGACGACTTCGGCGCGGTTGTTGAGCAAGAACTCATCCTCCCGCTGAAAGGCTTGTGCGAGCTGTTCGCTGAAGAAGGCGCTTACGCCGAACTCGCTTGGTTCTCCAACGTACTCAGCATGTTGGGAGAGCCAGAGGATGAGGCAGCCGTACTGCGCGGCGTCATCGAGCTGTCTAAATGCGCGTTTCTTGGCTTTATGTATAGCTATGAAGCCTCAGCTCAAATCGATTCGCTACTCGAACGAGCGATCAACCTGTCACATACCATGAGCGCAGAGAGCCCGACCGGCGTCGCTCACTAGTCTGTGCTGTCCCGCTTTTTCATTCCCTGGGACAGATCAGGCCAGGCCAGCTCTATATATTGCGCCATCGAGTAGAGCGTTAGACCCGCTGCAATGTAAAGCAGCAAAAAGCCCAAAATCACGAGCAAGTTATCTAGCGACGGCGGTTGAGAGAGAAGCACGATGATCGCTGTCATTTGGAATCCCGTTTTTACTTTCGCGATCATCGATACCTTCACGCCGCCCAGATCACTGTATTGGCTCATCCACTCCCGGAGCGCTGAGACGACGATTTCTCTGCCGACGATAACCAAGGCTGGGATAGCGAGCAGCGCACTTGCGTGCACCTCAACGAGCAGGATCAGCGCGACGGCCACCAATAATTTATCGGCAACCGGATCAAGAAACGCACCGAATGGCGTCGTCTGCCCCATTGAACGGGCCAAGTATCCGTCGAGCCAATCGGTTAGGCTCGCGATGGAAAAAACGAAGGCTGCCGCGAGGTAACGCACATCCAGGGGCAGCAAGTAAAAGACGAGCACCAGTACAGGAATCATCAAGATCCTGAAGCCCGTCAACAAATTCGGCAAACTGAGTGGCAGATTCATAACCCGTCGCGCTGGTTCGTTAGTTTCAGACTAGTCACGATGTTGAACGCTAAACGCGCTCTAACGCTAAACGTCTTCAAACTGGCTTCGTTAGGGGTGCAGCGTAGCATAGATCTCCCGGGCCAACCGCCGGCTAATTCCTTCCGCTTTCGATAGTTCGTCCGGGGTTGCATCAAGAATCTGTTTCAGGCCGCCAAAGTGCCGCAGCAGTTGCCGGCGCCGCGTTGGGCCAACCCCAGGGATTCCCTCAAGTGGCGATTGATTCCTCGCCTTTTGCCGCCGCTGCTGGTGCCCTGTGATAGCAAAGCGATGGCTTTCATCGCGAATGTGCTGAATGAGGTGGAGCCCCGGATGATCCGGGGGCAGCACCAGTTCGCTACCATCGATTTCTATGAGCTTCTCTAGACCAGCTTTCCTACTTGGACCCTTCGCCACACCGATCAATCGCACCCCCTCGATACCATGGGATTCCAGCACTTCAATCGCTTGCCGAAGCTGCCCTTTACCGCCATCGATAAAGAGTATGTCCGGAAGCGGCGCCTCCCCTTTTTTTAGTCTCGCGTAACGACGACCGAGCGCCTGCTTCATCGCGCCATAGTCATCGCCCGACTGCACATCTTCGATATTGAAGCGGCGATAGTCCGCTTTTCGAGGGCCCTCTCGATCGAAGACGACGCAGGACGCAACCGTGGCTTCGCCTTGCAAATGACTGATGTCAAAACACTCGAGCCGCGTGAGTGGTTCACTCACACCGAGCGCCTCATCTAGTGCAATAAACCGGGACTCAACGTGATCTCTTTTTGCTACGTGGGTGCCCAGCGCTTGCTCGGCACTTTTCTCTGCGATGTCGAGCCACTCCCTCCGCTGACTCCGGACTCGATCCGAAATTTTGACCTTACTGCCTTTGAGCGACTCAAGCGCTTCTTCAAGGGGCCCTTTATCGGTCAAGGCATGACTGAGAACAAGCTCCTGCGGCAGTTGACCCGCTACTTGGTCGTCCAGGTAATGCTGCGGCACAAAAGCATCGAGCACATCGGTAGGCGTTTGATCGAGCCTTACCTCTGGGAAGTAGCTCTTACTGCCAAGCAGTCGCCCTCCTCTGATGTACATCTGCAGCACCACAACCCCCGCACCTCGGATCAGGACAGAAATGACATCAATGTCACCTTTGGCACCGACCACCGATTGCTGATTCTGGATTTTTCTCAGCTGACTAATCTGGTCTCGATAGGCTGCAGCCCGCTCAAAATCGAGCTGCTCAGAGGCCGCATCCATCCGCTCATGGTATCGGCCAATGACCTCTTGGCTTTTACCTTCCAAGAACGCGATCGCACTATCTACGTCATGTCGATAGTCCGCTTTGGAGATCATGTCGCAACATGGCCCGCTACAACGCTTAATCTGATATTTGAGGCACGGCCTCGTACGATTTGCGTAGTAGGTGTCTTCGCATTGCCGCACGAGGAAAGCTTTCTCCAGTAGGTTCAGGCTATCCCTCACCGAGTAAGCACTGGGGAAAGGCCCAAAATATCGCCCTTTTCGGCGCTGCGCGCCCCGATGAAACGCGATTCGCGGATAATCATCTTCTGTCGATACAAAAATTTGTGGATAGGACTTATCGTCCTTGAACAAGATATTAAACGGTGGGCGCCACGCCTTAATTTGGGACTGCTCAAGAAGCAACGCTTCTGTTTCGGTTCGGGTCACCGTGACTTGGACGTCTCGAATCCGAGACACCATCGCCATGGTCTTATTGTCTTGCGCGCTCCGTCGGAAGTAGCTTGAGACTCGGTTTTTCAGATTCTTAGCTTTGCCCACGTAGAGGATGTCGCCTGCTTCATCGAGCATTCGATAAACACCAGGGCGAGACGTCAACGTGGCCAAAAATGCGCTGCTGTCGAAGCTCACGATAGTTCTGCCTGCTTGAGCGCGCGCTCTAACACGTTATGCAACATGGTTTCAGTCATCCGACCCGTTTGGACGTTGTATCGACTAGGGTGATACGAATCGTACAACCAAACATCTTTCGCGAGTCGATGCCTCGCGCCATGCTTAAAAGGGAGCGCAGAGAGCTTATACCCAAACGCCCTCACTACCTCATCGTGAGCCACCCGACCTAGCGCGAAATACACCGTGTGTCGTGGCTGTTTCACGAGGCCTTCAGCAGAGTTATCTCGCCGTGATGATGCTCGGAGCGATTGATTCGATCGGCATTCAACCGATTCGAACAAATCTGCCTCAAAGTAAGGCCGGCACCGTTTAACCTCGAGCCCAGAGGGTTTGTTGTTCCTCGGTAAACACTTCACCGCATTAGTAATTCTCACCTGATCGAGCGCGTTCAGCCGCTGCAGCACTTTGGTGAGCATTGCACCGCTCGCATCACCCACAAATGGAACGCCCGTTCGGTTCGCGCCCTTCAATCCCGGAGCAAGGCCCACAATCAGTAACGGTGAGCTCTCCGGCCCATGAGCGGGCACAGGCCGGTTCCAGTAATCCGGATATTTCACACGCAAGCGCTTAAACTGCGCGCGCAATGCGGGGCATTTTTGGCATTCGAGCAGCGGTTTTATGGTGGGTGTTGCCATATACCAAGCTTACCGCAAAGTGCTTCAAACCAACCGCAACTTGATTGTCTGTCTAACGCGTGGGGGCGCCGCCATTAACGATCTGGCGCTCGGACGCCGCAGCGAGGCCGCAATCGCGCTTAGAGCAAGATTGTCTATCTTCTCGACAATGCAGCGACTTCAAGCCGTTTAAGCCTTGCCGGTTGAGAGGACTCACGTTCAGCAACGAACAGCAACGCACAGTCACCCGCCAGCAATTGGGGCAGACCAGTCGCTACTCTGCCCCTCGATAGTTAGGCAGAATCTTAAGAACAAAAGGTGTGATTAATACTGAATTTAGTTATTAGATTAATTCCATAACCAACTGTTATTTATTGTTTTTATGCAACTTCTTCGGTCAGCAAATCATGCTTGAGGGCAAGCTTCGTCAACTCAACGTCGTTCTTTAGGTCGAGCTTTTCGAACACGCGATATCGATAGCTATTGACTGTTTTGGGACTGAGTGCCAGCTTCTTACCGATCTCTTGAGCAGACATGCCGCGGATCACCATGAGCGCGATCTGCATTTCCCGGCCAGACAGCAATTCAAAGGGCGAGATCTCAGCATCCACCGGGTCAAGGGCGAGAAGCTGCGCTAACTCATTGCTGACATAACGCTGCCCTGCCATGACTCGCCTTATCGCGGCGGCTAGCTCACTGCTAGCAGCATTCTTACTGACATATCCGCGTACGCCCACTTCGAACATGGTCTTTGGAAACGGCTGCGCCTCTAACATGCTAAGTACAATGATTTTCACGTCGGGCGCTATGCGAAGGCACCGTTTTGAGGCTTCAAGGCCGCCGATGCCGGGCATTTGAAGATCCATCAAAATCACTTGGGGGTTCAACTCATCCACTGCTCGCACGGCCTCTTCGCCCGAAGCCGACTCTCCTACGACCTGGATCCCTGGTTCTTGCTCAAGCAAGCCAACCAGTCCGGTTCGCACCAATTGATGGTCATCCACAATAAGCACTTTGATCATTCACACCCTCCTTCTGAGAACAACACTTTAAAAAACACTTTGAAAACCTCTTTGTAAAACCCTTTGTAAAACCGTTGGTAAAACGCCCCATCGAAAGGCCCTATGAAAAACGCCATACAAAACTTGGGTCACACTACCGCACGACACTTTGGACTAACGGTGTGTAGGGTCGATAAAACAACTTGCCGCAGAGAGCGTTACTGCGCAACCAGCAACGGTAGAAAAGACCACCGGATTGATAGCGGTTTATCCTTCGCGCTACCGTGCTGATCAGCTGCTTAACCATAAAGAAAAACCCGGGTTGCCGACCATTTGTTGAGTCAGCATGCCCGGGTTTTTAAACCGTGTCCCTCAGAGATATCTGAGGCATTTGTGAGAAATTGCTTACGCGCCAGTAAAGGCCTGTAGCCCAGTTTGGGCACGGCCCAGAATCAGCGCGTGGATGTCATGCGTGCCTTCATAGGTGTTAACGGTTTCAAGATTCATCACATGGCGGATGACATGGTATTCGTCGGAGATGCCGTTACCGCCGTGCATATCGCGTGCATGACGCGCTACATCTAGCGCCTTACCACAGTTGTTTCGCTTCATGAGGGAAATCAGCTCTACCGGGCACGCATCTTCATCCATCAAACGCCCCATGCGCAGGCAACCCTGTAAGCCGATCGCGATTTCCGTTTGCATATCCGCGAGCTTTTTCTGGATGAGCTGATTAGCAGCGAGCGGTCGACCAAATTGCTTGCGCTCAAGGGTGTAGGTTCGGCCTGCGTGCCAGCAGAATTCAGCCGCACCCATCGAACCCCAAGCAATGCCGTACCGCGCCTTATTCAGACAACCAAACGGTCCCGAGAGACCCGACACGTTGGGTAGTAGATTTTCTTCGGGCACCTCGACATCACTCAGCGTGATCCCGCCCGTGACCGAGGCTCGTAAGCTGAACTTGCCCTCAATTTTCGGCGTTTCAAACCCTTTCATACCGCGCTCCACAATAAAGCCGCGGATCTTTCCATCGAGCTTGGCCCAGACTACGGCCAAATCTGCGATAGGCGAATTAGTGATCCACATCTTGGCGCCATTCAGCAAATAGCCACCATCAATCTTCTCGGCCCGCGTAATCATGCTGCCAGGATCCGACCCGTGGTCTGGCTCGGTCAACCCAAAGCAGCCCACCCATTCACCGGTCGCGAGCTTGGGCAAGTATTTCTCGCGCTGGACCTCGTTGCCATAGGTGTAAATCGGATGCATGACGAGCGATGACTGAACGCTCATCGCAGATCTGTAGCCGCTATCAACTCGCTCCACTTCTCTAGCGACGAGACCATACGACACATAGTTCACACCGCTACACCCGTATTTCTCAGGAAGCGTCGACCCAAGCAGGCCAAGCGCACCCATTTCATTCATGATTTCCCGATGGAAGTGCTCGTCCCTGTACGCCTGCCTAACGCGAGTGAGCAAATGCTCACGCGCATATTCGCGAGCCGTGTCACGAATCAAGACCTCTTCCTCAGTCAGTTGATCGTCCATGTAAAACGGGTCTTCCCAATTAAAGCTTGGCATGTCCTTTCCTTTCGCCGCCGAGGTGGCGGTTTAATCTTTTCCGTCGAGCCCGCCCGGGCCGGTCACACTACTATAGGATGCCTTGTAAGCATCCGCGTTCTTCTATGGGCTGGGTTATCGCTGAGACTCTCAAATCACCCCTTTAGCTCCAGCCTAGATCGCCGTAGAATCGCGATCGCAAAGTATAGGGCCTCGTCGCTCCAACGCCCACCCTCGCAAAGCATCATAAGGAATACACATGGCGCTTGATCAAGATACGCTGAATCAACTCCTCGACACCCTGACTCGGTTTGTACGGGAGCGGCTACGCCCGCTAGAAGCGCAAATCGCGGCCGACGACAAGATTCCAGATGAGGTCATTCAAGAAATGAAAGACCTTGGGCTTTTCGGACTCACCGTGCCCGAGGAATACGGCGGGCTCGGTCTCACCATGAGTGAGGAAGTGGCGGTGGCCCGCGTTTTTGGACGCACCTCGCCCGCGTTCCGAAGTGCCTTTGGCACCAACGTCGGCATCGGGTCCCAGTCCCTCGTTATCGATGGCACGCCTGAACAAAAAGCGCACTACCTACCCAAAATGGCAACCGGTGAGATCGTCGGCTCATTTTGCTTGAGCGAGCCCGAAGCAGGGTCCGATGCCGCATCGGTTCGAACCACCGCAGTCAAAGATGGCGATAGTTACGTGTTAAACGGCACCAAACGGTACATTACCAACGCACCCTCAGCGGATTTGTTCACCGTCTTTGCTCGGACAAATCCTGATGTTTCTGGCGCTAGAGGCGTATCTGCTTTTCTGGTTGACCGGTCATTACCAGGTGTGTCCCTTGGGCAACCCTACAAAAAAATGGGCCAACAAGGCGCGCCTGTCTGTGATGTAATTTTTGAGGATGTTCGCGTGCCTGCCAACAAGCTCGTTGGCGGCAAAGAAAACGTCGGCTTCATTACCGCGATGAAAGTCTTAGACAAAGGCAGGCTTCATATCAGCGCGATATCAGTGGGTGTGGCGGAAAGGCTCATCGAAGACGCGACTCGCTACGCACTCGAACGACAGCAATTCAACCAGGCCATCGCTGAATTCCAACTGGTGCAAGCCATGCTCGCTGACAGCCAAACCGAAATGTACGCCGCTGCTTGCATGGTCGAGGAAACAGCGCGGAGAAGAGACAGCGGCGAGAACGTTGCCGCACTCGCAGCGAGCTGCAAACTCTTCGCTACCGAAATGGTCGGACGCGTTGCTGACAGAGCGGTGCAAATTTTCGGTGGCGCGGGTTACATCGAAGAGTATGGCATCGAGCGGCTATACCGCGACGTGCGTCTTTTTCGAATTTACGAGGGCACCTCTCAGATACAGCAGACGGTGATCGCTAAGGATCTTTTGAAGCGATTCGCATAAAGACCACTGCAATTAACGCTTTTCAAACAAGCACCGCAACGATAGCCTGCTTGTAATATAAAGGTCCTCACTGCTATGGCCGGATACACCGCCAAAGAAGTTGCCGAACTGGTCGAGTTACCCCGTGAAACCATTTGGGAACTGACCCGGGCTGGCATTTTAGAGCCCGACCGCACCAGCGCTTTTTATCAGTATTCGTTTCAAGATTTACTGATCTTACGAACGGCAAAAGAGCTGATCCAAGATGGCGTCAGAAAAAGCCGTTTGAATCGCGCGCTTACCAGCCTCAAACAGCGGCTACCTACGAGTCGCCCACTCTCCTCCATCCGAATTTCAAAAGATGGCGGGCATATCGTCGTTCGTGAAGAGAATACAGTGGTCAACGCGGAAAGCGGTCAGTTACATTTGAACTTCGATTTGGGCGCGAACCCCGCGGTCGTCTCGCAACTTGCTAAACGCGACGATACGGATGGCGGGGATGAAGCACTCACCGCCGATGACTGGTTTGATCTCGGTGTAGACCTTGAGGCTGTGAGCCCAGATGACGCGCCTTCCGCCTACCGGCGCGCCATTGAACTCGAGCCTGAGCACGCTGAGGCCCATGTGAACTTAGGTCGAATTCTTCAAGAACGGGACGAGCTTGAGCTTGCTGAAAACCACTACCGGAAGGCGCTCGAGGTGGAATCAGACAACGTGCTTGCCGCGTTTAACCTTGGCACCCTTCTCGATGACCTTCACCGCGAGGATGAGGCCATCGAAGCTTACCTCATCGCTTCCGAATTTGCGGATGCCCATTACAACCTCGCGCGCCTGTATGAACTTCGCTCTGAACACGCGCTGGCGGTGAAACACCTCAAGCAATACCGCAAACTGATGGAGGACCTTGGCCCTGCTCAGTGAATGAGCACTTCCTCGTCACGCATGACGACTCTGATTAGCCGCGGCCCCTGAAACCAGAGCACTCCATCTTGCCGCTCAACGCCCTCCACACTGTAATCAAATCGATAGGTGCGCCAAATCTTCGGTGACCGGCTGTCCCATTCCAGATGGTAGCGTTCAAATTGGACGGTCTGATCAAGCAATTGGCACTGACGCTTTCGGCATTCTGCCCTTGCAAAGAAGAGCGCGAGCTCGCGCCCTTGGTTCGCGGTGTACCAGATCAGCGCGACAAGTCCGATGAAGAAAAACAACACAAGTTCAACCATGCGGATAGCTTACTCGATGCAAAGACCAAGGCTCGGCCCTAAGCATCAAACCACCCAGATAGAGTACCTAGCACCAACATTTTGCTTAACAAGCTTATTCAATTTCCGTAAACTACGCCGCGGAGGGATGGCAGAGCGGTTGAATGCACCGGTCTTGAAAACCGGCATAGGTTAATAGCCTATCCAGGGTTCGAATCCCTGTCCCTCCGCCAATTGCCCGTGTTTATGAACGCTCCGGGGCCGGTCTCGGCACACGCACACCAAAACGCCTCCGATCCCCTTCAATATTCACTGCAACCACCTAGCGTTGCTTTGCGGATTTCTACCACCGGTTTCGGAGCAAATACATGCGCAGTGCAGGCTCCCACGTCTAAGGACCAGAATTCAGGCAGGCCCACCATCATTAAGGTGTGTGCCACCCGGGTGAGTCCGCTTCCATTTATGCCCGCAGCGTTTGCATCTAACAATCTGGGTGAGCTTCAAGTCGGTACCTTCCAAGACAGGCGCTCGTGGATCATCTAATTTCAATCGTTGTAGCATTTCTGGCCTAGTCGGGTCACCGCAATTGGGACAAAGGTTCCTCGCCCTAAAAAGCCTCACCACGAACACTGTCGCTGCGATCACTAAACCCCAGAGAATCAAAAAGCCAATGGTCTCATTATCAATAGTCATAGCGAGCCTAGATACTAGCGGTTGGTCGTCTTCACCTGAGCTTTGCTCAACGTAAACCTCTT
>Ga0181594_10001301_pt1 | contig 23312 bp, 29 predicted proteins | sample 071ome_18_FD_145603 | JGI IMG/M metagenome (GOLD analysis project Ga0181594, IMG submission 145603) | Coastal salt marsh microbial communities from the Groves Creek Marsh, Skidaway Island, Georgia - 071413BT metaG (spades assembly) | ecosystem: Environmental > Aquatic > Marine > Intertidal zone... | reverse complement strand
TGCGCGGCGCCGGTGTCCCCGGCCTGCGCTACAAGGACGCCGGATCGCGCGGCACCGACAGCGCCCGCGGCACCCGCAACTTCGTAGTCTGGGACCAGGACGTCCTCGACCGCACCCGGATCCTTCAGCGCAACGACGAGGCGCTTTACCCCGATCTCGATAATTTTTTTCTTAACATGGGAGAAGATGGCGCGGGGATGGAGTTCCCCGAGGTCTTTAGCGGTATTGACCGCTATGTGATGGACGTAGACCCGAAAGGCTTGGTCGACGCAGTCCGAAGCGCGGATTACCCGGCTTATAAGCAGGTCATGCAGGCCAATCTCGAACGCTTATTTCCGCAGGGGTCCATCCCGGTCAAGCGCGTTGATGGATATGGCCGAGGCCCAGACGTTGCCCAGCAAACGAAAAATTTTGAGGTAGACCCAAAAGACGTTGTTCTCGTTGGTGGTGAAAGCGAGAAAGAGCTAATCATTGACGGAGCCAATTACGGCTACAACCGTATGGTCTCCGTTCGCATTACGCCTGAAGGGTTATTCAGCAACGCCAAGCCAGCGGCCGCGGCAGGTGGCCTGCTCAACGCAGCCGCGCAGCGCCAGGCCGACATGCCTGGAGGCTCGCCTGCAAAATCGATGTACGACCTGCCAGCAGGCTCCGACCCGCGATACTTGGGCGCCGCTCCTGATCGTTCTGAGTTTACATTCCTGCGCTACCGTCCGAAGAAAAACACCCCCCGCGTCGAGGCGTCTCTGGCTGCGATGCGCGACCCCGGCAACGCCACACGCCAGCAGATGGAGGCCGACATTAAGCGCGGCATCGAGCTTGGCGGCGCTGATTGGTACAACACTGAGGAGCTGCGCGACTGGTTTATCGGAGAGCTTGGCGAGGTTGAGGGCAATCGTCAGTGGGCCGAGTACATGGACCTGATGGGGGCCGCATCCCCAGGCTCCAAGGTTCCCGCCAACATCGCTAACGCCTCAGAGATACGCCGCCGGTTGTACTCACAAGAAATGCCGCGCAACTCGAACATGACCGAGGGCGAGCAGTATCGAGACAGTCTGCTGGGCATTGAAAAACTGGACGACGCGCGTGATGTCGCTCGCGGTCGCACCAAAGGCTACGGTCACAAGACGCAGGGTCTGCAAGAGTTGATCGCATCGCGTCAGCAAAAGGGAACGTGGTCTGGAGACCCTGAGACCGGCGTGTCTCCCGCGCAGGGCAACTGGACAGAAAACCCGAAGCCAAAGGGCTTTGCGCAGAGCTTAAAGGGCAGCGGTCGCAATATCGCCGCGGATCTGCACTTCACGCGCTACATGGCTATGGCCTCAAGAGACCCGCGCTGGCTGTCGACCCAGGCGGAGATCGGCTCCGCGACTGCGCAGTCTCTGCGCAAAAAATACGGCAAAAAAATTGCGCCCTACTTCAGCGAGCGCGATGTCGACGGCAAGACCCAGATCACCTTTAACCCCAAGAAGGCGGTCAAGGACGGCAAGATGTCGGCAGAAGACGTCGCGGACCTCAAGGTGCCGCAGATGTGGGCCGACAAGCCTAACGACAGTGAATATGACGCCTTTGAGGCGTTTATGTACGAGGTAGGCGAAGAGATGGGCCTGACTGGCCCGCAGACGCAAGCCGCTCTGTGGATGGGAGCGGCCGATCGAACCGGCGTCGACCCGACCTCGCAAGGCACGTTTATGGAGCTGTTCCGACGTCGCGCAGACGAGCGCGCTGCGAAGGAAGGCATGACGCGCGAAGACGTTATCCGGCGATTTATTAGAGACAAGGGGCTTATGTCCAACCCCGCCTCCGCAGCCATCCCCGGCCTGCTCATAGGCAACCCGGCGATCACGCAACAGCAAATGCAGAGCCTGCTCGCCGACCCTTACGGTGCATAGATGACCGACAACGCCTTCGTCGAGTTCCTCGCGGAATACGCCGACGATCCTGTGAACTTCTGCGTCGAGGTTCTCGATTTCGACCCGCTGCCCTGGCAGGCCGAGGTGATGAAGCTGGTCGCATCGGGCGAGCGTCGGATCAGTGTCAGGTCAGGCCACGGCGTCGGCAAGTCAACGGCAGCCGCCGCGCTCATGCTCTGGTTTCTCCTGACGAGATACCCGGTCAAGATCGTGGTTACCGCGCCCACCAGCGCCCAGCTCTTCGACGCTCTGTTCGCCGAGGTGAAGCGCCGCATGAAGGATATGCCCGACGCGCTGAAGGAGCTGATCGACGCGACCAGCGACCGCGTCGTCCTCAAGGCCAGCCCGACTGAGGCGTTTATCTCAGCGAGGACGTCGAGCAAGGAGCGGCCCGAGAGTTTGGCCGGTGTTCACAGTGAGCATGTGCTTCTGGTCGCTGACGAGGCCAGCGGCATACCCGAAGAGGTGTTTGAGTCCGCCGCCGGATCGATGTCGACCGAAAACGCCTGCACCCTACTGCTGGGCAACCCGGTCAGGACCAGCGGCTTCTTTTACAAAACGCAAACTGCGCTGACCGATAGCTGGAAGACGATGCGCGTCTCCTGCGTAGACAGCCCGCTCGTCAGCGAAGACTTCTTGCGCGACATGGCGCAGCGATATGGAGAGTTAAGCAATGCGTATCGTGTCCGCGTTCTCGGAGAATTTCCGACGGTTGACGACGAAAGCTACATCCCCATGGGCCTCGTTGAAGAAGCGTTTGAGCGCGATGTGGAGCCGTATTCGGGAAGCATGTCGGTCTGGGGTCTCGACGTTGCGCGGTTTGGTACAGACGCTTCGGCGCTCGTAAAGCGTAAGGGCAACGTCGTCCACGACATCCGCACCTGGCGCGGCCTGGATCTGATGGAATTGTGCGGCGCAGTCATGGCTGAGATCGCTGCGGCCCGCTTCGACGAAAAGCCGGATCAGATACTCGTCGACAGCATTGGCCTGGGGTCCGGCGTCGTCGATCGACTGAGAGAGCTGGGCGCTCCGGCGCGAGGGGTTAACGTCTCCGAAAGTAGCGCGATGAAGCCAGAGGCTATGCGCATGCGAGACGAGTTGTGGATGCTATGTCGGGAGTGGCTCGAAGATCGCGACTGCAAACTTCCGAAAAACGATAAACTCAAGAGCGAACTCACCACGCCCCGATATAGCTTCACATCGTCCGGCAAAACCAAGATCGAGAGCAAGGACGAGATGCGCAAGCGCGGGCAGGGAAGCCCGGACATCGCTGACGCGCTCTGCCTTACTTTCGCCGCATCCAGCGGAAGCCCGTCGCAGATGCAGGCGTGGCAGTGGAGCCGACCGATTGAGGTCGACACCGGCTGGGTCGTCTGATGGCGCGCCCAGTCATAGGTGCCAGCGCCTACAAATACAAAAAGCGCATCCGCCGACCGGGTCGGCACAAGAAGAACGTCAAGCGCAAGGCTCCGACGTTCACATCGAGGTTCACCAAATGATCGAAGGCAAGATCCGGCGGGCGGCGCGCATGCGCGGCCTGACGGGCAAGAAGTTCGACAGTTACGTCTCGGACACCTACGCCGCTATCGGCAAACTCCAACCGAAGGGATCGTCAGATGAAGGGTTACGGAAAGAAAAAGGGCAAGGGCGGAAAGCGCGTCGCAAGCGAGAAGACGGGTAAGTACAGCACCTCCTGCTGACCCAATAGAAAGCCAGCGTCATGGACGACATCGAATTTCAATCAATCGTAGTTTCCGAGGTGCAAAACGCACTCGGTTTCTACGATACCGAGTATGCGCGCGACCGCATCCGGCTGCATGACTATTACATGGGCGAGCCGCTCGGAAACGAGCAGGAAGGCCGTTCCCAGGTTGTCAGCACCGAGGTCGCCGACACGATTGAGATGATGATGCCGTCCCTGATGCGCATTTTCTCCTCGACCGACCGCACCGTCGAGTTCGTGCCGCGTGGTCCTGAAGACGTCGAGGCAGCGGCCCAGGCGACTGACTACTGCAACTTCATCTTCAGCAGCGACAACGACGGCTTCCTGACCCTGCACAACTGGTTCAAGGACGGCCTGCTCCAGAAGCTGGGCGTCGTGAAGACCTGGTGGGAAGAGGAGGCACACGTCGACGAGGAACTCTACGAGGGTCTGTCCGACATCGAGCTGTCGGCGATCCTCGCTGATCCCGACGTCGAGATCATCGAGCGCGACGAAATCCCGTTCGGCCCCGAGCCTGCGGAAGGCGAGGAAGACCTGCGGCCGCTCACCTATGACGTCCGCGTCCGCCGCGTCGAGACCAGCGGCAAGGTCATTGTCGAGAACGTGCCGCCGGAAGAGTTCCTGTTCGCCAAGCGCACCAAGAACCTCAAGGACGCGCCGTTCGTCGCGCACCGCACTGTCGCCAGCGTCAGCGATCTGATCGCGCGCGGCTATGACGAGGACGACGTCGTCAAGCATGCGGGCTACAACGAGCTGGAAGAGCTGGAAGAGCGCCAGTCGCGCTTCGACGATCTGGAGAGCAACGCCGAGTTCGATCGCGCCGACCCGGCCATGCAGAACGTCCTCGTGACCGAGGTCTACATCAAGGCCGACTATGACGACGACGGCATCGCCGAGCTGCGCCGCGTGGTGTGCCTGGGCGACGCCTACGAGATCGTCGAGAACGAGCTGTTCGACCACATCCCGTTCGCCACACTGTCGCCCATTATGATGCCGCATCGCCTGGTCGGTCGCTCGGTTGCCGAGTTAGTCGAAGACCTTCAGGTCATCAAGTCGACCCTGATGAGGCAGTATCTCGACAACCTGTACGCGGCCAACAACAGCCGCGTCGTCGCAGTCGAGGGCCAGGTGAACCTGGACGACCTGCTAACCAACCGCCCCGGCGGCGTGGTACGCGCCCGCGCCCCTGGCATGGTGCAGCCGCTGGCCCCGGCGCCGATCGGGCAGCAGACGTTCCCGATGCTTGAGTATCTGGACCAGGTCCGCGAGCAGCGCACTGGCTTGAGCCGCGCCTCGATGGGCCTTGATGCCGACGCCCTCCAGTCGACGACGGCAACCGCCGTGGCCGCGACTGTGTCGGCTGCGCAGGGCAAGATCGAGATGATCGCTCGCGTATTCGCGGAGACCGGCGTGAAGACGCTCTTCAAAAACATCCTGCACCTCGTCACCAAGCATCAGAACCAGCCGCGCATCATTCGCCTGCGCAATCAGTTCGTCCCGATGGACCCGCGCGCCTGGGTCAACGGCTTCGACATGAGCGTGAACGTCGGTCTCGGCACCGGCGACACGAACGAGAAGATTGCCGTGCTGGCTCAGATCGCTGCGAAGCAGGAGCAGATCCTCATGCAGCTCGGCCCGCAGAACCCGCTGGTGACGATCGAGCAGTACCGCAACACCTTGGCGAAGATCGCGGAACATTCCGGCTTCAAGGATGCCGGTCAGTTCTTCCTGGATCCGGCCATGCAGCCGCCGATGCAGATGTCGCAGCAGCCGCAGGCTGATCCCGAGATGATGAAGCTCGAAGCCGAGATTGCGCTGAAGCGCGAGCGCATGGTTGCCGAGCTGGAGTTGAAGCGCGAGGAAATGCTCGCCGAATTTGAATTGAAGCGTCAGGAGCTGGCGATGGAAGCCCAGCTCAAGGGCGTCGAGCTGGCCGCTAAGAACCCAATGGTCCAGCCAAATATCAGGAGTGTCGTGTAATGTCTGGTGGTGGTGGAGACGGCGGAGGCGGTGATGGCGCTGATTATGGCGAAGATACCGCTTTCGGAAACCCAGGTTCATTTGACGACGTAGATTCCTATGGAACAGCTTCGCCAACCGCTAATCCGGGTTCGTTTGATGACCCGGTTGATGCCTATGGCACAAAGTCACCAGACCCTAGTCCCGGCCCCTCGCTTGGCCCCGGCATAAGCGCTAATGACGCCCAAGCGCTTGGGCAAAGTTTCTACAGCTACAATCCAGACATGTCTCTGGAAGACGCGATCGGCTTTACCAATGCCGGGCAAGCCGCCGCTGCCGTCGCGGACAGGGCCGACATTACGCTTGAGCAGCTTGACCCATACACTTTCCAGGCGATCAAAAATGGAATGCCTTACGGCACCCCTGTCAATGTCGACCCAGACAACCCCGCAGCAAAAGCAATATCAGCCGTTATGGGTTTTATAGACCCAACGCCGTTCGGCATCTTCTCCAAAGGTGTTGCCGCCTTAGACTACTTTAGTCCTCCGTCAGTATTCGCGCAGGTCAAGGGCCACGTCGAAATGCAGGACTTGATGGAGGCGGCTGACCAGATGGGCAGCAGCCCTGATCCGGCCGCGCAGCGCCGTTATATCCCGCAAGCCGCGACGCCAACCGCAGTGGTCGAGAACGTGGCCGCTCCGATTGCCGCCGAGCCAATTTTTCTTAACCCGACACTGTTGCAGCGCCCCTCGACGCTCAACGTCGTTCCGGTAAACGCGCCCGCCGACTATGGCCTGCTCTATCCCCAGCAGGAGCGTCGTTTCCAAGAGAGCTTCGCGCTGCGCCCTGAGTTCTATTCCGGCCCGCTCGACACGACCGGCTACCAGCCAGTGGCGAGCCTGCTCATCTGATGGATGAAGGCAAGAGGCGAGAGGAAGTCGACCGTGGCGCGCGCGCTGCGGCGCTTCTGCGAGACGAGATTTTAACCGAAGCGTTTGAAACGCTTGAGACCCAATACATCTCCGCCTGGCGGGACACTGAGGAAGCTCAGTCCGACCGGCGCGAGAAGATTTTCCTGATGCTGAAGTCGCTGCAAGGCGTCCGCGCGCATCTCGAAAGTGTCGCCATGACCGGCGACCTAGCACGTCGCGAGCTTGATCGCGGCATCAAAGGATAACCGCGCGGACAAGCGTTCGCCTCCGCACCGCGGCCCTTATTCAAGAGGTTAATATGACCGATACCACGCAGGCCGGGGACGGCCCGCTGACGGCTAATGCTGCCGTCCAGATGCTTCTCGAACGGAACACCCTCGGGGTGCAAGCCGAAGAGACCGCATCATCTGAACCCGTCGAAGAAGCCGTTGAAGCCGAGCCGGTAGAGGCAGACGCTCCAGAGGAAATCGACGACCAGGCCGACGATGAAGAACCCATCGAGGCTGCTGACGCTGACGAGGCCGATGGGGCCGAGGACGCGGACGATGGCGAAACTGAACTGGTCTACACCGTTAAGGTGGACGGCCAGGAAGTCGACGTCACCGAGCAGGAGCTTTTGAACGGGTATCAGCGTCAAGCCGATTACACGCGCAAGTCGCAAGCACTAGCCGAGCAGCGTAAAGCGAACGAGGCTGAGATTGCGCAGGCGCGTCAACTGCGAAACCAGTATGCCGCGGCATTGCAGCAGGTGGAGCAGCTCTTCCAACCGCAGGACCCCGGCCAGGAACACTGGGACAAGCTCTACGAGAGCGACCCGCTGGAATACGTCCGCGCCCGCGATCAGTTCCGATCGCAGCAGGAAGCGTTTCAAAAGGTCATCTCTGAGCGCCAGCAACTGAGCCAGCAACAGCAAGCCGAAATGGCACAGCAGCGCCAAACGCATCTCGCTGAACAGCGAGAGGAGATGGTGCGCCGGATACCCGCGTGGTCGGACCCGGATGTGTTTGCAAAGGAGCGCGATGCCCTCAAGTCATGGGCAAACGACGCTGGCATCACCGACGAGGAAATCGCCGGTATCACCGATGCCCGTGCCGTCGAGACGCTCCGCAAGGCGTGGCTGTATGACCAACTGGTCACAGACAAGGCGGTGAAGAAGAAGAAAGCAAAGCCTGCACCCAAGGTATCCCGATCGGGACAGCCGAGGGGCAAAGTGGACGGCCAGGTGCGCAGGAAGCAGGCCGCGATGAAGAAACTTTCCAAGACCGGAAAGCTGAACGACGCGGTCGACTATCTCCTAACCTCCTAAGATAAGGAACCGCTACTATGGCGACCTATACGTCCAGCACAGCGATCGGTGAGCGCGAAGATCTCGCCGACGTTATTTATCGGATCGACCCCGATGAAACCCCGGTGTTCTCGAACGCCGAGAAAGTAACCACTTCGGGTATTTTCCATGAGTGGCAAGTTCAGGAACTCGCCGCCGCTGTTGACACCAACTATGTCAACGAAGGCGCCGATTACTCCTACGTCAACCCGTCGGCAACGACGCGCCTTAATTAGCTAGGGCCATTACGTCGTAAGGCGTAATGCAAATCCCGTGAATTGCTGGGAACTCTCTCTGAGACAATCAGCAGCCAAGCCTCGAAAGAGGAAGGTTCAACGACTATCCTTTTGGAGTACCTGCCAAGCGGCAGGGAAGCGCGGGACACCCTTCGGGGTGATGATATAGTCTCATCTCTGTGGCGACACAGAGCAGCTCGGAAGAGCGGGGGCAGATTAGCGATCTGCTCTGAAGGTAATGTGGCAACTACCACCAGATCAGCGTCCAGGCTGCTTCGGTGTCGAATACCCTCGACGTCGTCGATTCTGCTGGCCGCGATCGCGAAACCGCGTATGTGAAGGTGCTGAAGGGCATCGAGCAGCGCCGCGACGTCGAGAAGGCTCTCTTCAAGAACGAAGCCCGCTCGGGCAGCGATCCCCGCAAGGCGGGCAAGCTGCTGTCGTACATCACCAACACGGTGGTCGAAGGTGCAACCACCACGCCGACTGGCGATGGTTCTGACGTCTCCGACATGGCCGGTGCCAATGCGGCCCTGACCCTGGCGAAGATCGACGACGCGATGGAAGCTGCCTATGTGGACGGCGGCAACCCGTCGATGCTGGTTGTCTCTCCGGCCAACAAGGTTGCGTTCTCCGATCTGTCTTCGGGCAGCGCGGTGACCAACCAGCTCCACATGACGGCCAACGCGCCGACCGATGCAGTCATCATCGGCTCGGTGAGCATGTACCTGACCGACTTCGGTACGCTCAACGTGGTCATCGACCGTCAGGCAGCGAACACGGAAATCTTCCTGCTTGATCCTGACTTCTACTCGATCGGTCACCTGCCCGGTCGCATGTTCTCGGTCTCCGACGTTGCCCCGACGGGCGACGCGACCAAGTTCGCGATCGTGTCTGAGTGGACGCTCGTTATGAAGGCACCGAAGGCGCATGCCGCCGTCGTTGACCTTTCGACCTCCTAATCTGAGGTCACATTGATGCGATGAAGGGGAGGCTTCGGCCTCCCCTTTTTCGTTGGAGATTTAGATGCTCGGAACTTTCAGCGTGATGGAGCGCGACGGGAAGTTTTTCGTTCTCGTCCAGCTTGGCCCCTTCGACACGGAGGAAGACGCGAGCGAAGAGCTGCAAGACATGTTCGACCAGGTCGACGCAGATGTTCTCACAAACGTGGCGATAAACTGATGAAGAAGCTCCTCACCGAAGCCCCAGGCAAGAAGACCTACATGCACTTTTCGGGAGACGATAAGACCGTCGTCACCGAGCAAGAGGTTGCGCCCATCATCGAGCAGAACAAGCGCGCCGCGAACGACTGGAAATACGGCACGATGCTGGGCAACACCCAGCGGCATCAGCAGAAGGTCGCGGAGATCCCGGCGACCGTTTACTACGACCTCGTCAAGAAACTCGGCGAGCCACGCCACGACAATCTGAAGGCGTGGAAGCGCTGGCTAAACGATCCTGAGAACCGCGCCTGGCGCACCACCGGCGGGCGCGTCTAATGGCGATCGGCACCTACAGCGAGCTGCAAACAGCAGTCGCCAACTGGCTCGGGCGCGACGATCTGACGGCGCGCATCCCTGAGTTTATCGACCTGGCTGAAGCGCGCCTGTCGCGTGAGCTGGAGACGCGCGAGCAGGAAAAGCGCGCGACGGTTACGACGACCGCGAACGATCAATACATTGCGCTGCCGACTGGCCTGCGCGAGATCCGCCATGTGCAGCTCAACACCTCGCCGCGCCAGACGCTTCGCTACGTTTCGCCCGACCAGATCGAGCGCGAATACACCGGCAGCGTCACCGGCAAGCCTGCGGTTTACACCGTCGTCGGCAAGGAGATGAAGATCGCTCCGACGCCGGATACGACCGAGTATACGATTGAGCTGACCTACATCGACGGCCTCGACGCGCTGTCCGACAGCAACACGAACAACTGGGTGCTGACCCGCTACCCGGACGCTTATCTCTACTCGTCGCTTTCAGCCGCCTCGATCTACCTGGTCGACGACCAGCGCGCGGCTGGCTTTGAAGCGCTGGCGCAGCGCGCGATTGAGGAAATCAAACTTGATGAACAGCGCGCTCGCATCGGTGGCGCACCGACTATGCGCAGCAACTACGGAGAACTCACATGAGCGCGATGAGCGATTATCTGGAGAACAAGTTTCTCGATCACTTCCTGGGAACCGCCAGCACCTCGGCACCGGCAGCAGTCTACCTGTCGCTTCACACTGCCAACCCGGCTGACGACGCCAGCGGCGCAGAGGTCTCAACCTCCGGCACCGGATATGTTCGCAAGGCAATCGCGTTCTCTGCCGCATCCTCCGGCTCCGCTGCCAACAGCGGCGCGGTCGAGTTTGACACCGCGACTTCGTCCTGGGGGACGCTTACGCATATCGGCGTTTGGGACGCGAGCAGCGCGGGCAACCTGCTGTTCTACGGCGCCCTGGATGCGTCGAAGACAATCGCCACGGGTGATGTGTTCAAGGTCAACACCAGCGGCGTGACGATTACGGCGGCTTAATGGCGAAGCCAACCACCGGGCCGAATTTAGAACAGCTTGATGCTTACGGCACCGTCGACAGCATCACCACGTCGTTTGACAGCGCAGACTGGATTTACGCTGACTTCACCGGCCCGACGTTAGAGCAGCTCGACAACTGGGGGACGATCGACAGTCTCCCATATTCGCTCGACAACGCGATCTGGACGACCGCGAGCCTACGATATGGATCTGGCTCGGCAGCGACATCTGCATCGGTCTCGTCGGCGGGCGTCCGCGTGCAGCTTGGCAGCGGATCAGCCGCGGCAAGCGCGAGCGTCTCGGCGGCTGGCGTTGTCATCCGCCTCGGCACCGCATCTGCCGCCACGTCGGCGAGCGTATCGTCTGCTGGCGTTCGAGTGCAGAGCAGCGGCGCCTCGGCTGCGACATCTGCCAGCGTCACTGCACTCGGCGGCTTTGAAGCGGTTGGCAACGCAACGCTATCCAGTAGCGCCACAGTCAGCGCGACGGCGGTCGGCACCTTTGTGGGCGCTGCCTCTCCGGCTGCTGCGGCAAGCGTGTCTGCGGCAGGAAAGATACTGGGTGAAGACTTTAATGAGGCTGCGGTCGGCGGCGAGACGTGGTCGATCGTGACAGTGGGCAGCGAGACATTCACCGACGTGACCGTCGGCAGCGAGACCTGGGACATCGCAGCATGATTAACTTTCCTGAGTTCTTGCCTGACCAGCCTGCGTTCGAGAACCCAGGCTCTACGGTCGCCAAGAACGTCATACCGGCGGCTCGCGGCTATCGCTCGATGAAGGCGCTGAGTGATTTCTCCTCGGCGACAGACACGCGCATCCGAGGCTTCATTGCGGTCAAGGATTCCAGCGAAAACACGAACGTCTACGCCGGGGACACCTCCAAGCTCTACCGGCTCGCCGGATCGACGACGACGACCTTTGCTGACGCGAGCAAGGTGGGCGGATACTCCACCAGCACGCGCGAGCGCTGGCGTTTCATCGAGTGGTCGAACAAGGTCATCGCGACCAATTTTGACGACCCGATCCAGATCGAGACGATCGGCGGCGGGTCGTTTGCTGACTTGTCTGGTACGCCGCCGAAGGCGCGCTACATGGCGGTCGTGCGCGATCAGATATTCACCGGCTACACCGAAGAGAGCGGGACAGTTTATCCGTACCGCGTTCGTTGGTCCGGTATCGGAAGCGAGACGACCTGGGGCAGCAGCGCTACCAGCGGCTCTGACTTTCAAGACCTAAACGACATCGGCGCGGTGACCGGCGTTGTCGGCGGCGAATATGGCATCATCCTCTGCGAGCGCGGCATCATGCGCGCCCAGTTCGTTGGTCCGCCGCTGTTCTACCAGTTCGACCTGGTGGAGAGCAGCCGCGGCTGTAAGTACCCCGGCAGCGTCGCCGCGATCGGGCGCAACGTATTCTACTGTTCGGACGACGGCTTCTACCTGTTCGACGGCAGCGGGTCGAAGGCGATCGGCGCGGAGCGCGTCAACCGCTTCTTCCTTGATGACCTCAACGCCGACTACGGCTATCGGATCTCGGCTTCGGTCGATCCGCTCAACCAGCTCATCGTCGTGAGCTACCCGTCGTCGTCCTCAGTGTCGGGTCGTCCTGACCGCCTGCTGTTCTACAACTACAGCCTCGATCGCTGGAGCTATGCCGCGGTCGACACCGATGGCGTCGGCAGCTTTATGACGGCGGGCTATACGCTTGAGCAGCTTGACAACGTGTCGGCGTCTCTTGACGCGCTGTCTGCCTCGCTCGACAGCGTGGCCTGGAAGGGCGGGCAGTTCCTGTTCGGCGGCATCGATGACACCAAGCTCGCCATATTCGGTGGAGCGACGCTCGCGGCCACGCTGGAGACCAGCGAGTTCCAGGCGTTCCCCGGTCGGCGCGCGATGCTGCGTAAGATCGTGCCGTACACTGAGGGGGCGACAACCGTCACCGCTCAGATCGGTACGCGCCTGCGCCAGCAGGACACGGCCACGTTTGGCAGCGCCTCATCGCTGAACGCGGAAGGCTACATACCAGTGCGATCAGAAGGCCGCTTTCACACTGTACGCCTCAACCTGACCGGCGACTGGACGCAGGCCCAAGGCATCGACATTGAGGCCAGTTCCCTCGGGCTGCGATGACCACCTCGTTTCGCAAGCTCCCGCCGATTGGCGCGTCCCTGCGCGATACGGCGGAAATCGTAAACAACTGCGTCGACGGAAAGATGAACGTGACCGGCGAGGTCACGCTCACCAACAGCGCGACCTCAACTGTCGTGACCGACATTCGCGTCGGCGCGGAGAGCCTCATCGTGTTCATGCCAATTACGGCGGACGCGGCAACCGAGCTTGCTGCTGGCGGCATGTATGTCAGCAGTCAAGGAAAGCAGACCTACACGATCACACATGCCAACGATACGACCACTCGAACCTTTAGGGTCGGAATTTTTGCCTAGCTGGGCGCGGCTTGAAAAGCACGTCCGAGCCGCCCTCAAATATGCGCCCGACAGCCACAGCGATCGCACGGTGCTGGACCGCATCCTGACCGGCAAGGCGCAGTTCTTCGCCTACGAAGATAGCTGCATGATCACGGAAATCATCAAGTATCCGAAAAACAAGGTGTGCCGCGTCTGGATCGCAGGCGGCAACCTCAAACAAATTCATCAACTCGGCGAGCAGGTCGTCGCCTGGGCAACCGAGCAGGGCTGTACCGATGCGGAGATTGTAGGCCGCGACGGTTGGGAGCGGGCTGCGCCTGGCTTCAAAAAAGCGGCCACAGTTTACAGGAGAACGCTATGAGCCTCGGCGGTGGTAGCAAGACACAGACGGTCACGACGCAGTCGACCAGCGGCGCGCCTGCCTACGCGCAGCCGTTCCTAGAGTTTGGACTGGGCGAAGCGAAGAACATCTATCAGTCGGAACAGCCGCAGTATTTCCCCGGCCAGACCTACGTTGATTTCTCGCCCCAGACCGAGCAGGCGCTGCGCCAGACTGAGACGCGCGCGCTGGCCGGAAGCCCGCTTCGGCAGGAAGCGCTGGGCCAGGCGATGTCGACCGTGCGCGGCGACTACCTGGGCGCAGCCAACCCGTATCGCGACCAGGCTATCCAGTCCGCGATGGAGCCTGTTATCTCCAGCGTCGGGTCAGCGTTCTCAGGCGGCGGTCGTTTCAATTCGGGACTATTTGCTGACGCGCTCGCCAAGCGCGCCGCCGAAGTCGCGGGCAACATTGGCTACGCCGACTACGGTCGTGAGCGCGCACTGCAACAGTCGATGATCGGAGCTGCACCAGGCTTGGCGGCAACTGACTACGCCGACATCGGTCAGCTTATGAACGTCGGCGCTGCTCGCGAGGGCATGGGTCAGAACATCCTCAACGATCAGATCAACCGCTTCAACTTCGAGCAGAACCTGCCAGCCGCGAAGCTCAGTCAGTACATGGCGAACGTAGCAGGCGGCACCGTCGGCTCCACCGGCACCACGACGCAGCCAGTATTCAGCAATCCGACAGCTAACACGCTCGGCGCCCTGTCGACGCTGGCAGGTATCGGACAGTCTGCGTTTGGCACCGGCGGCTTCCTACGAGGGGTTTTCTAATGAATGCTCCAATCACAGTAAGACCCATCATCCCCCTCGGACCCGACACCGTCATTGAGGGCAATCCTTATCAAATTGCCGGTCGCGCAATTCCCCAGGCCGCACTACCGCCAACCAGGGTGCCACCGCCTCTGTTTCCGCCGCGCATGCCGCAGCCCGTTATGCCGCAGCCGGTAGCTGCCCGTCCCACGGCATCCATGCCTGACCAAGAAAGTTTGCGCGGGCTTCTGACGGCAAACGAGCAAGATCCTCTGGCTGCTGGCTTAATGGGTATGGGCCGCGCTTTGCTTAACTACGGCGCGCCATCCTTGACGCCGAAGGGCGGCTTCATGGGGGCGATCGGTGCTGGCGGTCAGGGCTTCATGGACGACTACCAGAAAGCGCAAAGCGCGAACCTAGCGAACAAGCTGGCGGCTTATCAGTTTATGGCGAGCATGCAGCAGAAACCGTTCGCCGTCGGCAATCGTGTTTACGATCCCAACACAGGCAAATATATCGACCCACCAATGGAGCCGTTTAACTTTGAGGGAACTGGTGAGCGATTTACAGGCGCTGAAAGATCCTACATCTCCACAGCCTCCAACGCCGGTCCAGAGGCTGCTGGTAAGGCATTGTTTGATATTACGAAGCAGAAGCGCGCTTATGAGAAAGATTTGCGCGGAGAGTTCAATAAAAACTCTGAGGGTCTTGCTAAAATACTGGGAGCCGCGAGACGCGCTCAACAGCTTGAATTAAGACAAGGCAAGGTTGGCGTTTCAGACCTAGAAACGCTTTACAGCTTCATCACTGCTCTTGATCCAAACAGCGTGGTACGCGAAGGCGAAGTCGCGCTGGCAAGACAAATTTCCTCAATTCTCGAAACCTTCAAATTGAAGGTCGATCAAGTTCAGCAGGGTAAATTATTGCCGGGTGATGTCGGCAAAGATTTGCGCGCGCGCATTATGGAACTGGGTGATGCCGCGCAACAGCGACTTCAAAAAGACATCACATACTACACAAAGCAAGAAGACGAGCTTGCCCTGCGTCCAGGCTCTGTTGTGAGGCCAGTCACAGGCTTTACGCGGAATAACACGCCGCCAGCTCAATCAACCAATCCCTACAATGTTCCATCGACGATAGGGGACTAGCGCATGAGCATTGATGCCATACGCGCCGCATTAAACAGCGTCGCACGGATGCGATCCGACGGCTTTACTGACGACATGATTGATCGTGAGTTTGCCCGGCAGGGAGCTTCTTACCGCCTGGCGGATTTAGAAGAGCAGGTCAGCAGCATGTCTAATAAGGCGCGCCTTGTCGGCCAGGGATTAACGCTCGGATACGGTGACGAGATTGAGGCAGGCATCGCCGCCATTAATCCGTTTGATCGTCGTTCGTATGACCAAGCCCTGTCTGACACGCGCACCAACATTGATGCATTCAGACAAATGCGCCCAGGAACAGCCACGACGCTGGAACTTGGCGGCGCAATTCTACCGACAGCCGCCGCGGCGCTTGCAACATTGCCCGCTGGCGGCTCCGGCGCAGCGCCTATTGTGGCGGGGACAGCCGCAAGAGTTGCACCGACATTAGCGCGGACGGCTTTGACCGGGCTTGGCGAGGGCGCGGTCTACGGCTTCGGAACCGGTGAAGGCGGTTTGGGCAACCGAGCAGTCAGCGCAGCTATTGATGCTCCGCTAAGCGCAGTTGGCGGAGTAGGCACGAATATAGCGTTGCGCCAAGCAGGCAAGTTAGGGGGTGCTGTCCTCGACTTCGTGCGTCGCAGGCTCGGCAATCGAGGCGGCAAGCGCGTCGAAGCTGAGTTGCAGAAACTTGTGCAGCGCCATGCTGCAAGTAACCAGATGACGTTTGACCAAGCCGTCGACGACATCGTCAGCAAGATTGGCACACCCCAAGAGGGCGGCAGGATCATGGCTGATATAAGCCCGGACCTGCGTGAGACGCTGCGGGCATATAAGGCGTCGGCAACAGGCGCGGCTAATCCGATCAATCAAACACTTGAGCGTCGCTCGAAAGACGCGCGCGGCCTCGCACGAGACCGGATGCAGGAAAGCCTGACCAAGACATCGGGCAATATCTTGCGTCTGTTCAACAAGGGCGCAGAGGCAACAAGAAGAGCAGCGAGTAACGAATACGACAAGATATGGGAAACAGGGGCTGAAGCCGACGGCGACATTCTTGAGGTTCTGCGTGACGCGCTAGGTCGCGAAGCCGACCTTGCTGATGACGTCAAAAAACTTGCTCGGGTTGACAAGGCTGGCGATGACTTCTTCGAGGTTCTTGAAGACGGCACGATTGAGTTCACCGGACCTGTGACATTGCATCAAGCTGAAATCGTCAGGCGCGCAATCAGCGACAAGGCGGCGGAGTCTTTCGAACGCGGGAAGGGTTCACTCGGCAAGGCGTACAATAACCTTGAGGGCAATCTGCGCGAAGCCATCGACGCATCCTCACCTGAGTTGGCTCAAGTGCGCAGCGTGTGGGCGCAGGTCATGCGACAGCAGGAAGTTTTTGAGAAGGGGCAGAAAGCGCTCGGCAAATCTGCTGACCAGGTGGCGATCGATTTTGAGGAACTGGTGGCCGAGGGGCCGGAGGTCGTTAACGCTTTTAGAACTGGCCTGATGTCGTCCTACCGGGCCAAGTTCGCCGACCGCAGCCGCAAGTCGCTGGCAAAGCACCTGGCTGACGATGAGTCTAAGGACGGCATGATCCTTCGGATGGTTGTACCGGAGGACGAGCTGGATGAGGTCATCAACAGGGTGGAGCTTGCCACCGAAACTGGTGAGACGGCGGGCAGGGTTTTAGGTGGCTCGCCAACAGCAGAGACTACATCGCGAATTGCGGACATGGGAAGCACCGCTGTCGCAGAAGACGTCGTTAGCGCACTCAACGCCAATCCTCTGGCGGTGGGACGATTGCTGTTCCGCGCGAAATCAGCACTGCAATCAGGATTGACTGACGCAGACAAGCAGCGTGTCGCTGAAATCCTTATTAGCGAAGACCCTGGGACTGTCATGCGCGCGCTGCGCGACGACAGCCAGCTTGCCAAGTTGCAGGCGAAGATCAACGGCCTGGCCCGCATAGTCGCAAGAGAAAGTTCAGCCCTTGCGCCGATTGTGGCCGCGCAACAAGCGCAGCCGCTAACAAAGCCGACCGAGCAAGGTCTAGCTGGACTGCTCAACTAACCCGCCCGCCTCGGCGGGTTTTTTAATATCTGGAGAAACAAATGCCAAAGGTTTCATGGAACGACTACTCGTCGACCCCAGGCAGCAACACCGACATCGACAGCGTCGACATCGATGAGGGCTGCGCCCCCAGCGGAATTAACAACGCGATCCGCGAGATCATGGCCCACACCGCTGACGTGGTAGCTGGCACGGTCGCGCTGTCGTCTATCAACATCGACGGCGGCTCGATCACCGGCATCACCGACCTGGCGATCGCCGACGGCGGCACCGGCGCTTCTACCGCTTCAGCGGCTCTGACGAACCTCGGCGGCGCAGGCACGGCTTCGGCGCAGACTTTCACCGCGGGCCAGCGAGCTGAGATCACGACGCTGACTGACGGCGCGACCATCACGCCCGACATGGACGACAGCAACAACTTCGTCGTCACGCTGGGCGGCAATCGGACGATGGCGAACCCGTCTAATCTGACGGCGGGTCAGTCTGGCAGCATCTTCATCATCCAGGACGGCACCGGCTCACGGACCCTGTCATTCGGCACCTATTACGACTTCGCGGGCGGCACCGCTCCGACGCTGTCGACTGCGGCCAGCGCCGTCGATCGCATCGACTACGTCGTGCGCTCGACGACCTCGATCCACTGCGTGTTCACCGCGAATTATAGCTAGAGGCGACCATGCCGATTTTTAACAATCAGCTCGCCGGGGCATCTGGTGCAGCCGGTGGCGGCTATCAGATTAAGTACGCGGCGCGTCTCGGGACTGACCACAGCTTCTTGAAAGCAACCACAGATTTCGTGGGGACTGGCAACAGTAACTACTACACGGTCAGCTTCTGGGCAAAACGCTGCGGCGTATCCACCAACGACATGGTTTTGCACTCGTCCAGTGTCGGGGGCAGCACCTATTATTCAGACTATCCGGTTATAAATGCTAGTGCCGACAAACTCGTACACTACTACGGCACCAACGCCAGTGCGTTTACAGCTCACACATCATCAGCCGTGTTTCGCGATCCAAGTGCTTGGACCCACTGGTGTATAAAAAATGATAACGGTGTCCTGACCTACTACGCCAACAATGAAGTAGTCCTGACTTTCACTCATGGCGGCAGTTATCGCTATCTAATCGCGAACAGCTACGACTATCGGATTAACACGCACGAGTATCAGTCTACGCCGAATGGTATAGGCGACTGGTACATTGCCGACTACTACCTGATCCTCGACAGCGCGTTTGGCGCGTCCGACATTTACGGCCCAGATCAGTTTGGCGAATACAACAATGACGGTGTCTGGGTTCCAAAAGAAAACAGCCTGTCTACTGCCCAGTTTGGCGAGGACGGCTGCTTTATGGAGTTCAAGCAGAGCGGCACGTCTGGCGCTACAGCGTCGGACATCGGTGCTGATACTTCTGGCAACGACAACCACATGCGGCTTGTTGGCTCGTGGACCAGCGACGATCAGGTTACGGATACGCCGAGTAATAACTTTGCGACACTGAACCCGCTAAATATGTCATCTAGCGGCGGCGTTACGCTAAAAGACGGCAATCTTAACGCCGATGCCACAGGTACTGCTACCGACGTAATGGCAACAATTTTTGTTAACAGCGGAAAATATTACGTCGAATATCAAATTAACACGGCGGATAGCTCAACATCAAATCCGGTTACAGGTATTCAAGGTGTCGGATTTCCAACGTCACCAAAAGCCAATATCGACCGAAACGGTGGTTACGACTACGACGGAACAACAGGAACTTTAAGCCCAGCTTTCACCTACACGACCAGTGATGTTGTGATGATGGCGTTTGACGTAGACGCCAAAAAGATTTGGTTTGGAAAGAACGGAACTTGGTATAACTCCGGTGATCCCGGCGCAGGAACCGGAGAGACATTATCTTGGGCGGCAGACGGCGCTGTTGCCCCATATGTTCGCAGCCGAAATTCATCTGATGTAACCGTTAACTTCGGCCAACTTGGCTTCGACCACCCCTCGCCAACCGGCTTCTCAGCCCTGTCCACCGCGAACTTGCCCACACCTGCAATCGCTGACGGCTCGGCGTATTTCCAGACGACGCTGTTTACCGGGACGGGTGCTGTTGATTTAGAGGTGAACCAGTCAGAAAATTCGACGTTTCAGCCCGACTTTGTGTGGGCAAAACAAAGAAACAAAACCGACAATCACATCCTAGTGGACGCAGTTCGAGTTCCGCCAAACACTCTGTATTCTAACCAAGCAGCGGCAGAGGTTGTTGGAACCGGCGGCATTACCAGCCTTGATGCCGACGGCTTTACTGTCAGTGGCGATGGGTCCGTCTGGAACAATATCAATCAGTCAGGGATTAACGTAGCAGCATGGCAATGGTTGGCCGGGAACGGCACGGCGTCGAACGAAGATGGAAGCATATCCTCTACGGTTAGTGTAAATGACACGGCGAAATTCAGCATCGTTTCATGGACTGCCACCGGAACGGGCAGCGACACTATTGGTCATGGACTTGGTGTTCAACCGTCAATGATTATCAAGAAAGAGCGGTCTGCGGGTGATAGCTGGTTTGTTCAAAACATCAACTATACAGACGGTTCATATTCGCAGTTTCTTGAAGGCACACAAGCGCAAACCTCCAGTAACGCTTACTGGAACAGTACCTTCCCAACATCATCTGTGTTTTCTCAGGGTACTGTAATGAACAGCGGAAATACCTGCATTGCTTATTGCTGGGCAGAAGTCGAAGGCTTTAGCAAATTCGGCATCTACACCGGCTCGACAAATTTTCCCTTTGTCTGGTGCGGTTTCAGACCTGCTTGGGTCATGATTAAATGCTCCAGCGTAGCGAACTCATGGACAATGTATGACACGGCCCGTCAAACATATAATCCAGACGGTAGATATATATTAGCTGAAAGTAGTGCGGCTGAAGTTGCTTCGACCACTGTTGAAATTGATATTTTGTCGAACGGCTTTAAGCCACGAGATAACCAGAACAACATTAACGGCTCTGGTAGAACGTACATCTTCATGGCATTTGCAGAACACCCCTTTGGCGGCTCAAACGTCGCACCAGCAACAGCGCGATAGGAGGCGCTCATCATGTTTGTCTATAACAACACAACACTCCTCCGCCCAGGTCGCGCCTGGACGGACATCAACGGCGTCCAGCATCCCGGCAACTGGAACATCTGGGACGCCGCAACCAAGGCCGCGAATAACGTGGTCGAGGTCGCGATCGCAGCGAAGCCCGATGAGCGCTTCTATTGGGTGACCGGCCCTGATCTGACTGGCGCGTACACCTCGGTCGAGCGCGCGCTGGAAGACGTGAACGAGGTTGACGAGAACGGCGATCCGCTGCTGGACGCAGACGGCAACCAGATCGTGACCCCAGGTCTCAAGTCGCAGTATATCGCCGCGACCAAGGCAACGCAGGGTTCGCTTCTTGCGGAGACTGACTGGGCTTACATTCGTAAGACCGACACCGGGATCGCGGTGCCTGACGACATCCAAACGTACCGCACTGCGGTGAGGCTAGCGGCCGGGGTCATAGAAGGGCAGATCGCAGCGTGTGCGACCCTAGACGCCTTCAAAGCGTTGTTCGTCGTGCCGGAGACCGGCAACGCGCCGATCCACAACTGGCCTGACCCGATCTGATGCTCCGCACACTCGCCGCAGCCGCCGCCCTCTGGGCGGCTTTTTTAATGCCCGCCTTCGGACAGCAGATCTCCTGCGTGCCTGACACGGCGGCTGCGGACCAGGCGGCGCGCAACGCCGGTGAGGAGCTGGCCTGGCAGGGCGAGACCAGCGGCGGCGTCGGTATGCGCTTCTACATCTCCCCGACTACATGGAGCGTTTTCTTCGAGCGCGACGGCCAGTGGTGTACGGCGCCGAGCATGGTCGGGAAAATTCGCTACGGAAATCGCGTTTAATGGATAAGAACCTCATCGACCTAGCGAGCTTCGCCGTTGTTCTCGGCACCCTGGCTGAGTGGTTGCCGCCGCTTGCCGCAGCGGCGTCACTCATCTGGACCGGCATGCGCATCTGGGACTGGTTGAGGGGGCGCTAGATGGACGGCGCGATAGACATCAGGTTGATCGTCACCCTCTTGGGCGTTGCGGCCAGTATCTTCGGGGGTGCCGCTGTCGCGAAGATGCGAATTAAGGATTTGCAGGAAGCGATTGCTGAAATCCACGCGACCATAAAGGCCAACGATAAGCGCATCGACAACCTGGAGAACGCGGAGAGCGTCATCAAGCAGAGGGTCGATATTATTGCCAAGATGAACTCACCGGAGAACCTGCGCCGTGACCACATCGCGATGGCGACGCTGACCTCGACGGTCGAGCAGCTTCGCAAAGAGATGGACCACCAACTAGCAATCCATAACGGACGGCATATTCCCGTGCCGTCGGAAAGGGCAGGCACATGATTGGCGCGCTGCTACCAGTAATCGGTCCCCTGCTTGGCGACGTGGTCAAGCGGGTGCTTCCAGAAGATAAGGACAAGCGCGCCGAGATCGAGCGCGAAATCAACATGGCGCTGATAAGCAACAGCGCCCAGATAGAGCAGGCGGCTGCGTCTGTGATCCTTGCGGAAGCGAAAAGCGAGCATTGGATCACGGCGACCTGGCGACCGATCCTCATGCTCACTATCACAGCAATCGTCGCGTGGAATTTTCTGCTGGGCGCGCTGGTGGAGTTGGCGGTTCGGCTGTTCGTCGGAGATCAGATCCCGCTGACCATCCCGCTGCCGGATGAACTCTGGAACCTGCTGATGATTGGCGTGGGCGGCTACGTCGTCGGGCGCTCGGCTGAGAAGGTCGCCGACAAGGTGAAGAAATGATGCAGCGCTTGCGCGAGCTGCTTGAGCAGGACGAGGGCTGCGTCCACGCCGTGTACCTAGACCACCTCGATAAACCCACATGCGGCATCGGCCATCTAATCGTTGAGGGCGACGCGGAATACGGCTGGCCGGTCGGCGCACCTGTCAGCGAGGAGCGCGTCAGCGAGCTGTTTGAGCGCGACACAAAGACCGCAATCAGCGATGCGATGTGGCTGCACCCTGACCTCGCTGAACTACACGAGGACGCGCAGATCACTATCATCTCGCTCGCCTTTCAGTTGGGCCTGCCCAGGTATCAACTGTTTGAGAAACACCATGCCGCTATCGAGGCGCGCGACTGGAAGGAGGCGGCAGCACAGCTTCGCAATAGCAGGCTCTATCGCCAGGCGACTGCTCGCACCGAGCGTCACGCTCGCCGCCTGGAAGGGCTGGCGTAATTAACGCGACGCGCCTGGGTGCTGCTGGCGAGCATATCGTCTCCGCAGCGCTCATCATGCAGGGCTGGTCGCCGTCGATCATAAACGCTGACGGCTTCGACATTATCGCTGTGCGCCAAGGGGAGACGCTGCGTGTGCAGAGCAAAGCGACCAAGCAACCGTATAAGCCGACCCAATATCAATGGAGCTGTTCGGCGTCGCGCCCCAAGCGGCCACTAACGCTTGCCGACTGTGACGTGGTTGCGTTTGTCGGGCTCGACATTCGGCGCGTGTATTTCGCGCCTGTCTCGCGCGTGTGTGAGCAGGTCACCTTCAAGCTCCCGATCGCCACGATGCACGAGAGAGACCTTGAAAGTGCGACGCTCAAAGCGGCTTATGCGGTGACAAACGGGAACAGGTAGCGACCTCCACATTCTTGGGGCTCACACGCATTTTACACGCATAAAATTTTTACCCCTTTGCAAATCGATGGTCATCGATTAGCCTGTTTGTGTGCTGAGAAATCGCCAGATTTCTGCGGTGCGTGAGGCTAACGCCTTGATTTAGTTGCACTCCCGTTCTACACGCAAACACACTGGGGGTGTGGGGGTCGCAGGTTCAAATCCTGCCGTCCCGACCAATTAAATCAAGGACTTAGCTGAAGGGCTAAGTCCTTTTTTTATGC
>Ga0181594_10001287_pt1 | contig 23464 bp, 22 predicted proteins | sample 071ome_18_FD_145603 | JGI IMG/M metagenome (GOLD analysis project Ga0181594, IMG submission 145603) | Coastal salt marsh microbial communities from the Groves Creek Marsh, Skidaway Island, Georgia - 071413BT metaG (spades assembly) | ecosystem: Environmental > Aquatic > Marine > Intertidal zone... | reverse complement strand
CAACCCGGTAAGGTATTGCCATTTTGAAAATCCTCTGGTCGCTGATCAAATTGCTGTTCGAACTGGTCTGTTATGCGGCGCTTGTGTTTGTGCTTTCGGGAATTGTCGCCCTGATATACGTGCAGGCTGGCGGCCTGTGCCCGCGGTTTGACACCGGTTCGGTCTCCTGCGTCACCCCCCAGGCCAAGAGCATCGCCAATTGGGCAATGACAGTCCTGCTGTTGACCGTGTTCACCGGTTTTCCCGGCCTGCTGGCAATCGCCGGTGTGATCTTCGGTTTGAAGCGGATTGGCCGCTGGCGCGGCCGTTAACCCATCCTGCGCTCCTGGCGGCGTGAGAACGAAGCACACGGTTGCGTCGTGCGGTCGCATACCATTGCCAGAACGTGGTCAAATCGCCCAATATGTGAGCCAGTGTCACAATGGCGGAGCCGGGGGTCAGTGTGATCCAGGCTCGACGAAAAACCGGCCGGAGCTTCGCAGCGTTTTCCGAAACGTTCGGAATTTTCCGGTTATCAAGGGTGGAAATAATGGCATTTTCTGAACACAGCACATCGATAAACGGCCTTGGCTATTCTTATCGCCGAAGCGGTGGCGGCAAGGCGCCGCTGTTGTATTTGCACGGCACTGAAAGCCTGAGCCACTGGCCTGAATTCCTTGATGATCTCGCCGGATCGTACGACGTTATAGCGCCCGATATTCCAGGTTTTGGCGGCACTGATACGCAAGAGAAACTCGACGATATTTCGGACCTTGCCTATTATTTTGCTGATTTTCTGGAAGATCAGAACCTGGCAAACGTGCACCTGGTGGGACATTCCCTTGGTGGCTGGATCGCGCTGGAGATGGCGGTTCGCACATGCGACCGCCTGGCGGACCTGACCTTGCTGGCGCCTGGAGGGATCCATGTAAAGGGTCACCACAAGGCCGATATTTTCATGATCGATCCGGACGAGCAGGCGCGGATGGCATTCGCCGACGAAGCGCTTGGACAGCAGGCCGCGGCGCGCGCCGGCGAGGAAAAATATGAAGATGTGGCAATCACCGACAGGATTGCGGCGGCGCGATTTGGCTGGAATCCGCGTTTCTTCAATCCCAGGCTTGACCGCTGGCTGCATCGAGTGAACAAACCGTCGCTGATTATTTGGGGCGAACAGGACCGGATTTTCCCACCGGAAATGGCGGGCGCCCTGCAAAGCCGGATTCCCGGTTCAGAACTGGTCATGCTCGCCGATTGCGGGCACCTTCCGCATGTCGAGAAACGTGCTGAAACCCTATCGGCGATGGCGAACTTCATGACCCGGTAACATCCGCGACCGGCGCTCACCGAGTTGGGGCCGGCGGAACTTCAGGTAAAACCTGTAAAACTGGGCAACATGCGCCTTGCGGACGTTGCGGTTGCCGGCGGTTCGAGACTATCGTGGAAGCGAACAGCCGCAATCGGGTGAGGGATCGACCCGCTACATTTCACAAAGGAAGATCAATGGCAGACCGGAAACCGTATATCGTTGGCATGGGCGGGACGACCCGCGAGGGCTCGTCATCGGAACAGGCCCTTGCCTGCGCCCTGCGGCATGCCGAAAGCCTGGGAGCTGAAACGAAGTTGTACGGCGGCGCCGCGCTCACATTGCCGATGTACGACCCTGATCCGGCAAACATGACCGATGCGGCGCGCAACCTGATCGAAGACCTGCGCAAGGCCGATGGCGTGATCCTGTCTTCGCCCTGTTATCACGGCGGTGTATCGGGCCTGATCAAGAATGCCATTGATTATACAGAGGAAATGCGTGCCGACGAGCCTGTCTATTTCGATGGCCGCGCGGTCGGGGCCATCGGCTGCGGCTACGGCAACCAGGGTCCGAACACGGTGCTGGCTCAATTGCGCCAGATTACCCACGCCCTGCGTGGCTGGAACGTGCCGCTCGGAGTGGCGGTCAATTCGGCGGAAGTGAAATTCAAGGACGGCGTTTGCTCGGCCGAGGGTATAGCCAACCAGATCAACATCATGGCCGCCCAGGTCGTGGAGTTTTCCGCGAAGTTCATGCGCGGGTAAGGCGCACCTGCGGCCGCCCATGATGCTGACGGAGGTTGTCAGCAGCCTGTCCTAGTGCCGGTTTCCGGATAATTGAAGGGAGCCAGGTCATGGGCGAAGAAAACAAATCCCGCGCGCCGCGCGCGGTGACCGGCCGGTGCTTGTGCGGGACGATTTCTTATCACGCCAGTGTAAAGCCGCATGATGTCGCGGCATGCCATTGCAGCATGAGCCGGCGCTGGTTGGGCGGCATATTGCTTGCGGTCAGCGCCGAAGGAGAGGTGGAATTTTCTGCCCCGGGGGCGATATCCACGTACCGCTCATCGGAAGGGGCCGAGCGCAGATTTTGCAGCCACTGCGGATCGAACCTGTTCTACCGGCTGGTTGAAAGCGGCGATTATATCCTGTGTACAGGCGCGTTCGACGATCAGGTGCAGTTTGCACTGTCTGAACAGATTTTCATCGACGAAAAGCCGCATTGGTACGAATTCGCCAACCGCACACTGGTGCGAACCGGCGCAGAAATGATCGCCGCATTCGAGAAATCGTCCGGCGAATGATCAGGCCAGCCCTTCCGCTGCCAACGCCCGTCGCACCGCCGGCCGTTTGCGCATGCCGTTGTAGTGTGCATCGATATTGGCCGGAAGCGGATAGCCAACTTTTTCGGCGGCCCAATACTCGATGAAAAACAGGAACGGGTCGGCGATCGAGTATTCGCCGGCCAGATATTCTTTCCCGTCAAGCGCATCGGAAAGAATATCCAGCCCCTGCAGGACGATTTCCCTGCCGCGGGCGACGACAGCCTCCTGTTCCTCACGATGCGTGCTGAAGAGCGCCGGCCGCCATGCCCGGGCTGCGCCTTGTATGTGCACGGTGCCGGCGATGTAGGACATGATTTCCATGACCCGCGTCCGGCCTTCGATATCATCGGGAACCAGGTGAAAGGAGGGGGCTGTGGCTGCCAGCCACATCGCGATCGCCGGTACTTCGGTAAGGAGGGAGCCGTCGCCGCGGACCAGTGCCGGAACTTTGCCCTTGGGGTTTATCGCCAGAAATTCTGCGGAATATTGCTGTTTTTGTCCAAGATCGACGGTCTGACGCTCGTAAGCTACGCCGATCTCCTCCAACAAGATATGAATTGCGATGCTGCAGGTTCCAGGCCAGTAGTAGAGTTTCAACATATGCAGAACACTCACCAGGGCCGGGAGGGCGTGTCCAAAGAAAATGTCTGGCTGCGGAGGGAGCAAACCTCCGCAGCCGGGAAATTCACGCCGCGCCTTCTTCCTTGCGCGAGACCTGAACGGCCGGACGCTGTTTCATCCGCTCGTAGTGTGCCTGCACGTTCGCTGGCAGTGGCCATTTAGCGACTTCCGATACCCAGAACTCGACATAGTACAACGCTGAATCGGCGATCGAATAGTCCCCGCAGATCCAGTCTTTACCGGCCAGCTGCTCATTGGCGATCGCCAGGCCTTTTTCGACAGCTTCCTTGCCGCGGACTTTCAGTTTTGCCTGTTCGTCGTCGCTGTCTGAATAGGCGTCCGGGCGGCGGAACATCCGCCACGAAAGCATGTGCAGCGTACCGACAGCGAAATCCAGCGCCTCGATCACCCGTGCCAGTGCCTCGGGATCGGTAGGGACCAGCTTCTTGTCCGGGTTGGTCATCGCCAGCCACATGGCGATCGCTCCGTATTCGGTCAATACCGAGCCGTCGTCACGCACCAGAGCCGGGACCTTGCCCTTCGGATTGACGGCGCGAAATTCCGGGGTGTGTTGCTCGCCCTTGGAGAAATCGGCTTTTTTCAGCTCATAAGCGACGCCAGCCTCCTCCAGCAGGACCTGGATTCCCATGGCGCATGTGCCTTTTGCATACATCAGGGTCGTCATTCTCATCTCCCATCAGAGTTTTTGGAATTATCCGGTAAAAAAGACCGGTCCGCCACGGAGCGGCGCTGCATCGCTTATGGCCCAGAGCGGGCAAAAACGCTACTGGCGGCGTCAGAATTCCTGCTCAATTTGGCGTGTGTCTTCATCTGGCGCACCGAAACGCGACATCGGAGGGGTTTTGGCGGCCGAATTGGGCACAAACCCTTGACCCATGCTTCCGGATGGATACAAACCACTGCATCGTGATTGCCTGTGCCGTTGCGCAGTCGAATGCTGGTGAATTTGTGGTTGACCCGCCGCCGGGTTCGGCCGGAGTACGCGGAAAAGGGTATGTATGTCTCCTGAAAATCAGGCCTGGCTATCTTCGATCGAGGAAGTCATCGAAGATGCGCGCGCCGGCCGCATGTTCATTCTGGTCGACGACGAGGACCGCGAAAACGAGGGCGATCTGGTCATTCCGGCGGAAATGGCCACTGCTGAGCAGATCAACTTCATGGCCCGCCACGGCCGCGGCCTGATTTGTCTGTCGATGACGGCCGAGCGGACCGAGGAGTTGGGCCTCGATCTGATGGCGCGCAAGAACCAGGACCGCCATTCGACCGCCTTTACTGTTTCGATCGAGGCGCGCGAAGGCGTGACTACCGGCATATCCGCCGCCGACCGGGCCGAAACAATTGCCGTTGCGATCGATCCGGAAAAGACCCGTAGTGACATTGTTACCCCTGGCCATGTTTTTCCGCTCGTTGCCCAGGACGGCGGCGTGCTGGTGCGCGCCGGACATACCGAAGCGGCAGTTGATGTCGCCCGCATGGCAGGTCTCAACCCGGCCGGCGTAATCTGTGAAATCATGAACGATGACGGCACCATGGCCCGCATGCCGGACCTGGTGCAATTCGCCCAGTTGCACGGGTTGAAGATCGCCACCATCGCCGATCTTATCGCCTACCGCCGCCGTACCGAGCGGCTTGTCGACCATGTAGCGACGAGCAAACTGAACAGCCGCTTTGGCGGCGAATTCGAGATGCGCGTTTATGCCAACAAAATCGGCTATGTCGAACATCTGGTCTTGGTCCATGGCGATATTTCGGGCGACGAGCCGGTCATGGTGCGGATGCACCAGGCAAACATCCTCGGCGATGCCCTGGGCGATATAGCCCAGGCGCCATTTTTCGGCGGACCGCCGCGTCCCCGCACCGGCGAGTTGGAAGCTTCAATGCGGTTGATTTGCCGCGAGGGCCGCGGAGTTGTCGTGATAATTCGCGACCCCAACGAAAACTTTCTCAGCCGCATGCTGCAAGAGCGTGAGGGCAAGTCGATGGAAGGCCCGATTCACGATCTTCGCCAGTACGGCGTCGGCGCGCAAATCTTGCTGGACCTGGGGTTGAAGAAAATCGTGCTGCTGTCAAACAGCACCCAAAGAATTGTCGGTCTGGAAGGCTATGGGTTGACGATCGTGGGCCAGCAGCCGCTCCCGGCTGAACTGCTGCGGTGGGATTGAAACAGCTGGCGCGCTTGACGCTGATCAAAGCTGCAAGGGCTCACAGCGCGAAAACCGGTAATCGGGACGTGCGGGCGATGCGTGGAGCGGCCCCGTTCCGGCAAATGACAATGGGAGGTGATGAATGGCCGGGGCTACACAAGACCGCAGTACAATGGATATTGGCGGGCTCGACCTGGAAGTTGAAATTCGTGGTTCGGGCGCACCGCTCCTTTTCCTGACTGGAGAGGAGCAGCGGGAATTTGAAGCGCCCGTCATTAACGCTCTCGCGGAGAAATACCAGGTGGTAATGCCCTCGCCGCCGGGTTTTGGCCACACGCCCCGGCCTGACTGGCTTACCCGCGCAGAGGACATTCCGTTTATCTATAACGATCTTGCCCGGCATCTGAAGATGCGCGATGCCATTGTCGTGGGATGTTCCCTCGGTGGCTGGCTGGCTGCCGAACTGGCGGTTCTGGACGACAGTTTCATCTCGAAACTGGTTCTCGCGAACGCTTATGGCGTCAAGATAGGCGGACCGTTTGACCGCGACGTTCAGGACCTTTGGATCCAGACCCCGGAGAAAATCGCGGCATTGACCTGGCATGACCCAGCACTGGATGCGCGCGACTATACGAAGATGACCGAGGACGAGGTGACGGTTGTCGCCCAGAACCGGGAGACCTTCGCGCGGCTGTGCTGGGAGCCCTATATGCACAATCCGAAGTTGAAATACCGCCTGCATCGTATCTCCACGCCGACGCTGGTATTGTGGGGTGAGCATGACGGAATCGTCACGCCAGATTATGGCAAGGCTTACGCAGGGCTCATTCCCGGCGCGCAATTTGAAACCATTGCCGGCGCAGGTCACTATCCGCACCTTGAAAATCCGGGTGCCTTTTTGGACGCCTTCAACAAATTTGCCGGATAAGCCGGGGCCTGTACCAAACACGGGGCGCAACAATGAACGAAGCAAAATATCTATCGGTCGACGGTATTCGCACCCATTATTTTGAAGCCGGTGAAGAGCATCGTGGCAAGCGACCGACAATTCTCCTGCTGCATTCGGCAGAATTCGGCGGCTGTGCCGAGTTCTCGTGGGAACAGAATATGCCCGCCTTTGCCGAACAGTTTCACGTCCTGGCGCCGGATCACCTTGGGTTCGGTCTGACCGACAAGATATTTGACTTCAATGACCAGTTCGGCCGCCGTATCCGGCATATCAGGCGGTTCATTGAGATCATGGAGGCAGGGCCCGTACATGTCATGGGCTCGTCCATGTCCGGCGGATTGTGCCTGACAGTTGCGGCGCGGGACTTGCCGGATTGGCCCCTGGCGTCTGTTACGTGTTGTTCCGGCGGCGGCGATGCTCCTGACAACGACGCCCGCAAGGTGCTCAATTCCTATGACGGATCGAAAGAGCACATGCGCCGTATCATCGACACCATGTTCGTCGACAAGTCCTATGCCGCCGATGACGCCTATATCGACCGGCGCGTGGAAATGGCTAATCTTGCCGGCGGCTGGGAAGCAACGGCCGCTGCGCGGTTCCGTGCGCCGTTCCAGCGCCCCGCCGGCGCCAGCGAGCGTGACCGGATCCGTTACGAGAATATCAAGGTCCCGGTAATGGTGTTCGCCGGCAGGCAGGACAGTTTGCGCAACCCCGGATATACCGACGGTTTCGTGCCGCAAATTCCGAATGCGAAACTGCATGTGTTCGAAAATGCCGGTCACATGGGCAATATAGAATGTGCGGCGGAATTCAACGCCCGCACGCTGGAATTTCTCAATAGGGTCAGTCCGGCCTGAGGATTACCGGCACGTTCCAGCAATAGTCCGCAACGGAGAGACATTTGTCCGATACGGCAACCATTGACATGCGTCTGACGGCGATTCGCTACGAAGCGCACGAAACACACAGTTTCGAATTTACGCCCGTTGACGGTCGCGCGCTCGAACCCGTCGAGCCTGGCGCGCATATCGATTTGCATTTGCCCAATGGCATAATGCGGCAGTATTCCCTGGTTACATGCGAGGGCGAACGCACATCCTATATTGTTGGAATCAAGAAGGATCGCGCCAGCCGCGGCGGCTCGAAATTCATCCATGAGAATTTGAAGGTTGGCCAGATCGTGAAGATCGGCGGGCCGCGCAACAACTTTCCGCTCGCAGAAAACGCTGCCCATTCCGTGCTGATTGCTGGCGGCATCGGCATTACGCCGATCTGGTGCATGGCCCAGAGATTGATCGCCAAGGGCGTGCCGTGGACGATGTTTTATTCCTGCCGGGAGCGCTTTGAAGCGGCGTTCCTCGGTGACTTGCAGGATCGACCCGAGGTCAATCTGCACTTTGATGCCGAAAGCAATGGCGCATTTCTCGACCTAAACGCCATTGTCGCCAATGCTCCGGATGGATCGCACTTTTATTGTTGCGGGCCAACACCGATGCTCAAGGCCTACGAGGACGCCACGGCCGGTGTGCCCGAAGGACACATGCATGTGGAATATTTTACCGCGGCGGAGGAAGCGGCGACAGAGGGCGGCTATTCCGTCGTGTTGCAAAAATCGGGTCAGGAGTTCGCGATTCCCGAAGGCAAGACGATCTTGCAGGTGCTGCGCGAATCCGGTCTGGATGTGACCTATTCCTGCGAAGAGGGCGTATGCGGCGCTTGTGAGACGGCGGTCATTTCCGGCCAGCCCGATCACCGCGACAACATTCTGACCGATCGTGAACGCGAAGAATCCAAGACCATGATGATTTGTTGCTCGGGCTCAAAGACCGCCAAGCTGGTTCTCGATATGTAGCCGGGCGCTTACCGCCGCGGCACGTTCAGCCTTGCGCGCCGGCGCAACAATGCGCGATAGCGTTTGCCAGCCTGCGCTGCCACCGTGCGCGCGCGCCGCTCTATACGCTGCCTGTTCGCGACATAGTTGAATGCAAATTTGTCAACGCCCCAGACCATGTATTGATAGACATGGTGCACTTCATGCGCCCACCACCTGATTTCCGCTGGTGTCGTCGCGCCGGGGATTTGCGCAAACACGATGACATCGTCGACGACCATCGCGTGGTTGCCCGTGGCGAACATGCGCTGCGCGCTGTTTACGACGTTGGGCAGGGTTATTCTGAGATCGCCATGGGCGTAGCGCGCCCGCTTGAGCGCCTTCATGGGGATGGTTCGCGAAAGGATTGCGATCAAATGGGCCGGCAGCGGACGGGAATTCGGATAATGCCTGTTGCGGGCTGCGCGGATCGCCGCGGCCAGCGCCACTGCCGTGGCGGATTCGTAGTTCAGCGATCGCGGCAATCGGCGTCCATGCAATTTCAGCGCGGACACGATGCCGCTGACACTATCCAGGCTGCTCTCGGCCAGTCTGGCCGATTGGCCAAATCTGCGGCCGACCAACACCTGGAATTGTCGCGCCGCACGGGCGCTCTTCGTGCGCAACTGGCCGATCGTCTTCAGCGCTTCAGGGAGCGCTTTCACCGGGCCCGCTGCAAATGTGAGCGCATCGCCCCGCCAGTCCGCCGTTGCGGATGCACAGTGCAGCAATATAGCGGCGACAACCGCACACAATTTACCCATGCCTGCTGTGTGTTGCATGTTGGACCCGGCACTCTCCGATCACGGGAACTGAGCCAAGCGATTTGCGGTGCCTCGGTCATAGGACGTGAGGCAAGCGCAAAACACGCTGTTTCAACGCTATCAAAGCATTTCACATGGAGCTGGCTGCCGCAACCGCCGGCATGTGGACAACGGGGATATCAATCCTCGAGCATGCGTTCGTAATCGCCGCCCATGACTTTCGAGACCTGTACGCCCCGGTAGACAGCCGCTGCCATGTCGTCACTCTTGTCGCGAATTTGTTCGGCGCGCGCCAGAACGTCCGCAATGCGGGCGGCGGGAATGACCACGCAGCCGGACCGGTCTATCGCAATATAGTCGCCGGGATGGATCGTCAGATCGCCAAACGCAATTGGCGTTCCGCTCTCCGCTTCGTGAATGCGCCCGCGCGCTGTCCGGCAAGTCAGGGTACGCGCATAGACCGTATAGCCGGTCCGGTCGGATTCTTCGATGTCGCGCGCTGGCCCGTCGATTATCGTCCCTGCGACACCGCGCACCTGCGCGGCACGGGACAGAATTCCACCCCACGCAGCAGCGTCGATGCCGCTGCGTTGCTCGATGGCAATAATATTGTCCGGACCGGCTGCTTCGACGGCTGTCGTGCACAAATGCCGTTTCGAGCCACCCGGCGCATTGCCTGCGATCAGTTTAACAGTAACCGCGCGTCCGGCGATCGGGCGCCCGGCACTTGCCTGGACAAGGCCGGTTACAGCCGGCTCAAGGCCAAGTGCATCGATCGCATCAGACAGGTCGCAGATATCAAGTGCGCGCAATCGTGCCAGATTCTCGCGGGAGTTTGTTTCGTCCTGGGCCATGTTGTTCCCATGTCGCAATTGCGAAGTTGTCATTACCAGCGGGCGGAGCCTTGTTCGATGAAGATTGAGCGCCAGTCCGCTTGTTCATCGACGATCAGGTCATGTGCGCGGGCGTTGCGATATTGCGCCGGGTCCAACCCTCGTGGTTGGCTTCCGGCCTCGACGTCGCGGGTTGCTTCAAGCAGCAATCTGCGCATGGCGACGATCGCACGGTCGGTTGTCCCAAGAAATTCCTTGGACCGGTCGACGATCGCACCCATACATTCCTGCAATGCAAAGTCCTGCGTGTTGACCCCTGCAATGCCGGTAAAACTGGAATTTTTCTGTTGCTCTCTGTCGATCATGTAGTCGTTGGAGCGGTTGGCCTTTGGAATGAACGTGCCGGGAATAAGATCCTCCTCCCCGCGTCCGGCGTAGTGCTCGTAATTCATCGCATATTCGCGGCTCAACGGTGTGGTGGCATCATAGGTGTACATGAAGTTGTAAACCCAGGTCCGGGTGTCGTCGATCGGAACCCACAAGTGACCGTCGATTTTCGGCACCTCCGGCGGCTTGCCGGCGTGCCCCAGAACGTTTGAGCGCATCTGCTGAAACGGCATGATGTATTGATAGAGCCGGACGTACGTTTTGCCGGGGCCGGCGTTCCTGGTCGATGTGTAATTATAGCCGTAGTTGGTGACATCGACCTCGATCTGCGGCGCCCCGTCACGGGCGGCCAGATGCAGGTCTCCGGCGAAATTGCCGCTGTGCAGGAAGGATACGTGAGCAGTATCAAGACCGCCCTCCAGCCCCTGCAGGTAATTGCATTCTTCGAGTGTCTTGGACACGAACCGGTGTGTCTCCGGTGCGCGCAACCACTCGTAATCGGGTTCCGCGGGCTTTTGGTCGTCCGGGCCCATGTATGTCCAGATAACGCCGCCCTTTTCCACGCATGGATAGGACTTGATCTTGACGCGTGCTTTCAGCGGCGTGCCCTCCGGTTCGGAGGGCATGTCCGTGCAATCGCCATTCCGGTCGAACTTCCAGCCGTGGTAAACGCAGCGGATGCCGCATTCCTCGTTGCGGCCAAAGAACATGGGCGCCCGGCGGTGGGGGCAATAGGCGTCGACCAGCCCGACTTTCCCCTCGCTATCGCGGAACGCCAGCAGATCCTCGCCCAGAATCCGCACCCGCAGTGGCGCGCCGTCTGCCTCCGGCAGTTCATTGGAAAGCCCGGCTGGCTGCCAGTAACGGCGAAATAACTCCCCTGCCGGCGTCCCTGGGCCGACCCTTACCAGCCGTTCGTTGTCTTCATGTTTGAGCATGGCGCTTCCTCATGTCCTCTGACCGGCCAATTCAGTCTATCTTCTCTCATTTGACCGGGTTTCGCAACGCTATGCAATACGCCCCATCAACGTTATAATCGCGACAAAGACACCGGATGGAGGAACCGATGGGCTATTCACTCGATCAGTTTTGCAAGGACACGAACGCCATTCTCGACAAGGGCGGCGATATACAGGAACGGCTTAACGAAGTCGCGGACAAGCTGAGCGGCCTGTTGACCAATGAGGAGTTCGTCAAGGCAACCTTTGACAACGAGACACCGCCCGGCAAGCGCGAACTGTATCATGACGCGGATCGCGATTATTATGTGCTTGCCCATGTTCAGGAAGGCGGCAGGAAAGGTACGCCGCACAGCCACGGCACGTCCTGGGCGATTTATGGCAACATCAACGGCAAGACGATCATGCGCGAATACAAGCGCACCAATGATGAAGCCGAAGAGGCCCATGTGCTGACCAAGACCGATCAATACGATCTGACCCGCGGCGTTACGCGCGCCTACGGCCCTGGCTATATCCATGCGACTGAACACCCGGAAAAGTGCTGGGTCATCCGCGTGACCGGCACGGATCTCGATAACCTGCCGCGCTATCGCTTCCGCAAGTTCCGCGACAAGGTGCTTGAAGACGCGTGAGGGGTTGTTGACCGGGAGCTTTCCCGGTTGCGGGCGGGAGCCGGCCGATGCGCGTCCTGAGGCGAATTCACTGGTGACGATTGCTGCGCAGGATTCCGTGGTGGGGATGGATAATCGCGGTGTTGGCCCTGATATATCTGTTCGGGGAGACCCGCGTATCCGTCGGCAACGTCAGTGTTGGCGGCAAGAATCTGGGCGGCTTCGAATACGACAGCCGCAGACCGGCCGGGCAACAATAACAACCCCGGGGCGCCGGGTGCCCGTCACATGCGATGCGCGTCCGTTGCTTCCATCTGCGTTGCATTGCGCGCGGTGCGCCTGGCCAGAAGCGCCAGGCAGACGATCGCAATTCCGGTTGCGGTCATGATTGGTGTCTGCACGCCAATGAAATCGGCGATCCAGCCGATAGCCATTGCTCCGAAAGCCGGCATGGACACGATAATTACGCCGTTGAGGCTGACCACCCGCGCGCGCAGCGCAGGGTCCACCGCATTCTGGATTAACGTCGAGGCGCTGGTCTGCGCCGCCACCAGCGAAAAACCGCCGATGCACAGGCAGACCATGGCAAGCGGCATCCATGTTGATGCGGCAAACCCGAAAATCCCGATGTAAGCCGTCGTGAGCGTGGCTAGCTGGATGCGCACCAGCCCCTCCATGCGGCCGCGCCGCGCCACCCACAACCCGCCGATCATCGCCCCGCCGCCGGTGGAGGCCGTCAGATAGGCCAGACCTTCGGCATCCATGTTGTAGACCTTGGTGACGAACGCCGGCAGCATCTCGATATAAGGATGCACGAACAGCGCCGTGACCAGGGTCAGGCTCAGAACCGAGAGGATGCCGGCGTGGTTCCATGTATAACGGAACCCCTCCACCAGATCCCTGAACAGCCGGAATTTCTTGCCGCTGCGTTGCTGGGGTTGCAGCTTCAGCAGAAAGAATGAGGTGGCCGCAATGAATTCGCCCATAGCATAGGAAAAAAATGCCCAGGAAATGCCAAAATAATTGATCAGCAGCCCGCCGATCACCGGACCAATAAAATTGCCGCCGTGAAACGAGGCGCTGTTGATGCCGATTGCCGACGAGAGATATGTCCGTTCCACCAGATTGCTGACCAGCGAAGTCCGGGCGGGCACGTTGAAGGAACGGATAATGCCGGTGATCAGGACCAGGAACGCGAGCCAGTGGACATTGAGCGCATCCATCGCCACCAGCACCGTCATCAGCAGAGCGATCACACCGCCGACATAGGTAGCCGTCATAAGTTGAAACCGGTGTCCGAACCGGTCCGCGGTGACGCCGCCTATGGGTCCCAGGACAATTGTCGGCAGCATGTTGGCGGCGGCCATCACGCCCAGCCACGTGGTGGAATGGGTCAATTCCCAGGTCAGCCAGGCTATCGCCATCCGGTTGACCCACACGGTTATCGTGTGGGTGAAATTCCCGGTCCAGTAAATGCGGAAATTGCGGCTCTCGAAAGCCTTTGCTATGCCGCCAAATCCGCCTCCAACCGCCATTTGTCAGCCATTCCAGTTCGTGCGCCTGTTGCAAGCGCTAGGCAAGAACCTCTTTGATCACCTCATCGGTGTCGCGCACGTCGCCGAAACTTTGGTAAAACGAGGTCAGGCCCGCCATGTGGTCTTCGTCGTAACGGGCGCCATTGGCGTCGGCTACCATGATTACCTTGAAGTCCCGCATCATGGCGTCACGGGCGGCGCTTTCGCAACACATATTTGTTGCTGTTCCGGTAATGATGAGATTCTCGATATTGCGCAACGCGAGCACTTGCTCGATGTTCGAGGCTCCGGCAATGAACGGACTGAACCGGTTCTTGTAGACGATTTCGTCGCCGTCGCGGATATCCAGATCTTTGTGGAACTTGTGGCCCTCGTGACCCGGCGAAAGCTGGTCGCGGTGGTTGGCGCCCTTCTCCGGCGTAAAAAAATAGTCGTGATAGATTGGCCAGTCGCTGGCTCCGGCGTGGCCGGCGCTCATGCCAATCCACACAACCAAACCACCCATGTCACGCAAATGCGCAGCCATTCGATTGATATTGGGAATAATCCCCACGACCGACTCAATTTCGCCAACGTAGAAATTTTGCATGTCGACGACGAGCAATGCGGTTCGTTCCACTTCGAATTTGTCGTAGACTGTCAGCTTGCCGCGTTTGGCCAGCACCCTGTCGATGACGTATTGTGGAAAGCCGTATGGGGTGTCGGTCATTGTCTGCCCTCTTTGTCGTCCTGGTCGGAAATGCGGGGAGGCGGTGCGCTCAATGGTACATCCATCCACTGCTACCCCTCAACATATCCTTCCTCCAGGTCCTTTTGCCGCGCAGCTGGATCGCGTTTTGCGGGATCGCCGAAGCCGCCGCCGGCCGCTGTTTGCAGCCGGAATGTATCACCTGCCTTCAACTCCCATTTGCCTGATGCGGGCGAGACGTATTCATCGGGCGTATCGGGCTTGATCGTGAACCGGGCGCCCGAACCGTCCTTGCCACCGTTAAGTCCGCGTGGCGGGTGCGCGCTTTTGTCGAACCGGCGCACGATGCTCGCATCCTCCAGCAATTCGTACTCGCGTACCATGGACAGGCCGCCGCGCCATTGTCCTTCACCGCCGGTGCCGGGGGCCAGATTGAATTGCCGTATCCGGCACGGATATTCGCTTTCGAGTATCTCGACGGGCGTGACATGGAGATTGCTCAGATGGCATGCGGTGCCTGATGCGCCGTCGTATCCCTGGCCACCTCCATAGGCCGAGCCAAGTATTTCATATTGCATGTTGGACTGGCCGGGCCGGCCTTGTTTCCAGAATATGCCGAGAGCGCTCGAAGAGCCTGCATTCGCTACGGCCCTGTCCGGTGTGAAGTGCGCCATCGCTTCCAGCAGGACATCGACAAGTTTCAGGTTGACCTGCTGATAATTGGAGACCGCCGCCGGTGGCGAAGAATTGGTGATCGTGTTGGGCGCAAATCGCAGTTCGATACAATCGCTCATGCCGTCATTGAAATGCAGGTGCGGGCCAAGACTGCCGATCAATGTGTAGAAGACACAGGCCTGGATCATCGATGGCCGCAGGTTCATCGGCCCGCGGGTCTGGGGATCAGACCCGGAAAAATCAAATATGGCCTTGCCGTCCTTGATCGTTATCAAGGCTGACAGTTTGACCGGCCTGTTCACATCTATGCCGTCATTGTCGATGTAACCTTCGGCCTGTGCCGAACCTTCCGGCAATTTTGCGATGGCATCGGACAGGGCATCACCGGCGCCCTTCAGAATTGCGGCAAATGCATCCATCACGGTTTGGGCGCCGAACCGGTCGCACAATTCCTTGACCCGCTGCGCCCCGTCATGGGTGACGGCTATCTGCGCATGCGCATCGCCGCGCACCAGCTCGCGCTGTCGGGTGTTGGCGAGAATCAACCGTTCAATATCCGGCAACAACTTGCCGTGCTCCCAGATTTTCATCGGCGGCAGCAGCAGGCCTTCCTGGAATATTTCCGTTGCATTGGCGGAGGTCGATCCGGGATTTGTGCCTCCGACATCGGCCTTATGGGCGATGGAACCGGTAAAGGCGACGATCTTGCCGCCGGAAAAGACCGGTGCGACAAAAGCCATGTCCGAGACGTGCGGCAAACCGCCTTCATAGGGGTGATTCGACACGAACACATCGCCTTCGCTTATGTCTCCGGGTTCGCCGTCCTTGCTGTGGTACAATTCCAGGATGCGGCCGACCAGGGTCCGATAGACCGGCGCATGAAAGAACATCGGTGGGGCAACGATCAACCGGCCGTTGCGGTCGAGCACGACACAGGAGAAGTCGCGCGATTCGCGAATAATTGTCGAATAGCCGGACCGGTAGAAATGGTAGTGCATCTCTTCAACCAGGCTGGCAATCTTGTTGCGCAGGATCTGAATGGTAATAGCGTCCATGATCACGCGTCCCGCTTCTCAAGAATCAGATTGCCGAAACCGTCCACCCTGGCGCTCCAGCCGGCCGGGATAACGGTTGTTGCATCGAATTGTTCGGCAATGGCGGGCCCCTCTATACGCGCGCCGATCGCCAGTTTGTCGCGCTCGTATATCGAAGTGTCCAACGGCGCCCTGGGATCAAACCAGACCTGGCGTGTGCCTTTGAAAGCAGCCTCGGCGCCAGGCGATTGCGCTGGAACCGGCTGGCGTGTCTGGACGTATTTTGGAACATTGACGCGCAGCCGCACCCGATAGGAGACGATTTCAACCGGTCGGTCAGAGGCTGCGTGTCCGTGGATCTGCCGGTGCTTTTCGTCGAAGCGTGCGCGCGCGGCTTCCAGGGCCGAGGCGTTGAAGCCGTTTTCCCCCAGCCCGTCGAGTGGTGTACGCAATTCGTAACCCTGGCCGGTGTATCGCATGTCGAGTTCGCGCAGACAGACTGCGTCACCGGGGTTCAGTCCCTCGTCAACAACATCCTGTTTGGCCCGCGCTTCCAGCTCGGCAAAAATCGTCTCGGCGTGTTGTGGTGTGAGTTGATCGAGCGATTTGAGTTCAGAGCGGATGTAGTCATGCACCACGTCCGTGCACAGGAGGCCAAGCGCCGAGAAAGCCCCCGGCCGTGGCGGCACCATGATCCGGCGCATGTTGAGCTCTTCAGCGACCGCTGCCGCATGTACCGCACCAGCGCCGCCGAACGGCAGCAAGGTGAAGGCGGTTAAATCGACACCGCGCTTGGCCGCAAACACCAGCACTTCATCCGCCATGCGCATGTCGACAATTCGTCTGATCCCCGACGCCGCTTCCAGTACACTCATGCCAAGCGGTTCGGCGACATGGCTTTCCAGAGCCTTGCGGGCCGCCTGCAAATCGAGGCTTTGTTTGCCGCCGAGAAAATATTCGGGATTGAGGTAGCCGCAAACAACATCCGCATCGGTAACCGCGGGGCGCTCGCCGCCGCGACCATAGCAGGCCGGTCCGGGATCGGCGCCCGCGCTTTGCGGTCCAATGCTCAGGAACCCTGCGCTGTCGACGTAAGCCAGCGAACCGCCACCGGCTGAGATTGTCGTCATGTCGAGGGCGGGCACGTCAAGTTGGCGCCGGGCGATCGTGCTTTCGGTCGTCTCAAGTGGTGCGCCGCCTTCGATGAAAGCAATGTCGGCACTGGTGCCGCCCATATCGAGGGTTACCAGTCCGCTGTCGGCGTCTTCCGCCAGATAGGCACTGGCCTGCGCCCCCCCGGCCGGACCGGAAAACAATGTATGCACCGTTCGCCCGCCCGCGATCGCCGCGCTAAACGGCATCACTCCGCCGTTCGACTGCATCAGGAACCGCTGTTGCGTCCCGGCGCCGATCTCGTCCAGCCCGCTGTTTAGACTCTCTATGTAGCGGACGAGGACCGGTTCGAGATAGGCGTTCAGGAGCGTCGTCGACATGCGTGGCCATTCGCGGATGCGCGGCAGAACCTCGGAGGATATCGATACATGGGCGTCCGGGTATTCCTCCAGAATGAGCCGGCGGCTCTCCAGCTCATGGCTGGGGTTCATGAACGAAAACAGGTAGCAGATGGCAATCGATGAAACGCCCCTCGCACGCAGTTCGCGCGCCGCCTGGCGTACCGCGGAATGGTCAAGCGGCGTGATGATATTGCCTTCATAGTCGGAACGCTCGGGGATTTCGCGGGTCAGACTTTGCGGTGCGATCGGGGAGGGCTTGGTATAGAAGTAATCGAACAGGTTTGTATCGCGGGCCTGCTGTTGCACCTCCTGAATGGCTCGGAAGCCTTTCGTCACCAGCAGGCCGACGCCGGCGCCGCGCATCTCCAACAGGGCATTGGTGGTAATCGTCGTCCCATGCGCGAAGAATTCTATTGCCGCCGGGTCGATGCCGCGTTCGGCAAAGCGGCGCACCCCCTCAAGAACCCCCAACGCCGGATTGCCGGGCGTACTCGAAACCTTTTCGACCAGCAATTCGCCACTGGCGGCGTCAAGCAGCATCAGATCGGTATGGGTGCCACCGACATCGACGCCCAGCCGGTAACTCTTGTCGCTCGCCATTCTGCCCGTTTCTCCCGCAACGCTGACACGATTGCGGCGTTTCTACAGGCTTTTCATGACCAGTAAAGCCCGCAGGCGCGGCAGCAATACCGCATCCCGTTTTCCCGGTCTGAGGGATTTCGAGCCCAGTCAGGCCGAAGCCAGATCAGCCTGTTCCATCCGCGTGATCGCGCGGCGGAACCGCACCGTGCCCAGATCGACGTTGAGATTGGTCGGATCCAGATTTCGCGGCGATTCGTCGAGCACGCGCTGCTGCGCCTCGATCATCGGCCCGTCTTCGACCTCGAAGGCATAGCGGCGCATGACACCGATCTTGTTCTGGATATCGGCGTGTTGTTCCGGCGTCAGGCCACGCATGCCGAAACGCACGGCGGTAAAAAAGTAGTGCGTGGAATGTTCGGTTTCCGGCGTTAGCTTATGCGTTGCCCAGATGCCCACACCCTCTTCCCATGGCTTCCCAACTTCGGTGATGCCGACATACAGGTTGAGACAGCTTGGTGCCATCCAGCGGATTTGCTGGAAATGATCGATCTTGTCCGGATGGCCCGGCCATTGCATGCCGTGCATCCGCACCGCTTCAACGCCTGAGGCAACCCGGGTGACAAGAATGTCATCCCCATCTTCCTCTACCTTGATTTCCGCAGTCGTTGAGCCCTGGTTTCCAAGGGTTCCAACATGCAGATAGGCAACGTGCGACAGGTCGAGCAGGTTGTCGACGATGAGCTTGTAATTGGCCTCGATCTTGATCATGTCGTGGGCCGTGTCGGCATATTGCGCCGGGCTATCGGTCACCGAAAAATCCGGGATCCTGGACATGTCAGGCTGTTTGTCACCCATCCACACCCAGATACAGCGGTGCTTTTCCACCGCAGTATAGGCGGCAGTCTTAGCAGTATGCGGGATCGAGCCGCCGCGGTGCGGGTTATTCTGGCACATTCCGGTCTTGTCGAACTCAAGACCGTGGTAGGTGCACTGGATATTGCCGTTTTCAAGGACCGTGCCAAGGCTCAGCGGCGCCCAGCGATGCGGGCAGCGGTCTTCGAGCGCTGCGATCGAACCATCCTTGCCGCGGAACAGGACAAGCGGTTCGCCGATGACCTTGCGGGTAAGGATCTTGCCATCGTCGACCTCTTCCGCCCAGCCGGCCATGTACCAGGCGTTGCGGATGAATTTTCCCTCCACCAGGCTTTGTTTCACTGCACCGTTTGCGGCGTTCATGGCGTTCCTTCCGATTTTCGACCTTGCAGGCCTGCGAGTCCCGTTCAATAGGCAGACTATACCAAAAAATTCCCGCGGAAAACGGCCCCTGTCTGCGCAAATTTGTCCTGGAATCCTTGTAATGGCCCGGAATTGGGCTCTGGCAAAGGTTGCCGGGGAGCTGTAAGAACGGAGTCGAACAAGAGGGCGGTCCGCACCGGCGGCGCCTTGGCGCAAGCGCCGGGAGGGACAATGACGCAGGTGAGGATCGGTACGTCCGAACAGGGCGGCACATTCTGGACGCAAGGGCAGGCGCTGGCCTCCCTGCTGGAACGGGACCGCGGAACGGATGTCCGGGTGCTCGATGCCGAACAGGCCAGCATCGAAAACGCCCGCCGCCTGCACGATGATCTGATCGATTTCGGTTTCATGGCTTCGAACTGGATCGGACGGGCACATGCCGGGGAAGCCCCGTTCGAGGAGCCGGTCGAAATCCGGATGGCGGCGCCTGCCAACGCTGGCGCGATGTTCTTCATCACGCAGGCGGATTCACAATTGCGCACCGTCCGTGACATGATCGGGAAGAAGGTAGCCATCGGCCCGCAGGGGAGCGGGATGGTGCAGCATATTCACACGATATTCGGCGCTTTGGGGATATCGTTCGATCAATTCACGCCGCTGAACATGAGTTTCGAGGAGGGCGGCAAGGCGCTGGAGGCCGGTGAGATCGATGCCCAGTGGCAATGCCCCTATCCGAACGAAGTCATGCGGGCAATTTCCGAGCGAATGGACGTACGTTTGCTTGACTACGATGGCGATGATTTGAAGACCGTGCTCGATGCAGCAGGTTTCTACCGGCATGCCGTCATGCGGAAGGGTTTCTTTCGCGGTATCCATCGCGATACGCCGCAGCTTGCGGTCGTCAATATTATCGCCACCCATGCCCGCACCAGTAATGACATCGTGCGCGACACCGTGTTGACCATGCTGAACAATCTTGATGATCTGGCAGCCATCAACCCGCTGTTTACGGGCTTGGGCGACGTGTTTGAGCCATTGCGCTCGCAAGGTGTTGCGGCGCTGGAATTTGGCGGAACGCCGCTTCATCCAGGCGCGATAGAGGCATACCGGCAGGCGGGCTATCTGGTCTGATGGCCCGCTGTCAGAAATTCAATTCAGGGAGACTGGTCTATGGCCGATGACGTTGCTGGCAGGAACGATGGAACGGCGGGCGATATCGATATCGCCACCCTTAAACCGGATTTGAAATATCGCGACTTGCGCGAATGGATGGCCGAAGCCGAAAAGCTCGATGAGGTTCGCCACGTCAAGGGCCTCAGCTGGGAGGAGGACATTGGTGCAGCTTCCGAGATTGTGTTGCACGACGAACAGGCTCCCTGCATCGTTTTCGAAGATGTGCCGGGCACGTTGCCGGGCTCAAAGGTATTGGTGAATTTTTTCGGCGGAGACCGGCAAAAGATGACGTTGGGCTTTCCCAATCATCTCGACAAATTGCAGCTCTCCGAGGCGTTCCGCGAACATTACATGAAGGACCTGCCGCGCATTGAGCCGCGCTATGTCAACGACGGACCGGTTTTTGAAAACAAGATGGTCGGTGACGAAGTGGACGTCACCCGGTTTCCAACCCCCATGTGGCATCCCGACGATGGCGGGCGATACATCGGCACCGGCAGTTTCAACGTGACGCGCGATCCCGAAGAAGGCTGGATCAATTGCGGTACGTACCGGGTGATGATCCACGATGACAAGACAGTCGGGTTCTATATTTCACCCGGCAAACATGGCCGGATCATGCGCGACAAATACGAAAAGCTCGGCCAGCCGATGCCGGTGGCGATTGTTGTCGGGTGCGATCCGATGTCATTCCTGATGTCTTCGAGTGAAGTACCTTACGGCGTCTGCGAATACGAGGTAATGGGCGGCATCCGCGGCGAACCGGTCGAATTGGTCCATGCACCGATCACGGGGCTTCCGGTTCCGGCCAATGCGGAGATTGTCATTGAGGGTTATGTCCAGCCGGGAAACGTCAAGCCGGAAGGTCCGTTCGGTGAATGGTTCGGATATTACGGTTCCGACATCCGTGACGAACCGGTCCTGGACATCAAGGCGATTTATCACCGCGACAATCCGATCCTGCTTGGTTGTGCGCCGCAGCGCCCGCCGGATGAGATTGCCCGCTACCGGGCACTGACGCGCTCGGCGATTGTGCGCGACAATATCGTCAAATCCGGCGTGCCCGATGTGACGGCCGTTTGGGCCCATGAAGTGGGTACTTCGCGCCTGCTGCTCGCCGTGGCCATCAAGCAGCGCTACGGCGGTCACGCCAAACAGGCCGGCCATGTGGCGGCCATGTGTCACTCCGGCGCCTATGCAGGCCGTTACGTCATCGTCGTCGATGAGGATATCGATGTGTCAAATCTGGAAGAGGTTATCTGGGCGGTCCTGACCCGCTCCGACCCTGCCACATCTATCGATATCATCACCAATGCGTGGTCGACACCGCTTGATCCGCGCATCGAGCCGGAACGCAAGGCCAAGGGCGATTTCACCAACTCCCGCGCCATCATCGATGCGTGCAAACCGTTCCACTGGAAAGATCAATATCCGAAGGTCAACCAGCCATCCCTAGAGGAGCGGCGGGCGGCACGGGCCAAGTTCGGGCACCTGTTGAAGTAGCGGAGGGCATTCCGCAAATTGCGAAGCGGTTATCGGGAACTTTGTCTTATTGGAAGGAGGTCTCGGATAACGCTGGCGCGTTTCCGGGAAAAGAGCAAAAGCAGGAGGAAACATGAGCCAGCAATTCACCCACGATCCGTCGCTTCCCGGCGGCAATGACGTTGTTTGCGAAATCCGTGACGGCATCGCGTTTATGTCGCTCAACCGGCCCGAAAAACGAAATTGCATCAACCCTGGAATCGTTGCCGACGCCAACGCCATTCTGGACGCATTGGAAATGGACGACCGCGCGCAGGTAGTGGTTATTACCGGATCGGGCGATTCCTTTTCCGCTGGTCAGGATTTGAAAGAATATTTCCGCGAACCTGCGAAATGGCACCCCACGGAACGCGAACGGCTGCAATACAACAATTCGCGTTGGCAATGGCGCAAGCTGCTCTATTATAAAAAGCCGACCATCGCCATGGTCAACGGTTGGTGTTTCGGGGGCGCGTTTCAGGTTCTGGTTGGTTGCGATGTTGCCGTGGCTGCCGATGAAGCCAGCTTTGGAATGTCTGAAATCAACTGGGGCATCATACCCGCCGGCATCGTCACCAAGTCGGCGACCTATACGATGACGCCGCGCAAAGCGATGTATTACATCATTTCCGGTGATACGTTTGACGGCAAGGAGGCTGAACAATACGGTCTCGTTACCTTTTCCGTACCGCAGGACAAGTTGATGGAAAAGGTGATTTCCATCGCCGATAACCTCAAGAAGAAAAATCCGCATGTGCTGCGGTCCTGCAAGGTTGCCTACCATTATGTGCGCGACATGAGCTGGGATATGGCGGCCGAATATCTGTCCGCCAAATCCGACCAGAACAAGTTTACCGATCCGGAAGGCGGTGCGGCCAAGGGAATGACGCAGTTCCTTGATGAGAAGAGCTACCGGCCCGGTTTGGGCGCGTATGATCGAAACCGATAGGACTGGTTGTCGTGTGCAGTCTTTTCTGCAGCCCGGTTGTTGGCCATTGGACTTGCCAGCCGGAGTTGAACGCGATGTCCGAATGCAACGCAGGGGTGCGTGCGCGCAGAAACGCCTATGCGAATCTATTCCAATCGTCACCGGCCGCACCATCTTGGTCCGCTGCCGTTTGAGCGGCTCCGGCGTGCGGCGGAAACGCCGGTACGGCCAGCCCATCTACCGCCAGAACCGAATGTCGCCGGCGCTGACAGCGTGGCGGCGGCAATTGGTGAATACGCGCAATTGTTTGCCGGACTTCTTGATGGCGAAGTCGCGCCGGCTCATGCGCCCGTACCCGACGATCCACAAGTCCGGGCCGATAACCTGAAGGCCAGCGCATACTTTCTCGACGCCGGCATCGCCGGGTGTTGCGCCATAGAACCCGGGGATTGGCTTGGCGACCCGTTGCATGGTCATAGCCATGCATTGCTGCTGCTGGTTGAATTTGGCCGCGAGCCTGATATTGGGAAACCGGGCGCCGCCTGGATCCGCGGCGCGAATGGCGCGCGAACCGATATGCGGGCCGGTGAACTTGCGGCGGTTCTGGCCGGTTACATCCGCGCATTGGGCTTTTCCGCAACGGGTCATTCCGCCGAGGCGTCCGGCCTTGATCTGGCTAGTCTCGCGCAGCGAAGCGGCGTTGCGCGTGCAAATGAGGACGGCTTGCTGCAGGCGCCGTTTCTCAAACGCGGCTTCCGTCTTGCAGCGGTGAGTACGGAATACGCAATTGCCGCCGATCTTCCA